>Ga0102950_1000375_pt1 | contig 12366 bp, 27 predicted proteins | sample SalPon2A_B_D2_MG_FD_78505 | JGI IMG/M metagenome (GOLD analysis project Ga0102950, IMG submission 78505) | Soil microbial communities from South San Francisco under conditions of wetland restoration - Salt Pond MetaG R2A_B_D2_MG | ecosystem: Environmental > Terrestrial > Soil > Wetlands | place...
ATCAACGAGCCGCAAAAGACCTTCAGACGCACGCCCAGCCGCTCGGCCCGGCGGTTCCAGGCGTAAGGCAGGTTCCAATAGCGTGCGCTGGCCACAGCCCGCCGGGAATCCGGCCCCCACTCGCCCAGGGCGGCCGGGTTGCGCTTGGCAAGCTGCTCGGCGTAACAGTTTGCACAGCCTGGCCCGACCTTGCAGCAGCCTCGCCAGGGGTTGAAGGTGAATCCCGGGTAAACGCTGCCGTCGGGGCCGCGGGACGCGGTCCAGCCGATCGTGGTTTGTGCCATCATTCGCTCTCCGTTCTCTCTGGGATGATCGCGAACTGCTGGTGGAACTCGGGGCCCGGCAGGATGCGGGACTCGCGGGTCTGTGGGTCGGTGACGACCCAGCTTCCCGGGCAGGCGTCGGCCATCTCGCCTCCGCCGTCCCGCCACTTCAACACCACCCGGCGGTGTGACGACCGGGGGTGCCCGCAGCGGTGACAGGTGGGCTCGCCCTTGCGGACGACATGGGAGGGATCGATGCGCTCGGCCTCGAATCGTTTGCGCGATCGAACGATCATAGGTGCTCCTTTTGGGTGGCTGTCATGTGAGCGACTCCGGGTCGTTCACGGGGCCGCACCAGACTTGGGGCCGTCTGGGCGGTGGGTCTTGGGTCCGGCTGGGATAGTATGGCGATGGGCGGACATAGGGCTGACATGGTTCCTCGGTGGCCGGCCGGGGCGGTGGCAGAGTCACGGCGGGGGCGGATCGCAGCCCCTCAACCACCTTGCGCAGCTCGACGAGTTCCTTGAGGACCTCGCGGAGTTCGGCGAGCACTTGGGCGAGTTCGGGGTGGTCGTGGCCGCCTAAGTACGGACGCGCCGCGTCGTCTGCGCGGAAAAATTCGTCTAGCGTGCGTTTGTCAGTCATCGGGGGTCTCCTTCACTGGTTTTGGGAATTTCACTGCGGAGTGAACGGGCGTCACTTCTTCCCCCCGTGGGGGCCGGGGCCGCTCTCCCCAGATAATATCCAGCGGGCAATCGGGTGGCGGGTCCCAAATGGCCTTGAGCGTGCGCGTCAAGCGGGGTTCGCGAAAACTCCGCCGCATGAGCACGCCGACCCACCTCCAATCCACGCAGCAAGTCATCACTTCTTCCCCTTCTTGTGTTTGGACTTCTTCATCGACTGCTTCACCTGCGAGGTGGCCGCTACAGGCATTCTTGGGATGCGGTTTTTCTGGCGTCGCCATGTTCAGTCGCCCTCTTGTCGGTGAAACTGGTCGTAGAACTCTTTCGGGTCGTGCCCCTGGCGGGGTCCGAGGTGATCCACGATCTCCTGCTCGTTGATCGGCCGCCACTGGCCGGTGAGTTGGAAGATCGTCTCCGGCCCGACGTCCATACTGCGGCGCTGGGGCATCCATTTGTCCAGGGTCGCTTCCCGCTGGCCGTGGCAGTGGCCGTAGAGGTGGTAGCTGCCGTGGTGCGACTTATTCCAGAACGCCTGCGGGTAGTGGGACAACAGGCAGTCGGTGCCGTCGCAGAGCCGGACGCCCATGATGTGGCGGAACTGGCGCCCGAACGCGCGGGTGCACTGGGCGTCGGACGGGTCGTGGTTGCCCTTGAGGAACCAAGCCTGGCCGGTGCGGATCTTCATGCGCCACTTGTGGAGGTCGCGGTGGGCCATGTCGCCGAGGATGTAGAGGTGGTCCGCTTTCGTGATGTAGCGGTGGATCTGCCCGAGGATGTAGCGGCTCCAGGCCGGGACGTTCTCGAAGTAGTCCTTGCGGGGCCCGAACAGCCGCTTGTCGTCCAGGTGCAGGTCGGCGATGAACCACTTCATCTCGGCCTCCTCGCCGGGGCGATCCCCAGCACGTCGCGACGGTGCTGCTCGCCGAGCAACTCCAGGACCATCATCCGCCTGGCCTGGAGGGCGTCGGGATAGGGAAGGTCTGCCAACTCGGCCAGTTCGTCCATCGCCGACTCGTACTCGAAACTGTTCATCGGCGCCAGACAGACGTCCTCCATCTCGCGGGGCGTCCGCATGGGGAACCGCTTCTGGGGCCGGGCCGTGTTCCAGAGCACCCAGGCGAACATGATGGTGGCGGCCAGATAGCCGCAGACGAACCAGATCACGGCGTACCACATCACTCGTCTCCTTCTTTCAACAGCGACATCCAGCAGCCCTGCGCCAGCACGAACGCCGCCAGCAGCAGGGCGCTGATTCGCCAGTCTCCATGCACGGCCCCCGCGTAGACGGCCACATGCCAAAGCACGGCCGGCGACAGGATGACCAGCCAGGCAAAGAACAGCAGGATGAAGATGGCGGTTTTCACAGGAAGTCCTCACTCACCAGCCAGTGTTCCGCGGCAAAGATGCCGCAGGTGACCGTGCGGCCATCGGGCGCGTACCAGAGGTCCGACTCCGTTACTCAAAAGGGCGGACGCGGACCTCCAGGGACTCGCACTCGTCGGACCTGAACGCCCGCCCGAGTGCCTGGTTGGCCAGCATCACGGCGGCGTCCATGTCCTTCGCCAGGAAGTTCTGGACCTCGCCGACGATGTTCTGCTCCTTGCCGTTCGCATCACGACGCACCACGACGGATTGGTAAACAGCCATCACGTTCTCCTTGGGTTGGGGATAAACAGAATATTCCTTACGCCACTCAACGTAGGCCGGCGCGCCCGTGGTCACGAACGGATTGCTTGACGCCGGCCTGCTGAACTCGCGCGGCGGATCAGTAGGTATCTTGTCACTCATCTTTGGGCTCCCATTGGATACAGGCGAAGTCGGGGTCTGTTTTCAGGTGCGGAACATCATCGAAGTATCCATCAGAGAATATGCCGAACTTGGAGTCGGTCGACTCAATGCGTTCGCAAATCCAGATTGGCTCTCCGTGGCACTTCCACCACCGGCACGTCCGGCACCGCATCTGGCCAAACGCCAGCGCGTAGCCGGCGTCGAACTTCTGCCGGTTGCAGGGGCGGGGCTGGTCGCCTTTACCGTTCATTTCGGTTTCCTCCCCACGGACTGCATGGCGGCGGGGCGGCTGCGGTAGCCGCGCTTGGGCAATCCATAGCTGCCGCGCCCTCCACTGAACCGACGGCTATCATGGCCGCACCACGGACATCCCCAGTGTCCCTTGGTCGCACACCATTCCCGACCGCATGCCTCGCAGGTGATCGATCGCACCATCGGAGCTATCGATCGCACCATCGGAACTCGGGTCTTTCGGCTCATCTCGACTCCTCCATGTTCTCGATCCGGCCCTCGATCTCGCAGAGCCGGTTTTCCAGCCTGGAAAGCAGTTGGGCCATCTGGGACATGCTGGGGGCCTCCGCCCGCCAGTGTCGCTTGAAGAAAGTCGCCCAACACTCCATGCACTCGGCGACGCCCAGCGGGGCGCCCGGCCCTTGCAGGTACTCCGGCTTGGCGGGCGGTTTCTCGCCGCCGTACTTCTTGTGGTAGCAGCAGCGGATCGGCAGCGTGCGGAGTCTCTCGGTCACGGTCGGGATCCTTGTCGGGCCGAGAATTGACGGGCCCGGAACGTCTTGCAGTCGTAGCCCCACCACAGCATCCGGGGGGCGGCGGCCGGAAACATCCTTACCCACGCACGCCAGTCGGCGATGGTCGGTGCCCCAGCCATGGCAAGTCGAAAGGTCTCGGCATCACTCTTGTGCGGCGGCATTTTGTCGCTCCTCGTCGCGAACAGCACATTCCCAGCCGCAGGCCGCGTAGCCGGCGGCATCCACGAAGTTGTCCCGCTTGTCGGCCCAGCAGGCACGCGAGAGTTTCAGGGCGATCATCGCCAGGGCGACATCCTTGCCGTCGAAGGCGGCGTCCGCCCTCAGTTTGGGTCCGAACAGGGCCGTCCAGATGGCCGCCGTGCGGGTGAAGTCCTGGTCGGGCGGCCCGTAGTCGTTGTTGCGGGACTTCATCACGCACTCGAGCGCCTCGCTGAGTACCTCTTCGCGGGGCGAGCAGGAGCGAAGCACAGGCTGGCTCAGGCCATCGGCAGCGTCGTATTCCATGATTCACCTCCCATTTGTCGAGAAATGTCCTCAAGACACCGCGCCACGTAATCGACCGTGTTGCCTGTCGAGGCAACGTCGTGGTGACGGTTCCACGGGCGGGGCACCAAAATGGCGCCGCCTCCGCTTTCAATGAACGCCGACACGTTCCGCTCGTTGTCATCAATCAAGAGATTCCCCTTCGCGCAGGGCCGCTTGTCCGGGGCCATGATGTAGCGACGCCGGTACTCTGGAAGGTACTCGTCAATCCACCGCATCTTCCCGGAAAGACTGCCAGGAGAAATGGCTGGGCATGTGAGAAGAAAGGTGTTGTCTGCCCCGCACGCCCCCTCCGCCAGCGACAGTATCTCCTCCCAGTCGTTGGTCGGACGGAGAGACGCCCAAAACTCCTCGGATGCCATTGGGGCCCAGAACTCTTCCGCGGAAATTCCGAGGATGTCTGCAATCTCCCATACCCCGGCAATCTCGCCGAGGGGCCTTCGCAGAAACAAATTATCGGACCCGTGCGCTGCGAAGGCGGCGCCTTGAAAGTCAACCAGCACGCCGTCCATATCGAGACAGCAGAACGTGGGTGGGGTGATGTTCATGTCGATTCCTGTGGTTTGGATGGGGCATAGACGGGGATTTGGATCAGCCGCCCGGTCGCATCTCGCGCTTCTCGAAAACCCCGGATGTAGCGGCCGGTTTTCAGTCCTTCCGCCACGAGCCATTGCACCTTACGGCAAGACCAGCCGCTTCTCTCGGCAATTTCGTGCGCCGTCAAACCGCCGGGCAACTGAAGTCCTTTCAGCCGCCGAATCTCGGCGTCCCACTCTGCGTGGCTGATGTGAGTCACAGGACTTCCTCCTTGGGCGGGTCGATGGACCGATGCCAGAGACGGACGTAGAAGTCCTCGTCGCCCTGCCGCAGTAAGATGCCGCCGAACTGCGGCTGGGTCATCCGTCCCCCGGGGATCTTGTAGGTGAAGGGAGTTTTGAGTTGCCAGCCAGGAGTCACCACCGAGTAGGCGTTCGTGTTGGCACTGGGAATGGTCGTCATGCAACAGCGGTGGCGGTGGCTGCGGACCACCGCGTCGTATGGATCGCGACCCCAACGGCCGGCCTCCACGTACGACTCGACCAGCTCCTTCAGTACGGCGGTGGTCTCGTAGTGGGAGGAGCCGGTGGTGCCGATATGGTGGGTCAAGTGGGCGCGGCCGCTGCCTCCGATGCGGGCCCGTAACTCCGGGCGGGCACATTGCCCGTCCGCGTCCGGCTGCGCACCCAGGCGGCGGGCCAGCTTTTCCTCGTTCTCGGCACTGGCCCCGGTGTGGGCCTCGGTGCCCCGCACCACGTAGAACCGCCCCTCGCAACAGTCAACGATGGGCTTGAAGATCTCGTAGGCAATCGCCTCCTGGTCGGCCAGGTTTTGCGAGACCTGATGCGTGCTGCGGTGATGGCGGCCATCCATCAAGTCGCCGTTGACGACCACGGCGAAGGGCTCGTCGTGGCAGGCCACCGGAACCCACTTTTGCCAGAACTCTTCCCACCAAGACCACACCTTCTGTTGGAGCCGATTGGGCATATAGCGCCCGCCCTGGTCGAGTCGCGCGCCCCCCGGAGGGCAAAGCCCCGCTTGGCAGCCGCAGTGGGTGTCGGATATGACGACTAGATTGTTGACGTATTGCTTGGCTTTGGCGACCATACCTATTTCTCCCTGGGGTTCTTCTCTCTCCACAGCCAGTCGGCATAGCGCTGGAAGACGTAGCTGTGCGCCTCCCAGAAGAATTGGCCGTGCTCGGTGGGGCTGCCGTCCATGCCCCAGGCCATCGCGTGGGCCATCTCGTGGATCAGGGTGGCCTTCGCGTAGGGGAACTCGACGGTCGTGTCAACGCGGAGCAGATAGCCGTCGCGGGACTCCTCGCAGGTCCCCAGGTTCCCCTCCCGGGATCCCATCCGGCCGAAGCGGAACCGCACCGGGCCATCGGCCGGGACCGTCTTGCGGAGGTGGTCCGCCAGGCGACGGAGGCGGGCTACTTCTGATTTCGTGGCCATGGTAGCTCCCTTTATGAAATCACCAGTGGACCACCAGGCTGCCACCAGCCTCCTTGAACGCACCGTAGCCGCTCTCCGTCAGGAGGGACTCCAGCGCGCACAGGACACAGCGTCCAGCAGTCGTGCGGGCGCGGATGTGCTTCTCGACATCGGGAAGGAGAGACCGCGCAGTCTCCAGGGCGGCGCGCCTCGCCTTGCTCTGGGCGCGGTCGGTCCGTCTGCGCATCTCCGCCGCCGAGATGATCGACGGCACTTCCGGTTGCTGGTCGTTCGTCGTGCTCGCCTTTCGAGCGGACATCACCTCCTCCTTTCGTAGGCCAAAACGTCTGCCTCGGTGATCCGATCGGGATCCGCCCCGACCAACTCGTTGTAGGCCGCCAGGTCGTAGTCCCGCGGCCGGCGTCGTTTCAGCACGGCCAACTGGCGGGCCTCGGGCCAGCCCAGCCTGCTATGGATCTCGTCCATGTGGCACGGGCGGCAGACCACCAGGGTGGCGAACCGCTTGTCCAGGGCCTCGTGGCGGTGGCTGCCGCGGGCGATCTCGTGCACCCACAGGTTGACTCTCGGCAGCACCACCGCGGGCCGCTTGCCGCAGACCTCGCAGCGGCCGACCTCCAGGATCAGCGCGTCGCGCACCAGTTGGGCGCGGGCGTTTCGCAGTCGCGTCTTGCGGGAGACCCTACGCATCACGGTCCTCTTCATTGTCGTCCCAAACCTCGTCGCCCCAGGGATCCCAATCCGTCTCGCAGTCCACGCAGGTGCGGAAGCCCTCTTCCCACTCCTCGTCTGGCATCCACTCGCCGCAAGCTTTGCACCAGGCCATTGGCCTGTCCTCCTCGGCTCAAAACGACGGTACTTCCACGGCCTTCTCGAACGCCCGAGCCAGCCTGCCGAGCGCTGCCATCTGCTTGCCGAGGGCCTTGACGGTCTCTTCGAGCCGTTTGATCCGCCGGTTCTGGTTGCGGATCAACTCTCGCAACGACTCCGGCGTCGCCTCTGGCTCCTGCGGCTCGGGTGCACCGTCCGGGCCGTTGTCAATCCGCTCGATCAGGTCGAGCAAGCGGATGCGGGTTGCTGTCGGGCCCACCTTCCATTTCGGGTGGTCGTTGTCGGGGGAGTAGGCGAGGACAACGGCGGCGTTTCGGGCCAGCCGCAGGAGTTCCTCGGCGTGGTCGATCAGGCGCCGGGCGCGGGGGAATCCCTCGCTGGAGCCAGACGATCCAATCCAGACATCGCCGTAGCGGAGGCCCTCCGACTCGTAATCGAACCACAAGCCTTCTCGTTCACTCATCACTCGCTCCTTTCTGAATACGCCTGCACGAGGCCCCGTAAATAGGTCTCCTCGCTAGGTAACGCGAACGATCCCGCCCAATGGGCGAAGGTGGAAAGATAGGCGCGCCCGAATCGTAGCGTGTCATCACGGACGACTTGGGCATATAGGACTCCGGCTTCGTTCGGGCGGGCATTTCGTCCATACCAATTTTCCGGTCGGCAATCGTCTCCGATCCGCAAAACCAGTCGCACCGTGGTGCCCTTGCCGCGGTTGCGGTAGGCGGTGTTGATGCGGATGCTAGTTACTCGCATTGTTTTTCCTTCGTTTGTCGCGTTCTTCAATCCCGCAGACGCAGAACGGCTCCTCGCCGTCCTGACACACACAGGCGTGGATCTGGTCCAACACCTCGCCGTAGAACCAGCACCTCAATAGATCGTTGCGAAGGCGGACGCAGGACATGCAGGTCACCGCAGTCCACATATCGCCGCTCGTCTTGCCGGCCGCTCGCTCGTAGCGTTCGCCGACCTCAATCACCCTGGCACACTCGCCACAAACCCGCTCCTTGCGGGTAGTGCGGATGACGCCAGCCGCGAATTCACCGGCACTTCTCAAGTAAGGAATACACTCGCATCGGCAACCGATGTCCATGACGATGGCTCCCGTCATTCCAGCCCGTGTTCCTTGCGAAACTTCTCGATCACCGCCCGCTTGACCTTGCTGCCCGGCCCGGCCAGACCCAGCAGGGCCTCGCCAAACCGGCAGAGTCCGTAGGCGTCGATCTCGTCGGACGTCTCCGCCTCAAACCCCCACCGTTTGTAGACGGCAATCCGCATCTGCGACTTGTCGGCGTTCCCCTTGCCGGCAATGAACTTCTTCAGCGTGCTGGGCGGAACTTCGTAGGGCGTGCAGGCATCGCGGTAGAAACAGTTTCGCAGGACGCCCCCGAACTCGCCCAGCGTGACGCTGCTGGACCCCTTGGAGTTGAAGGAGTAGTGTTCCACAAACACGGCGTCCATCACCTCAGGCAGCCAAGCGTGGAGGGCGTCCAAAATCTCGTAATACCGCCCAAAGCGTCGAGCGAACTCCTGGCCGCGGGGCTTCGTCTTGATCGCCTGCGTCATCACCTCGCCCGTCTCCGTGTCCAGCGTGGCCGCGCCGAAGCTCGTCAGCCCTGGGTCCAGTCCAAGAATCACACTCATGGCTTTTTCTCCTCCCGGTCACCCAGCGCCTCGTCGATACATTCCTTCAGGATGGTTCGTAGCCCAGTGACGATTTGGGCACTTGCCGTCGGTGACGTGGGAAACTCAAAGAACACCGAGGCTCGGCTGGTTGGCGGGAACAGTTGCCGAATGGCCTCGTCGATCTCCTGGATCGAAATCACCCGCGGGGCGCGAATGCACAGAGTCACTCGTTGTTCGTCCATCACCATCTCCTCAGAGTCGTTTGAGCAATGTCCGCCGCGCCGCCTCCCGCGAGGCAGCGCTAAACAGATCCACCTGCCGAGCCGTCAGCCACGCCCGCAGGTCCTTCGCCTGGTGTGGCAACAGCCGGGCCACCGTCCTCCGTCCCAGCCCCTTGGCGATCGTCCGGGCACCCTCCATCCCGGGCCAGCGTCCGTCCTCCTTGCGGTCCCGCTCCGCCACCACGATCACCTTGCGGCGGCGGTTGCGAAGCAGCGTCTTGAGCATCTTCAACCCTCCCAGGTTGCTCGGCCGCCCGATCGTCGGCAGCCCCAGCGTGATCCCCGCCGCGACATCCGAGGCCCCCTCCACGATCAGAATGGGCCCCTCCGCCACCATCCAGCCCAGCGCGTAGGTAAGCCCGCGCCGGCTCCCCACCGCACAGCGCTTGCCGCCGTCTGGGAAGCGGCGGCTGACACCCACAATCAGCCCCTCGCCGTTGCGCTCGGGCGTCGTCCAGGCGCTCCCGTCCCAGCCCGTGTCCAGGGCTCGCAGCGCCGCGGTCGTCACGCCGATCTGCATCGCCAGCTTCCCGATCTCGTCCTGTCCCCGCTCGCACCAGCGAACCGCTCTCGGCCGCCAAATCGCGTCCAACTCCGCATCCGTCCTCTCCGGTCTCTTGCTCACCACGGGCATCGGCATCGCGCCCAGCACACTATCGGAGGCAAGCAGATACAGGTGTCCGTAAGCTCCGTAGCGTTTCACACTTCCGGTCCCGTCGCTCTTGGGGCAGAGGGCCGCGCTGCCGTCCTCCATCCGGAGGCAGTGTCCGTCCTGGTGTCCGCACACCGGGCAGGGCTGTCCGCGCCGGGTGCGGGTTGCACGTCGGTTGGTGATGAGCGCGTTGGCGAATTCGCGTGGGTTCATCCTTGGTTGATCCTCGTGCGCACTTTGGCCACAGAGGTAATTCCTCGGGGGAAACGTCGATCTCGGAAAATCCGGGGTGGCTCTTTGACCTGTTATTGCGCCCACAGCCGGCATCCAAAGCCGCGACCTCCCGGCGAACAGGGCCGGTATTTGCGAGCCACGCGGCGGGGCCCGTGCGCTATCGTCAGGCCATTTGGCCTCGTTCCTCATCTGTGTAGCGGAGGCTGACCGGTCGCCCAGCCGCTGCGTCGTCCCGCATCGTCGACACGCCTCGCGAGATACAGTGGAAAGTCGCGCCGACGTGTTGTGTGTCGTACTTGGCGGATGCAGCGGCCGGGATGCCCATGGAGCGGGCTTCGGCAAAGGCGTCCTGGTTGGCGCCGAGGAACGTGAACTGCCAGGAGTATTTCTTTGACTGCCGCTCGATCAGTTCCTTGACTTGGCTCTTGCTGAATTCGTGGCTGGCGTTTTCCTCGCCGTCGGTGACGATCACGAACACCACCAAACCCGGTCGCTCCTCCTCGGCCATCTCGGAGAGGCGTACTCCGGTCTCGTTGATCGCCCGTCCGACGGCATCCAGCAGGGCAGTCATTCCCCTCGGCACCAGCGTGAACTCGGGAACGTCCTCGATCGGGACTCCCCGGTGGACGAATTCGTATTCGGTGTCGAACTGCACGAGTGAGAGTACCGCGGAACCATCGTGGCCCCGCTGCTCCTTAATGAACTGGTTGACGCCGTTCTGGGCCTCCTGTTGGCAGTCCACCATGGATCCGCTGCGGTCCATCACGATGGTGATGTCAGTCAAATCGCTTCGCATCGCACGCTCCTTTGGGTTTGCCACGGTCACTTCTTCATCCAGGGGAACACGTCTCCCGGTTTCCGCTTCCAGTCGCCCGACTTGCTGTCGGGGCAGTCTTTGAGGTTCTTGGGCCAGGCCCCCATCTCCTTCTGGTACATCACCCGCGCGAAGTCCAGCGTCTTGCCGCGGTGGTGGGCGATGTATCGCCAGCGGTCCCAGACGGCCTGTTCCCGGTTGGACTTTGACTTCTTCCGCCGCTTAATCTCGTGAGCGGAAACGGTCCGCAGCGATCCATCGACCATGCGGATCCGGCGCACCGGCCGGGAGCCGACCTTCTCGCCGCAGTTTGGGCACTTCCCGCCGATTACCTTCTGCCAGGCGGCCAGCGCCTGCTTGCAACAGGGGCAGACCCACGGCTTCTTCGGCAGCCACTCGTGCTTGCACTTCTCGCACTTGTAGCCGTGGCCCTTGATCGAATAGATGTCCTTGCTGCCGCAGTTGGGGCAGCGGACGCCCGCCTTCCGCTCGTTGGCCTCCTCGATGGTGATCTCGCTGGTGATCTCGTTCCAGGGCGGGTCGTGGTCGGGGTGGACCAGGTGGCGCCAGATGTTGCCGGCGAAGTCGAGGATGACGGCGGATTCCTGGCCAGGGTGGGGGCGCTTGACGCGGCCGATCTTCTGCCAGTAGACGCGGAACTGGTGGGTCGGCTGGAGGTCGATCAGGCATTGGGCGACGGGCAGGTCGAGCCCTTCGCGGATCACGTCCACGCCCAGCAACATCTGGCAGTCCAACTCCTTGAACTCGGAGAAGGTGTCGTCCCGCTCGCTCTGGTCGGTGGTCCCGTCGACGATCCGGGCGTCGAGTCCGCGTTTCATGCACTCCCGCAGGAAGCCCGTGCAGACGGCCCGGCTGGGCAGCACGACCATCGTCTGCATGTGCCGGTAGGGCTCCCATTCCTGGAAGACGTCCCCGTAGACCGTGCAGGCATCGACTCGTTCGCCCAATTCGTTCTGGCCGACACGCTTGAGATCAATCCCTCCCAGATCGGGCTCGTAGGGTGCAATGTACGGATCTACAGACAGCAGGTGTCCGGCTTCGATCACCTGGCTGTTGAGGATCGGTTCGACGATCTCCTCGAAGTGTTCGATGCGTGCCCCTCCGGGCCCGACCGGGGTGGCCGACATGCCGAGCACCGGGACGGCGGGAAACCGCTCCTGGATCAGCGTGCGGTAGGCGTTGTGTTCCTGGTGGGCCTCGTCGATGATGATGAACCCCGGTTCGGGGAGTTCGGCGAACTGGCGGCGTTTGAGCGTCTGGATGGAGGCAACCTGGACGGGGGCGAACTCGTCGCGGTATTCGCTGCCCATGATGATCCCGGTCCGCAACCCGGCCTTGGAGCAGTGTTCGTGGAGTTGCTTGACGACCACTCGCCGGTTGGTGACGACCAGGACCACTTTCCCCAGTGCGGCGGACTTGAACCCCATATCTGCGATCACTACCCCCTTGCCAAAGCCAGGCGGTGCGGTGGCAATGATCGAGCGTCGTCCGCGGCGGTAGGCGGCGCGGATGGCGTCCTCAAAGATCACCTGTTGTGGGCGCAGTACGTAGGTCATATCAATCGCGCTTCCTCCCCGCAGCGGACAACTCCTCGATCGCCCGCTTCAGAGTCGTCCATCCTCCGAGGCAATAGACATCGCCGCCCGCCCGCAAGGTGACGTTCTCCGGCAAGCTCGTCAGCGAGCGGAGGTTCAGGTGGCCGCCCGCCTGCAAGTTAGTGTTCTCCGGCACGCTCGTCAGCGAGTAAAGACTCAGGTCGCGGCCCGCCCGCAAGGTGACGCTTTCCGGCAAGCTCCTCAGCTCGCTGAGGTCCAGGTGGCCATCTCGCTTCAAGCAGCCCCCGGAGATTTCCGCCTGTGCTGCCGCAAACAG
>Ga0102950_1000376_pt1 | contig 12358 bp, 12 predicted proteins | sample SalPon2A_B_D2_MG_FD_78505 | JGI IMG/M metagenome (GOLD analysis project Ga0102950, IMG submission 78505) | Soil microbial communities from South San Francisco under conditions of wetland restoration - Salt Pond MetaG R2A_B_D2_MG | ecosystem: Environmental > Terrestrial > Soil > Wetlands | place...
CCTGGGTCGTGACCGCAAGAGTTACGAGAACAAGTTGGCCAAGGTCGGCTTTGGCGGGTATTCATACGATTTCGGTTATGACTTCACCAAAATCGCATTTGACGGCACCCCTCTGTTCAACCAGGGGGCCAGTTACTCGACGGATCCGTGGGCCTGCGCCCGCGACAACTGGACGGGCCTGGAATGGGAAGTGCCGACGCAGCCCGCCAACGCCGGAATGTTCGACGCCGGTTACATTTATACGTGGTACGACCCCGATTCAAGCACAAACGGTGGCAACAACGGGACGGCCAACGGCGGGCCATACAAGATGGATACCTACCATTTTGTGCAGATGGCCGACAATGTCAATCTGTGTGGACATGCGGATTGGCGGTTGCCGACCGCCAGCGAACTGAGGAATTTGCTCAATGTCTCCGCGGGGTCGCTGGGCCTCTTCGTGGCCTCGGGGATTCCGTCGATCCCGACCCTGGAGACGGGCGGATACTGGACGGCGACATCCGACCCCGTTTATCACGATCGCGCGGTGGTTATCAGCGCGGGTCAAAACTATGACAGCTTCCTTCCCAAGGACGGGAGCACAGGCATCGGTGGCGGCTATTTTGTCATCCTGGTGCGAGGAGGTGTGCAGTGAACGCACGTAGAGTGACAATGGCCGGATGCGCCCTGATCCTTTTGCTGGGCACGGGTGCCGCTTTGGCACAATCTTGCGTCAGCTCCATCCCCGATCCGGCTCCCGATGCCCGTTACCTGATGAAATCCGATGGCACGGTCGTGGACCGGGACACCGGACTCATGTGGATGCGCTGCGCCGTGGGCCAGGCTTGGGATGCCACGCAGAAAACCTGTACGGGCACTGCAAAGACCTTCACCTGGAAGGCCGCCCTGGCCGAAGTCCAGGCGGTGAACAGTGCGAGTTATGCGGGTTATCAGGACTGGCGCCTGCCCAATCTGCGTGAACTGACCTCGCTGGTCCGCTATGCCTGTCCCGATCCCGCGATCAACGTGAAGGCCTTTCCGGCCACGCCAGGCGAGACCTTCTGGACATCGACCCCGGTCGCATCCAGCTACGGGCTCGGCTGGGGCGTTGATTTCACGACCGGGCAGGCCTATTTCCAGGCTTACGGCAACGCTTTCCCGATCCGCCTGGTTCGGGCGGGTGCGTTTGCTTATTAGCTTGAGGTTCTTCCCCGCGCTGTAATACAATGCGTCGCTCGACAGGCGCGTAGCTCAGTTGGTTAGAGCACCACCTTGACATGGTGGGGGTCGTTGGTTCGAATCCAATCGCGCCTACCAACTTTTGGTAACAGAAACGCCGGTTCCGCCGGCCCAGCATGCGGCCCCTCGTATAGGCCGCCACTGTGAGGACAGAATATGCCCACGATTACACTCCCGGACGGCTCCCGACGCGAATTCGACCAGCCGGTTACCGTGGCCGAGGTCGCGGCCGACATCGGCCCGGGCCTGGCCAAGGCGGCGCTGGCCGGCAAGGTCGGCGGCAAGCTGGTCGACACCTCCTTCAAGATCGAGAATGATGCCGATTTGAGCATCGTGACCGACCGCGACCCGGATGGTCTCGAGGTGATCCGGCACTCCACCGCGCATTTGCTTGCCCAGGCTGTCAAGCAGTTGTTCCCCGACGTCCAGGTCACAATCGGCCCGGTGATCGAGGACGGCTTTTATTATGATTTTGCTTCGGACCGGCCTTTCATCGAAGACGACCTCCGGGCCATCGAAGAGCGCATGAAGGAACTGGCCTCGGAAGACTACAAGGTCACCCGCAGCCTGATGCCGCGCGATGAAGCGGTGAAATTCTTCCACGACCTGGGCGAGAAATACAAGGCCGAGATCATTGCCTCGATTCCTTCCGACGAGCCGATTTCCCTGTATAGCCAGGGTGATTTCGTGGATCTGTGCCGCGGGCCGCACGTGCCCTCGACAGGCAAACTCAAGGCTTTTCACCTGACCAAGGTGGCCGGCGCCTACTGGCGCGGCGATTCGAACAACGAAATGCTGCAGCGCATTTACGGCACCGCCTGGGCTGACAAGAAGGCGCTCAAGGCCTATCTCACCCGGCTGGAGGAGGCCGAGAAGCGCGACCACCGCCGCCTGGGGCGCGAACTCGACCTGTTCCACATGCAGCAGGAGGCGCCGGGCCTGGTGTTCTGGCACGCCCGCGGCTGGGCGATCTGGCAGGTCGTCGAGCAATACATGCGCGGGGTTTACCGGGATAGCGGCTACCAGGAAGTCCGGTGCCCGCAGATCCTCGACAAATCACTGTGGGAAAAGACCGGCCATTGGGACAACTACCGCGAGAACATGTTCATCACGGCATCCGAGAACCGCGAGTATGCGGTCAAGCCAATGAATTGCCCGGGGCACGTCCAGATCTTCAACCATGGCCTCAAGAGTTACCGCGACCTCCCGTTGCGCATCGGGGAATTCGGTTCCTGCACGCGTAACGAGCCTTCGGGCGCGCTGCATGGGCTGATGCGCGTGCGCGGCTTCGTCCAGGACGATGGGCATGTTTTCTGCACCGAGGATCAGGTGGAGGCCGAAGTCGTGGCTTTCCATCGCCAGGCTATGCAGGTCTATGCGGATTTCGGATTTACCGACATCGAACTCAAGCTTGCGCTGCGCCCGACCAAGCGCATCGGCACCGATGCAATCTGGGACAAGTCCGAGGAGGCCCTGCGCGCGGCCCTGCGCGCCTGCGGCGTAAAATGGGACGAGCTGCCGGGCGAGGGCGCATTCTACGGTCCCAAGATCGAGTACCACATGAAGGATTCGATCGGGCGCAGCTGGCAGTTCGGCACGATGCAGGTGGATTTTTCCATGCCGGGCCGCCTGGGCGCCGAGTACGTGGGCGAGGACGGCGACCGGCACGTGCCGGTCATGCTGCACCGCGCGATCGTGGGCTCGATGGAGCGCTTCATCGGCATTCTGATTGAGCACTATGCGGGGCGCCTGCCGCCCTGGCTTGCCCCGGTCCAAGCCATGGTCCTGCCGATTGCCGAAGGACAGGCGGATTATGCCCGCAAACTGCTCGGAGAGTTGTCCGGCCGGAGCTTCCGGGTCGAGGCGGACTTGAGAAACGAGACCATTGGATATAAAATTCGCGAACATACGCTTGGCCGAGTCCCCTACCTGCTCGTCGTCGGTGAACGGGAGCGGGAGGGCGGTACTATTGCCGTACGCGAGGTGACGGGCAAGGACCTGGGCACCATGTCGCTGGATGAGTTCGCCGACCGGTTGGCGGCGGACATCGGGGCCAAGGGCCGTTTTAATTTGGAGGGTTGAAGCATCGCGCAGGACAAACAGGTAAGACGCAACGAGGAAATCACTGCGTCACGGGTTCGGGTCGTGGATAACGACGGCGAACAGGCCGGCATCATGACGATCGAGGACGCCATCGCCGCGGCTTTCGCGCAGGACATGGATCTCGTCGAGGTCGCGCCCAATTCCGAGCCCCCGGTCTGCCGGATCATGGATTACGGCCGTTTCGTGTTCGAGCAGAACAAGAAGCAGCATGCCAACCGGCGGAAACAGAAACAGATGCAGGTGAAGGAAATCAAGTTTCGTCCCGGAACGGACGAGGCGGATTACCAGATCAAGCTCAAGAAGCTGGTGAAATTCCTCGAGGAAGGCGACAAGACCAAGGTGTCTTTGCGTTTTCGCGGTCGGGAAATGCTTCATCAGGAACTCGGACAGCAACTTCTCAAGAGAGTCCGGGACGACCTGGATGAAATTGCCAGCGTCGAACAGATGCCCAAGCTTGAAGGCCGACAGATGGTCATGATGCTGGGGCCGAAAAAGACCAAGACGTAAGTCTTGTCGACGGGGCGTAATCGCCCCGTGACTGCGGGCACAGGTCCCGCATCGAACTGCCGCCCTTGAACGGGCGGTGGCGGGTTGGAGGGCAACGGAAGGCCGTCCGTATTATTCGCCCGGGCAGGAACGCCGGTGAGACGCCGGGGCCTGGAGTAGAAATGGAGTTGGAAAATGCCGAAACTTAAAACGCACCGCGGTGCGGCCAAGCGCTTTCGTGCCAATGCCAAGGGCAAGTTCAAGAGCGCGCACTCGCATCATCGTCACATCCTTACCAAGAAGAGCAGCAAGCGCAAGCGCAACCTGCGAGGCAGCGAACTGATGGCCGAGCAGGACCAGAAGAGCGTGCGCCGCATGCTGCCCTACGCATAAAGGAGAATCACGATGGCACGAGTCAAACGAGGTGTAACTGCCCGCCGCAAGCACAAGAAGGTGCTCAAGCAGGCCAAGGGTTACTACGGGAACCGGAGCAAGAACTGGCGTACCGCCAACCAGGCCGTATTCAAGGCCGGGCAGTATGCTTACCGCGACCGGCGGGTGCGCAAGCGCGATTTCCGCGCCCTGTGGGTGGCGCGCATCAACGCGGCGGCCCGCATGCATGGCCTGTCCTACAGCCGGTTCATGCACGGTCTCAAGCTGGCCGGGGTCGAACTCGACCGCAAGGTGCTCGCCTACCTGGCGCTGAACGACCAGGCGGCCTTTGCCGCCCTGGTGGACAAGGCGCGCAGCAGCAGCGAACAGTGAAGTTGCGGGGGCCAGTCCCCCGCACCTATCCCACCTGAGCAACCGGCAGGGTTATCGTGGAGACAGCCACACAGGAAGTCGAGCGCATTCGGCAATCGGCGCTGGCCGATATCGAACGTGCAGGCGAGGTGCAGGCACTGGAAGCGGTTCGCGTCGAATATCTGGGCCGCAAGGGCCGGGTGAAGGCGCTGCTGGCCCGGGTCGGCCAGCTTGACGCCGACCGGCGTCCCGCCTACGGCGAAGCCATCAACGCACTCAAGGCCGAACTTGCAACGACGCTCAACGAGCGGCGCGCGGTACTGGAGGCGGAGGCGCGAGAGCGGGAAGAATCGCGGAACGCGGTGGATATCACCCTGCCGGGCAGGGGGCAGAAAACCGGAACCTTGCATCCGGTTCGCCTGACGCTGTCGCGCATCGAACAGCTCTTCGTGTCCGCGGGATTTGAAGTAGCCTATGGTCCCGAAGTCGAGAACGAACACTACAACTTCGAGGCCCTCAATATCGCCGCCGATCATCCGGCGCGTGCCATGCATGACACGTTCTACCTGGACGACGGACGGCTATTGCGAACGCATACATCGCCGGTGCAGATTCGCCACCTGGAAAAGGTGGGCGGTCCGCCCGTGTGGATGATCGCTCCGGGCCGGGTCTACCGCCGCGATTCCGATCTCACGCACACGCCCATGTTCCACCAGGTCGAAGGCCTGGTGATCGACGAGGGCATCCACATGGGGCATTTGAAGTGGGTGCTGTCCCAGTTCATGCGCGGGTTCTTCGAGAAAGATCTCGCCGTGCGACTGAGACCCTCCTATTTCCCCTTTACCGAGCCTTCCGCGGAACTGGACGTGAGTTGCGTCCGGTGCGACGGAGCCGGCTGCCGCGTCTGCGGAGCGACCGGCTGGCTGGAAGTGCTCGGCTGCGGCATGGTTCACCCACACGTGCTCGAGCAGGCCGGCATCGACCCGGCTCGGCACAGCGGCTTCGCTTTCGGCATCGGGGTCGAGCGGCTCGCGATGCTGCGTTACCGCGTCGATGATCTGCGGCGCTTTTTCGAGAACGACGTGCGCTTTCTGGCGCAGTTTGCCTGAGGACGGTCTGGATGCGAGTCAGCCTCGACTGGTTGCATAGCCTTTGCAATAGTGGCCTCGATGCGGCTTCGATCTCGCGGCACCTGGTCAACCAGGGGCTGGAAGTCAGTGCGGTCTGGCAGGTGCCTGCGCCCTGCGAAAAGATCGTGACCGCGCGGGTAACCGAAATACGCCAGATGCCGCGCACGAATCTCCAGTGCCTGACGGTCGACGCCGGTTCGTCGGGACAGTTCAAGGTCGTCTCGGGCGCACCCCATTTGCGCGAGGGCATGGTGGGGGCGTTGGCCCTTCCCGGTGCAACCTTGCCCGACGGGCGCGTCATCGAGCCCCGCGAGTATCAAGGCGAACCATCCGAGGCCATGCTGTGCGCGGCCGCCGAAATCGGCCTGGGAGACGTCTCCGACCGGCTGCTGGCGTTTGCCGACGCAACCCCCGCAGGCGAAATCGTCGCGAACCTTTATGGGCTGCCGGACACCTGCCTCGAGATCGACCTTACCCCGAACCGGGGGGATTGCCTGTCGATGCTGGGGATTGCGCGCGAATTGCATGCGGGTACCGGGGCCGAGCTCAGCCTCCCCGAGACGGACACGGTAGAGCCGGCCCTGCGCCATGAGCTCGCTGTGAACGTAACGGCCCCCGGGGCCTGCCCGCGCTATTCCGGGCGGGTCATCAGCGATATCGATCCGCATGCGGTGACCCCGCTATGGATGAGCGAGCGCCTGCGCCGGGCGGGTTTGCGCCCGACCTATCCCGTGGTCGACGTCCTCAACTACGTCATGCTCGAGCTGGGCCAGCCGCTGCATGCCTTCGACATGGCCAAGCTGCACGGCGGACTGAGTGTCCGTATGGCTCGTCCCGGCGAGACCCTGACCTTGATTGGAGGCACGCAGCCGATTGATCTTGCCTCCGACATGCTGGTAATCGCCGACAAACGCGGGCCGGTTGCGTTGGCGGGCGTCATGGGCGGCGAGGAGAGTGCCATCAGCGGGGGGACTACCGAGGTTTTCCTGGAGAGCGCTTTCTTCGCGCCGGCTGCGATCCGGGGCCGTGCGCGGCGCCTGGGCCTGGTGACCGAAGCGGCACACCGTTACGAGCGCGGCGTAGACCCCGAGCTGGCTGCCATGGCTCTCGAGCGCGCGACGGTGCTGATTGCCTCTATTTGCGGCGGCCGGCCGGGGCCGGTGATCCTGCGCCAGGAGGCCGAGCATCTGCCCATCCGGGACGTAATTGAGCTGAGTACGACGACGGTACGGCGTCTGACCGGGCTTGATCTCGGCGCCGAGGCGGTCGGCTCCATTCTCGAGCGGCTCGGGTTCCACGTGCGCATTACCGGCGAATTCTCCCTGGCAGTGACCGCACCCAGCGCGCGTTTCGACATAGACGGCGAGGCTGACCTCGTTGAAGAAGTGGCGCGGATCGCCGGGTTCGATACCATTCCGGCAGTCGCCCCCTCGCGCCACCTGCGCCCCATGCACCACGACGCGGCCGCTTCCCTGCGTGACCGTTTGCGGCGCATTATCGCGGCCCGCGGCTACGACGAAGCGGTCACCATGAGTTTTGCCGAAGCGGCGCGGGACGCGGCGCTGGCGCCGGCTTCGACGCGAGCGTTGAGCCTGCATAATCCACTCTCGGCCAGGGAAGGAATATTGCGGCGCAGCCTCTGGCCCGGCTTGATCGAAGCGCTCGCCCATAACGCTGCGCGCCAGGCCGAGCGGGTGCGCTTGTTCGAGATAGGCGCCGTTTTTTTCGCGGAGGCCGAACAAGCCGAACAAATGGCGGGGGTTGCCTGCGGTCCCCTGCTGCCGGAGCAGTGGGGAGAGCCCGCGAGGATCGCGGATTTTTTCGATATCAAGAGCGATGTCCACGAGCTGCTGGTATCAGCGGGGGTGCCCGCCGAGGCCATTGAATATGTTCCCTCGGAGAGGCAGGCGCTCGCCGCCGGGCGCCGCGCCAGTGTCCGGGTCGCCGACCGGGCCGTAGCCGAATTCGGTGTTCTGGCGCCACGGTTGGTCAAGGAATGGGGGCTGCCGGCCGAAGTGCTGGTCTTCGAGATTAATCTCGATGCGTTGCCGGCGCCGCGTCAGTTGCAGGCAGGTCCTGTCGCCCGTTTCCCTGGCGTGAGGCGTGATTTGGCACTGGTCGCCAAGAAGACCATCAGCGCGGCCGAGTTGGAACTCAGCGTGCGCAGGCATGGCGGTTCCCGCTTGCGCGAAGTGCGCATTTTTGACGTTTATTCAGGCGAGGGAATACCCGAAGATTCACGCAGCATCGGGTTGGGCTTGATTTTTCAAGATTTTTCCCGCACTCTCACGGATGCGGAAGTGGATGCCGCAGTGTCGGCAATCGTCGCGGGCCTGGGCGAAGAGAAGGGAGCTTATGTGCGCAGCTGAAACGGATGCCGTCACGAAGGCGGAGCTGACCGAAGTACTGTTCCAGGAATTGGGTCTCAATAAACGTGAGGCCAAGGATCTTGTCGAGCAGTTTTTTGAAGAAATCATCGCTTCGCTGGTTGCAGGGAACGAAGTCAAGTTGTCGGGATTCGGTAATTTCGAGTTGCGCGACAAGGACCAGCGTCCGGGCCGTAATCCGAAAACCGGCGAGGCCATTCCCATCAGTGCCCGCCGCGTGGTAACGTTCAAGGCAGGACAAAAACTCAAAATGCGGGTAGAAGGTCATGTTGGAAGCCAGTCATAACGGGGAGCTGCCGCCAATACCGGCCAAGCGCTACTTCACGATCGGTGAAGTCAGCGAGCTGTGCGACGTCAAGCCGCACGTGCTGCGTTACTGGGAACAGGAGTTTCCCCAGTTGAAGCCGGTCAAGCGCCGCGGCAACCGGCGTTATTACCGCCACCACGACGTCTTGCTGATCCGCCAGATTCGCAGCCTGCTCTACGAAGACGGCTACACCATCGGCGGGGCGCGGCATCGCCTCGAGGGGCACGAGGCCCAGGAAGACCAGGCGCAGAGCCGCCAGATCATCCGCCAGATTCGCGCCGAGCTGGAAGAACTGCTGACCGTCCTGGCCCGCTGAGGCATCCGCTTCGGTTATCATACGCACTCGATCGGGGTGTAGCGCAGCCTGGTAGCGCACCTGCATGGGGTGCAGGTGGTCGGAGGTTCAAATCCTCTCACCCCGACCAATTTAACCAGCCGCCTGCTTGCTTGCGTGGTTGTCAGCATTTACGGGTAAGTATCTCGAAGGCGCTTGTCCTGCGCATGCGCACGGCGCCGGTGTCGGGCTACTTGCGGTTTGTCGGTCGGACGCAGCAGGCGCTGCGGGCAACCGGCCAAGGTTGCTCCTTCCACGAAGTAGGACGAGGGTTTGGATAGCACTTCCGAGCGGATTATGGATTCGGCGGCGGCCGGGGCGGTGCCGGCCCGTTACCTGCCCCTGTTTTCCCTCGCGTGGCTGCATTTCCTTAATGACGGTGCTGCCAATTTCCTGCCGGGCATCCTGCCCCTGGTGCTTGTTACCATCCACAGGCCGCCGGCGCTTGCCGGCACGCTGATGTTCGCCTTGCTCGCCGGACAGGCGCTGCAGCCGCTCACAGGACTGCTGGGGCGCCCGCTGGGCGGGCGTCGGCTGATGTGGTTCGGCTTGATTTCCGCGTTGCTGGGCGCGGCCCTCGTTGGCTGGACCAGCAACCTCGCCGGACTGGTGGCCATCCTGGTACTCATCGGTATTGCGAACGCGTGTTTCCACCCCCAGGCGTTGACCGCCGCGCGCCGCTTCGCCGGCTCGCGCGGGCATTTCGGGGTGGCCGTCATGATGCTGGGCGGGGAGATCGGCCGTGGCCTGTGGCCGCTGATAGCCAGCCTGGTGGTGGTGTGGAGTTCGTTTCGCAATCTGTGGATGCCGGCCCTGGTGGGGCTGCTCACCGTGCCCCTGGCCGCCCGCCTGCTCCCGGCCCCGGTGGTGCCCTCGCTCGCCTTCCATGTCCATCTCCGGGGACGAGTGGGCGCAGCGTGCCGCCTGCTGCTTTACGGGGCCGTGCGCGGTGGCGTCGTCACCGGGGCGGTGACCTACATGCCCATACTCTGGGACTCCCGCGGCGGCGGCCTGGTGGGGGGCGCGTCACTCGTTACCCTCATGCTCCTGGTTGGCATCGTGGGCATGCTTTACGGCGGTCATCTGGCCGACCGCCTGGGACGCAGGCCCGTGCTCGTCGGTGCGGGGCTGCTCATGGCGGGCTGTACGGCCCTGATTGCCTCGGGCAGCGGCCCGGGGCTCTGGCTGGGCGCTTCTCTGCTCGGCATTCCCGCTTTTGCCACTTTCCCCGTCACGACGGTGGAAGGCCAGGACCTATTTCCCGACAACCGGCCGTTCGGCTCGGGAATAGCCCTGGGGCTGGGCAACGCATTGGGGGCGGGCCTGGCGGCCCTGCTGGGTCTGAGCGTCGGGGTGATTGGCGTGCCGACGCTTTTCTGGCTACTCACGGCGGGAGCACTCGTGAGCAGTCCGTTGGCGTTGTTGCTGCGGGGCCATGAGAGGATCGGGGAGGCGTCGTGATGATATCCTTTTACCCGGTCAATCAAGATTTCTAAACCGCTGTGGGGGAATGGCATTCATGAGTCACGAACACCTTATTGAAACCGTCCAACGGATGATGGCGCCCGGCAAGGGGATACTGGCTGCGGACGAAAGCACCGGGACGATAGAGAAACGTCTGCGTGCGGTCGGTGTGGAGTCCACCGAGGAGACCCGCCGTGATTACCGTGAGCTGCTGTTCACTGCGCCTGGCATCGAGGAATGCATCAGCGGCGTAATCCTGTATGACGAGACGCTGCGGCAGGCTTCGTCCGGTGGGGACAAATTCCCGCAGTTGCTCGAGAAACGCGGGATCGTTCCCGGTATCAAGGTTGATAAGGGGGCTAAGGAGTTCGCTGCTCATCCCGGTGAAAAGGTCACCGAGGGGCTGGACGGCTTGCGCGAGCGTTTTGCGGAGTACTACGAACTGGGCGCACGCTTTGCCAAGTGGCGTGCGGTCATCACCATTGACGTCGAAAAGGATCTACCCAGCCGGGCTTGCATCGAAGCGAATGCACATGCCCTGGCGCGTTACGCGGCGTTGGCCCAGGAGGCTTCCATCGTGCCGATCGTGGAGCCCGAAGTGCTGATCGACGGGGAGCACACCTTGGCGCAGTGCGAACTTGTCACGCAGCGGACCCTCAAAGAAGTATTCTCCGAATTGACGGGGCAGGGGGTATTGCTGGAAGGCGTGGTGCTCAAACCCAGTATGGTCATCGCCGGAAAGGGCAGCAGTGAAAAGAGCTCGGTCGAGGATGTCGCCGAGGCTACCCTGAGGACTCTCAGGCGCTATGTCCCGGCCGCGACCGGGGGGATTGCCTTCCTTTCGGGCGGCCAGAGTCCCGAGCAGGCTACGGCCCACCTCGATACCATGAACCGCAGTGGCCCGTTGCCCTGGCCCCTGACCTTCTCCTATGCCAGAGCCCTGCAGAACCCGGCGCTGGAAACATGGCGCGGCAAGCCCGAGCAGGCCGAAGCGGCGGTGAAAGCCTTCGCGTTCCGGGCGCGCCTCAATCATCTGGCGCGGCAGGGCAAGTACGAAGTCCGGATGGAGGACGAGGCGGCAGGTTGACGTTCCGGCCCGACAGGATTCACGTTGACGAACGTTATGCAGGGATCACGCAGTGACTGAAAAGGAAGAACCGGCCATCAGCATCCGCAACCTCGTGTTCGAGCGTGGCGACAGGATCATTTTCGATCACGTCGATATCGATATCCCGCGAGGCAAGGTCACGGCCATCATGGGGCCTAGCGGCACGGGCAAGACGACGCTGCTGCGTCTGATTACCGGGCAGTTGCACCCGGCCTCGGGGGATATCCGCGTCGATGGCATGCCGGTACAGGCGTTGCGGGGCAGCGAGCTTTATGCGCTGCGCATGCGCATGGGCATGCTTTTCCAGAACGGCGCCCTCCTGACCGACCTTAACGTTTTCGAGAATGTGGCTTTCCCGCTGCGCGAGCATACCAACCTGGCCGAGTCCATGATCCGCACCCTGGTGCTCATGAAACTGCAGGCGGTCGGGTTACGTGGGGCCACGGAAATGATGCCCTCCGAGCTTTCGGGAGGCATGGCCCGCCGGGTCGCGCTGGCTCGCGCCATGATCATGGACCCCGAGTTCATCTTCTACGACGAGCCGTTTACCGGCCTCGACCCGATATCCCTGGGGGCCATCGTGCGCCTGATTCGCCATCTGAACCAGACGCTGGGGCTGACGACAGTCATCGTCTCGCATGACGTGGGCGTGGTCGAATCGATTACCGATGTCAATTACCTCATATCCGAGGGCAAGGTAGTCGCCCACGGCAGTCCCGAGGATTTACGGGAAAACCGCTCCAGCTGGGTGCAGCAGTTCATGACGGGCCTCGCGGACGGGCCGGTGCCCTTCCACTTCCCGGCGCCGGATTATGACCAGAGCCTCATGCAGGAGCAGAGCTGATGCCCGCGTCTACCCGTTCCACAACGCGGCGCTCGCGGACCGGCCTGGCTGCTTTCGGGGCGGCCTGGATCTTTTTCGCCCGCGTGGTCTCGCTTTTTCCCCGCGCCTGCATGCGACCCCTGCTGGTTACCGAGCAGGTCTATGCGCTGGGCAATCGCACCGTGCCGCTGGTCGGCTTTTCCGGCTTTTTCATCGGGTTGGTCATGGCCCTGCAGCTATACGGTGTTCTGGGC
>Ga0102950_1000378_pt1 | contig 12315 bp, 8 predicted proteins | sample SalPon2A_B_D2_MG_FD_78505 | JGI IMG/M metagenome (GOLD analysis project Ga0102950, IMG submission 78505) | Soil microbial communities from South San Francisco under conditions of wetland restoration - Salt Pond MetaG R2A_B_D2_MG | ecosystem: Environmental > Terrestrial > Soil > Wetlands | place...
ATCATTTTTATTCAATAAATTATGTAACTATACAAAGAGATTTATATCTGTAAAATTAAAATTCAGGCAATTTATAAATACTCCCCGGCAGTTCAATTAAAACTTCCGGGGAGTAAGTCCACAATTTTTTCGAGCTTAAAAAAATTATTTAGGTGTTGGACCTTCCGTAACTTGAACAAAATCTCCGGGTCTTAACCATTTTGAATAAGCTGCTTGAACCTGCTCCGCAGTGAGCTTTAAATATATCTTTGCAGCTATTGTCGGTTCATCCAGCGGCAGATCGTTTAAGGAGCGGGATAATAAACCGCCTGCAATACTTCCAAGACTTGATTCGGAAAGAGGTATTTCCCTCATTAACATTGCTTTAGCCTGTTCTAATTCATGTGGGGTAACAGGTTTTGTTTGCATTTCCTTTAAATCCCGCACAATAATAGCTCTTGCCTTGGAAACATTAGGAGGATCGCACCCGTAATCAACCGAATAAGTTGATCTTGTTTTACCAATGGAGAATGAAGATGCTACATAATAAACCAAACCTGAATTTTCTCTTAAATCTTTATACAAACGTGTTGCATAAAAAGAACCGCCTAATACATGGTTACCAAGTTCAAGTGCGTAATAATCCGGATTTGAACGTGTAATTCCCAGAGTTTCGGAAAGCATAATTTTATCCTGCACTCTGCTTACATCCGGGACTGCTGAAGTTGAAGGCTTATTTAAAGGAACTCCGGGAAGTTCGGTTTCCAGTTGCGATCCTTCGGTTTTCCAGTTTCCAAAATATTTTTCAATAACTCTTTTAGCTTCCTCAGGTGTTGTCTTTCCAATTACAACAATTGTGGTAAGATCGGGCCTATAAACCTTATTATAATAATTTTGAATATCATCAAGTGTTAAAGACTTAACAGTCGCAGGTGTTGTCTGACGCAAAACGGGATCATTTTCAGGATAAAGAGCTTTACTTAATGCGCGTCCAGTAAGATAATCTGGACTTTTTAATTCGCCTGCAACTGTTGCTGCAGTCTGCATTTGTAAAACTTTGAAGGCCTGTTCGGGTAAACCAGGATTTAATTCATTATCAGCTAATAGTTTTACACCCTTGTCAAAATCATTTGCCAGCATTTGAACTGAAAAGCTTGTACCGGCAGATTCATCCGCACCAATATCATCCAATGACTTTTGAAAAGTTATACGGTCTAAAGTCTTTGATCCGTAAGAAAATAACTGATCCAATACACTGGCAGCACCATCTTGTCCCTTTGGTGTTTCTAAGTCTGAATTATTTTTTATTCTTCCGTAAACACTTATAGTGTTACTTACATTTTCTGGTTGGATAATTAACTTAAGTCCATTTGACAATTTCATTACAGTCGGGTTTACAACAGATGGAGGAACTGATAATCTACCCATTGCCTGATCCGCCCAGGCTGGTAATTGAACTGGTTTCGGATTTTTAGGTGCAAACGATTCTTTCCCGCCAAAACCTTTCCGGGAAATCGGTTTGCCGGATGTTTGAGGAGTAAGAATTGCATAGATAGCATGATCTGCATTCAAATATTTCTTCGCAACTCTATTTACATCTTCTACCGTTACTTTTTCCAATGCATTTAAATCATCTTCAGGAGAATTTCTTCCTTCAACTGCTAATGCTTCAGACCAAGCATCGGCTAAGCCTGAAACAGAATTCTTTTCATATTCCGCATCGGTCAGTTCATGTTTCTTTTCAGCATTTACTAAATCTTCCGGAAAACCGTTTTTAATATAGTTGTCTAAAATTGATTGTACATTATTTATTAATGATTTTGAATCGCCGCCTTTAGGAAAGACAGCTAATCCGAATCCGATTCCCGATTCAGGTAAATCGGAATATTGAAAACCGGCGTACAATGCTTTTCCCGTAGGAACTAATTTAGAATATAAATCGCCTCGTTGATTGCTTAAAACATCCGATAAAATCTGAGCAGCAGCATAGTCAGGACTATTTGAGCCAGGCATTCTATATGTAACGATGGCAAATCCATACGGCAAATCCGTTTTAAGATTTAATGTATCAGGTTTTACACTTTCAAGATTGACCGGCGGTCGTGACGGAATTTTTTTTGTAGGAATATCGGAAAATAATTTTTGTACTTCCTTCAATGCTTTTTCAGGCTGAACATCTCCAACAATCACAAGAATTGCATTATTCGGAGCGTACCAGGTTTTATGGAACTTTTGCAGCATAGCGCCGGTTGTTTTATTAAAAGATGGTCGAGTTCCTAATGCATCATGCGCATAAGGAGTTCCTTTGAAAATTGCTGCTAAAAGTTTTTTATAAAATACGTATTCGGGATTTGATAAATCAGATGCAACTTCCTGTTCAATTGCACCTCTTTCATTCTTCCACAACGAATCGGTTGCAAGGATTCCTTTCATTCTAATAGCTTCAATATGAAGTGCAACATCAAGATCTTCGGACGGAACGGTAAAATAATACTGAGTAACTGTCTGTCTTGTATCTGCATCAAAGTCCCCGCCCATTGCAGCGGTAATATCTGCCAGCTGATCTGCTGAAAGTCCTTCGCTTCCTCTAAACATCATATGTTCAAGTGCATGAGCCATTCCCGGGAATCCTTTTGGTGCTTCATTGGAACCGACTAAATAATTTATTTCCGTTGTTACTACCGGTGCAATCGGATCTTTTACAATTACAACTTTAAGCCCGTTCTTCAATGTTGAACGTAAAACTTCTTTGTTATTGATTGATTTTTCAGAACAAAAGCCATTAGTTGATAATGATAAAAATACAATAATTATAAAAAAGGTAAACAATGAAGTTGTTGTAAATGACTTTTTAAATTTGTAAAGCAGTCTGCCTTCAGCAGTTTCTTTACATTTAATTTTCATGGTAAGTCTCCTTTAAAGATAGATTAAATAATAATATAAATAGATTTGTAAAATTTAGATTTCTGAAGTTAAATTGAAGCAAACTTGTCACTTTTAGAATTAAATAAATTTAAATTATGATTTCCCCAAAGGGGATAGAAAAATGTGAAAAAAGTTTAAAGATAATTAAGATATAATGGTAGGTAATACATCACATTATTGATGTAAAATATAATTTGAACCAAAGCAGAACTTGCATTTTTCCGGCTGATTGATGGTTCAAATTCTTTTCAACTAAATATCAAAAGTTCAATTCCATATTTTAGAATACCACTCTTTTACAATGTCTTCTGCAGGTTTATTATTCGGAGTGTAATGTTCATTATCATGACCTCCACCGTATGCTAAATAACTGGGCCATTTCCACCAATACATCCCAGCCAGCCATTTCTGGTTGTAAGCAGCTTTAAATAAAGCGTTATAACATCTTGCCTGATTCATAAGACTTATTTCATTTTTCGTATCTTTTTCTAGAGCAGTTTTCCAGGGCTCGCCGGTACTTCTAAAACCAACTTCTGTAAAAATTACAGGCTTATCATATTTCTTCTGCACAGAGTGAATCTTATTCATTACTAATTCTGCACCATGGAAAAGTTCCTCATCTGTCGGATTGTTTTTATCGCTTAATGGAAAATATTCACTCAAACCGATGTAATCAAAATAATTCCAGAAAGTAAGCTTTGAAAATTCGGAACTCCAATTCGGTCCGTAAACAATTTTGCCGTTATAAATCCTTCTAATTTTTTTTACCATATTAATCCAATCTTCTTCATGTCCAACAGTAGCTTTGGATAGCTCATTTCCAATACATAAAATTGGGATCTTATACATTTCCGCAAGCATTGCATAATGACTAATCCAGTTAAAATAGAAATGAAAGAATTTCTGCCAGTCATTTTTATTTGTCATTTCAATATTTCCGGGCCAGCTGTTTTCGCCTAAATAAATTTGAGGTTTTAGTATGACATTCATCTTTAAAGTCTTAGAAAGATGAGATAAATAAATCAAGCTTTCATCATTTTCAGCACCTGCAAATTCCCAGAACCTTAATGGTACAGGTTTGTTCGCATCACGCATTGATGTGAAAGGAGTAATTGAAAAAGAGTTGGCACCCAAACTCTGCATTTTTTCCACCGACTGTTTTGTTTCCCTTGATAAATACCCGTTGTAAATGTCATAGCCTTCATGTGCAAAACAAAAACCTTTTTGATATTTTGGAATATCATTTGGAAAATTATTTTTGTAATCCTGAACCTGCCTTAAATAATTGCTCGATAATTTTGCAAGATATTTTTTCCACTCACCTTCCAGCTGCATGTTTTTTATATTCCATTTGGTGAATTCTTTAATAAATTCTTCTTTTCCGTACTTGTTTATTAAAAAAGATACAAAACTTGCTGAGAGCGGATCAGTGAAAAAATATGAATCATATTCAAGCGAGTCATTATTCAGCATTTCATTAAGCTCTGGCATACCACCCGATTGATAAATAAAGCTGGCCCAAAACTTATATCCTTCTTTCCTCCAATTATCCGAGAAATAAAAAGACAATCCTTGTTCAATAAAATTAATTCTCGGATCACTGAAATTTTTCTTTAATAAAAATAAAGCTGCTTTGGAAAAATCATTTCCGCCGATCCAATTATTAACTACTATATCTACAGAACTGTCTTTATTATTAATATTTGAAAGTTGTGTATTTCCCGTAATAAGACCTTTATCCTCAAAGTTATCGAAAATATTAAAATTTATTTTAGAAGTGTGAAAATCTTTTCCAAAAAATTGTTTTATCTTTTTTAATGAAGCTTCATTAACCTCATTAATTTTTTTTACCTCCCGGAAGCCTATATTTTTTGAATAAACTGTGTAACTAAAATTTTTAGATAGATTGTAAATCTTTTTTTCATCTGAAAAATTACGGAACCTATTTTCATCAAGTACCCAATTACCCATTGAATCTAACTTAAAGAATCCCATTTCTGAACATAAACCGTTTTGCATAATTCTGATATCGCCGACTGCTCTGGTACTGGAAATGTTTACTACAAATCTGTCTTCAATGCCTGAAATTATATAACATAGTTTTTTCTTGTTGAGAGGATTATAATAAAATAGATTTATTGTTGTTGAAGAATCTTTAAATGTTTGGTGATTAAACAAAAAACTTGAATCAGAAAATTTTATGGGAAGCTGCGGGGATAGTTCTCTCAATATTTTATTTGATTTATAAGTTCCGATAATGATAACGGAATTATTTTTCAATTCAGATAAACTAACTGCAGTATCAGGAATAATTTTTAAATGAGCCCATCTAAAATTTTTTTGAATATTCTCTGCATCAATTAAATATTGCTGTGAGTATGAAGGATTTGAGGCTGCATAAATTATTAGTCCGCCGTTATGATATAAATCTTCGTACAACGAACGTCTGCTGATTTCAGAATTTTTACTAGGACTGTCCAAATTACGGTAATTCTTGGGATTAACTACCAGATAGGTAATTATAAATACAGTTACTGGGATTAAGAAATAAATTATTTTCATCTTAAAAGACATAGATATCTATCAAATGTATTTTAAAAAATTTAGATTTCCGCTTTGAAGGTATTTAAATATTTACAGTTAAATAAAATTTATCAATTTAAAACAATATCAATCAAAATATGCTTTTAAATATTTTCCCGTCCAGGATTCAGAATTTTTAATAATTTCTTCGGGAGTACCGATAGCTATAACTTCACCGCCTTTATCTCCAGCTTCAGGACCAAGATCAATTATATGATCAGCACATTTTATTATTTCCAAATTATGTTCAATAATTACTACAGAGTTATTTCTTTCGAGTAAAAGATTAAAACAATTTAACAGCTTAGAAATATCATCGAAATGCAATCCGGTAGTCGGTTCATCGAAAATAAATAAAGTATGTTTTCTTTCACGCTGTGCAGTAAGATGTGCGGCAAGTTTTATACGTTGTGCTTCGCCGCCGGACAACGTATTGGAAGGCTGGCCGAGTTTTAAATAACCTAACCCAACCTCGGAAAGAAGTTGAATTCCTCTTACAATTTTTTCGTTGCTTTTGAAAAATTCAACTGCTTCATCTACAGTCATATCAAGAACATCTATTAGGTTTTTACCCTTATAAGTTATTTCTCTAATTTCTTTTTTAAACCTGGTCCCGTTACAGTCATCGCATTCTAGATATAAATCCGCTAAAAACTGCATTTCGACTTTTATAAAACCATCGCCTTGGCAGGTTTCGCATCTTCCACCCGGGACATTGAAGGAAAAGAATCCAGGCTTATATCCCCGTGACCTCGCCTGATGTGTGGATGCAAAAAGTTCTCGAATTAATTCATACACTTTAATATAGCTTATCGGATTTGAACGAGGTGTTTTTCCTATCGGCGATTGATCAACAATCTCAATGTCGTCAATAAATTCTCCTCCTTTTATATCTTCATACTTTCCTATTTTAGGCGGAACTTTTCCTAAATACTTTGCTATACCGCCGTAAAGTATATCATGAATTAATGTGCTTTTACCTGATCCGCTGACGCCTGTAATAACCACAAATTTATTTAATGGTATTTCAATATTAATATTTTTAAGATTATGTTCTTTTGCACCTTTTATTGAAATAGACTTTGTCTCTTCGGTTTTTCTTTTTTTTGGAACTGGTATTTCTAATTTACCTGAAAGATATTTTCCGGTTAATGAGTTTTTATTTTTCAATATTTCCTCAAAAGTACCCATTGCCATAATTTCACCGCCATGTACACCGGCCCTTGGTCCCATATCAACAATTAAATCAGCATGCTTAATCATATCCGGATCATGTTCAACAACAAGTACAGTGTTACCGATATCTCTAAGATTCTGCAAAATATTTATAAGCCTGGAATTATCCCTCGGATGTAAACCGATACTAGGTTCATCAAGAACATATAAAGTACCGACAAGAGATGATCCCAAAGATGTCGCCAGATTTATTCTTTGAGTTTCACCTCCTGAAAGTGAGCTGCTTAATCTATCAAGTGTTAAATAACCGATACCGACATTATTTAAGAAAGTCAATCTTTTAATAATTTCTTTAAGTACTCTTTCACCGACAAGCATGTCATACTCGGATATTTTAAGATCTTTAAAAAATTGAAGCGACTGCTCAATTGGAATTTTCACAACATCATAAATTGATTTTCCGCCAATTTTAACCTGAAGTGCTTCTCTTCTAAGTCTTGATCCTTTGCATGCATGACATAAGGTATATCCACGATACCTGCTCAGCAAAATTCTTATATGCATTTTATAAGTTTTAGTTTCTAGCTTTTCGAAAAATTTATCAATGCCTATGTAATCACCAAAACCGTTTCGAATTAAGGCAACCTGTTCGGGAGTTAATTTATTGAAAGGAACATTAAGCGGAATATTATATTGTTTCGCATTTCTAACAAGATCTCTTAAATGACTGCCGTATTTTGCTGATCTAAACGGTGCGATTACCCCTTCAGATATTGTAAGATTAGGATTAGGAATTACTAGATTCATATCCACACCTATAACCCTGCTGAATCCCTGGCATACAGGACAGGCACCAAATGGGTTATTAAATGAAAAAAATCTGGGCTCCGGTTCTTCATATCTTATGCCGCAGCATTCATAAAATTTATTAAATTCTTTTTCTTCACCTGTATCAGCATTTATTAATATAAGTCTATCTTCGCCTTCTTTAAATGTTACTTCAATGGCATCTGAAAGCCTTTCTCTGACTTTACCTTTTTGAACTTTAAATCTTTCAATTATTACTCTTACTTTATCTTTTTTTGTAGGAATTTTTTCTTCTTCATTAAGATCAATTAACTTTTTCTTAAAATAAATTCTAAAAAAACCTCGTTTTTTTAATAAATCTATTTCTTCTTTAATTTTATGTCCTTCGTGGGTATGAAGCGGAAATCCCAAATAAAATTTTGAATCTTCCGGCTGCTCTTCAAGCCAATCCGAAACTGTTCCCGTGGTCGCTTTTTTAACTTCTTTACCGCATTCAAAACATATTGTTTTTCCAATTCTTGCGAAAAGTAATCTTAGATAATCATAAACCTCGGTTGTAGTTCCGACTGTAGAACGCGTATTTTTTGCACCGGTTTTCTGTTCGATAGCAACCGCCGGACTTATTCCTTGTATAAATTCAACGTCAGGTTTATTCATCCTTTCCAGAAATTGTCTTGCATATGCTGATAAACTTTCAACATAACGCCGCTGTCCTTCAGCATAGATAGTGTCAAAAACCAGAGAAGATTTTCCACTTCCGCTTACTCCGGTAAAAACAATTACTTTATTGCGCGGAAGCTCAAAGCTGAGATTTTTAAGATTATGCTCCTTCGCTCCTTTAATAATTATCTTTTTATTTTTTATGTTGGTGGAATTTTCCGTCATCTTTTAGAATTATTATTAAAACTTAGAACTTTAAATATACAAAAGAATTGATCATTAAAGAGTTGAAAAAATTAGTGTGTGATTTAATCTGATTTAAAAAAGTACAACCACGATTAGATGGGACCTGCCTTTATCTATAGGCAGGTCCAAAGTATATCATGAAAATTAAAATTGTTAATTATTTCTCTGTCATTTAATATGCGATTTTTTCCATCTACCTATTTATTTCTTCGGTGAACTCATAAATTTGGAAAACATATCAAAAAATGCTCCCGGGTCTTTTGATGTTTTCATTTCATTCAATAATGCCTTTTTCTGTTCAGGAGTCAGTATTGAAGCTGCTTTCCATATAGCATCGGAAGCCATATCTAAAATTTTATTGATATTCTTTACTGCTTCCTCATGATATTTCTTCCTAAGTTTCATGTCCGGTTTTTCAGAAAGCATATTTTCGAATGCTTTTTTAAGTGAGCCTAAAGCATTTTTCATTTTGACTTTTATCTCACTACCGACTTCTGCTTTTAATTTAGCCAGCTCCATTAATTGTTCATTGCTGAATTTAAATGTTGTGTCTTCTTTTTCTGAAACTTTAGGAGATTTCCATTTCATTACTGTATCTTTAATTACAAGTCCATCCTTAGAAAACATTTTTCTATTTTTAATTTCGGAACCATCAAGTGATGTTTCCACAGTGTTCCAATCTCCAAGGGTATATTTATATTCATATTTCTTCCCGTTAAAAACAGGAATAGTAAGTGAATAAATATCATTCTCCGTTTTATGCATTTTATACAATGAATCATTTGGGTTCCAGCAATTAAAAGATCCTGCAAGAAAAACAGATGAATTATTTTGAACACTTTCTGGAGGGACTTTTACTTCAAACTTGACAGAAGCAGTTTGAGCGACTAATAAATTACTTCCCGGTATAATTAAGAAGAATAATAAAAAAAATTTTGCTAGGTATTTCATTTTTCACCCCGTATTTATCAATTATAAATTTAATAAAAAATATAGTGAAGATAATAATTTTGGAAAAATTTTCTCAAATTAATTTTTTAACCTGGATTAAGATTAAAATAATCTTTATTAAGTTTCTTTGAAAACAAAAACCACGATGTAACTATTAATCCTACCAGTGTAATTGAAATGCCTATGGTATGAGCCCCGAAATTTCCCGCATAATGACTCATTCCGTTAAAATCGTTTAAATAACCCAGGACAAAAGCAAAATAATTATTAAATACATCATAAAGCGGACTTAGAATGAGAAGCACTATTGTTAATCCAAAAAGGAATACACTAGATATTTTAAATCTCTTTAAAATTACAAATCCGATTATAAGTAAGATGAAATCTCTAAAATAAGACATAACATCGGTAATGAATTCCTGTATACTATTATTATATTGAGTTGAAATGTATGCATTGCCAAATTCACCTTCCCAAATTTTAGGTATTAACTGATAATCATTTATATTTAATCCTAAGGCCCAAGCTCCAGCTAAATGACTCACTTCATGAAAAAAAGCATAAGTTAAATACCAGATTAAATAAATAAGAATAACATTTTTAACATATGTTTTTGCACCTATTTTATTCTTTTTATAAAAGACTATTAAAGGAAGAATAATTATTACCGCAATTTCTAAAGCTGAGATAATATTATTCATTGGTTATATCTCTTTCAAGCAATGAATAAATTACGCTGTCTTTAAATTCATTATTGAAAAAATAATTTTCTCTAAAGTATGCTTCCCTTTTGAAACCGAATCTTTCCAATAATTTTATTGAAGCTTTGTTTCCCGGATTTACGTTTGCTTCAACACTATGCAAATTTAATTCTTTAAACCCAAAATTTATTGTAGTTCGAAAAGTTTCCAGCATATAACCTTTTCCCCAGCATTCCGGACATAAAGCATAACCAATCTCCCCTCTGCAATTCTTTAAATCAACTCTCCAGAAACCGAAATAACCGACCAATTCATCTGTAAATTTATCCATTAGACCCCAGTTTATTCCAGTGCCTTTTTTAAATGATTCATCCATAGATTCAATTAATTTAGCAGATTCAGTAAGTGAGGCCATCTTATATGAATCCATATATTTCATTATATCATCATTCGATCTGATTTTAAAAATATCTTCGGAGTCAGATGATAATATTCGTCTGTATTTTAAACGTGGACTCTCTAATTCCCGAAAACATTCAAAAATATTTAGATTAATTTCCAATGACATTAAATTACTTTTATCCTCTTATTAAATATTAAATAAGCTAAATAACTTTTCTATGGTTTTAAAAGTTATGCCCCATTTCACTTATATTTTTTCTGATTCCATCCAGACGGGCTTTTGAATATGAATCAGTTTTGAATAATTCTAATAAATCATTACAAGCATATTCAGAACAATATGCACAGTTATCAATACCTTTTTCAATAGCACATTTACGAATTTTACAATTACTGCAGCCGAAGAAAATTTTTCCGCTTACTGACTTACATCCATCGCAATCATTTATATCATCATAATTATAGTCAATCCCATAATGTTCTTTACATAAACCGATTACATTACTTATCATTTCTTGTTTTTTAAATTTATCTGGTTCTCTCGAGGCTAAGTAAATAGTACAGCTCTTGCAAATCAAACCGCAATATGAAATTGTTTCGTTCATTTTACTTAAATAGCTATATCATTTAAAATTATTTTCTTTTTGATTTGTCCCCTAATATGCTTTAATATCTTTACAGGTTTCCCCCCTCTTATAAAGCATTACTATAAGTGAATAATTAAACTTAAAAATATTTTAAATTAAATGCATAAAAAAGTAAGAGACAACAATTTTTCAATACTGTCTCTTTACAAACACTGCTTTACAATACAATTCAAATAGCAATAAAATTTATTTGTTTTACCACAAATAAACATTTAACCCGAAGCTTACCGCCGAATTATTTAATGTCCAACCTTTACTCGATCCGGAATTGCTGAGAGCATTTGATATATAATTTGAATTTGCCGATGCGTTATAGCTTCGATTTGAAGATGATGAGTTCCACTGATATTGTATTACTTCATTATAATCTGCGTGTAACGAAAGCCACCTGCATGCAAACCATTCAACACCAACAGCAGCCGCTCCGCCAACTGCCCATTGCGTGTTGGTATAATTATAATTTTCTTTTACCCAAAATACCTGAGAATTTCCATTATTATATAGATATGGATTATTAAATGAATTATGATAATAGCTGTACAAAACAGAAGGTCCGAAACCAGCATAAAAATGTACAGGCCCATTCGGGTTCATATACCATATATATTGAGTTACGAAAGAAATAGTAGCCGATTTGACTGAAGAATTTCCCGGCATAGTTCCCGCACTTGAATCTCCTATTGATCCTGAATAAGAAGACGGGCCGTTGTTTGTATTGCCGTTAAGTGTTATTCCTCCGCGAATTGCTCTGCTTGGAGAAAGCTGATATTTAGCACCTATTGTAGAGCCTTGGAATGAAGTTAGCGTAAAGTTGCTTGATATTCCAAATTGCAATGCCCACGTTCCGCATTTAAGTGCAGTACTGTCAGAGTTTTGATTCTGAGCTTTGCATGTGAAAGATAGAGTAATTATAAATACTGCAAAAAGAAAAATTCTACTTTTATACTTATCCATAAAAAATCTCCTTAAAAAAGTTTAAATATCCTAATTACTATTTTTCGATCAATTATTTTATTAATAAACAAAGAACAATAATATTCTGAGTTAAATTAACTTTTACCAGCTATTATTTTAAAATCTATTCTTTACGATTTGCCCCCATGAGTGTCTAAGTATGGTTACAAAATTCCCTGCATCTTATATCGTGGCTAATTATTTGTAGTTGAATGTAAATATATTTTTGTTTAAATGCATAAAAAAGTTCTAAATTATAAAAATGTTAGTATGCAATGTGTAAA
>Ga0102950_1000379_pt1 | contig 12313 bp, 10 predicted proteins | sample SalPon2A_B_D2_MG_FD_78505 | JGI IMG/M metagenome (GOLD analysis project Ga0102950, IMG submission 78505) | Soil microbial communities from South San Francisco under conditions of wetland restoration - Salt Pond MetaG R2A_B_D2_MG | ecosystem: Environmental > Terrestrial > Soil > Wetlands | place...
AACCTGTCTGCTGATTACATACCTGTTATTCAGAAAAAGATATTGTTCACCTTTACTTTTCTTTAGCATGCTTGGCTTACCTACAAAACCTGACAAACTTAAATACTCTGTTTTTTCGTCAACCGGGATCAAGGCACCCATCATATTATCAGCAAAAACACTTTTTATCCTATCTTCAAGATTACCTGCCGGGAAATCATAAAGCAACTGGTCATCATTAAAAAATCTGAAATGTATATTTGAATGGCTGAGAGAAATTTTATTAAAAGTATCTATTATATGCCTCATCTCCGTCGCATCAGTCTTAAGAAAATTTCTTCTGCCGGGAGTGTTGAAAAAAAGATTTTTAACAGATATAGAAGTACCCTTCGGATAAGATCCTTTTTCCTTTATAAGATTTTCAGAATCATCAAAACGGATTAGAGTACCAAGTTCTTCATCCGGAGTTTCAGTACGGATTTCCATTTGACTTACGGCAGCGATTGAGCTTAGTGCCTCACCTCTGAAACCCAGGGTATGGATTGCCTCCAAATCTTCCAGAGAATAAATTTTACTGGTAGCATGTTTTTGAATTGAAAGAATTGCATCCTCTTCTGGCATTCCGTTTCCGTCATCAAAAACCTGTATTAAAGATTTGCCCGCCCGTTTTACTATTACATCTATATTTCTTGCATTTGCATCAATTGCGTTTTCCAATAATTCCTTAACAACAGATTCCGGCCTTTGTACAACTTCGCCTGCAGCAATTTTATTTGCAAGATTTTCCGGCAATATTTTAATTTTTTTATCAGACATTTTATTTCTTTACGTACCAAAATATTTCAAATTGTTCCCTATCCTCTTTCCTTACCACCTTCCATTTCTCTTCGTTAAATTTCGGGAAAAACACATCGCCTTCCGCTTCAAATTTCATATAAGATAAAATCATTTCATCCGCTTTAACCATTGCCTGTGAATAAATTTCACCACCCCCAATTACAAATGCCTTTTCAAATTCTTCTTTTTCACAATGAGAATAGGCTTCGGGTAAGCTATTAAATATTTTCACTTCTTCAAATGGATAATTTATACCTGTTTTTTGCGTTAAAACTATGTTTAACCTGCCTTTCAGGGGTTTCCCGAGAGTTTCAAAAGTCTTCCTGCCCATAATTATTGGAAAACCGTATGTGGTATTTTTAAAATGCTGAAACTCTTCTTTAACGTGCCAGGGCATTTCTCCGTCTGATTTACCAATAACACCGTTTTGGGCTATGGCAGAAATTACTATAATTTTCAAACAGCTACCTCGAATTTTATCGGATCGTGACTCTTGTAATCAACAAGTTCAAAGTCTTCAAAAGTTAATTCATCAATAGGTTTTTTGGCAATTATTAATTTCGGCAAAGACATCGGTTCACGCTTTAATTGTTCTTTCAGCCCTTCGCTGTGATCATATTTTTCCATTGGTGAACCTTTTTCGGCATAATAAATATGCGCATCTACAATAGAGTGGGCAAAATATCCTACTCCTAATCCGGTTTCCTGTGCAATTATCTGGGTAAGTAGTGAATATGCTGCAAGATTAAACGGAATTCCAAGCGCAATATCACCGGATCTTTGAGTCAGATGACAATTCAATTTGCCATCACTTACATTAAAAGTATAAGTATAATGGCATGGCGGAAGTTTGCTGGTTGTTGCATTTCCAGGCTCCCATGCTGTCACAACCATTCTTCTGCTGTATGGATTATTTCTTATTTCATTAATCACATATTGGATTTGATCAACTTCGCGGACCTGCCAGTTACCATCTTTATCTTTTTGTGCACTTGGAAAGTGCCTCCAGTAATGCCCGTAAGCCGTATCAAGATTTCCATCTTCATCGGCCCATGCATCCCAGATTTTTGTTTTCTTCCTCAGATTCCTGATATGATCCTCACCTGAAAGATACCATAGGACTTCGTGCAGCATTGATTTCCATTTCATCTTTTTGGTAGTCAACAATGGAAATCCTTTTGATAAATCAACCCTGTAAAAAGCACCGAAATATGAAAGTGTATCTACTCCGGTTCTGGATTTCTTTCTTACACCATTCTCAAGAACGAGTTTTACAAGATCCTTGTATTCTTTCATTAAAAACCCTGGAGTTAAAATTTTGTGAGTAATTAAGCAAATTTAATAAAATAAAGTGTAGTGTTAAAGAATTAAGCGTTAAGAATAGTCTTTAATTTTTTCCGCAGCCAATTTAAGTCCTTTTTCAATATTTTTTATCGAATCAGCAGAGTTTTCAAAAAAATCATTCAATTCAATCGGAATAATTTTGCCGCCAAGTTTTTTAATAAGCTCAAAATCGATGCTTCCACAGACCAGGAATATTTTTTTATCCAGAGAGATGGCCTGATCAATAATTATGCTTGCTCCCTTTTTCAGAAGGCTTTGTTTGTCAAATGCTCCCTCTCCTGTCAATATGTAATCAAAATTATTTATATCAATTTTTCCCATTATTTCATTTAAGATAAAGTCCTCTGCCTTAACAGGAATTGCTCCAAAAAATAACTGTAATCCGGCTGCAAGTCCTCCACCAGCTCCACTAAGGCTTTCAATGGGGTAAGTTATATTCTTTCTCCCTAACAGTTTAAGAATTTGATTGAAACCAGATTCAAGAAAGTCAACTTCCTTTTTCGTAGCACCTTTTTGCGGGGCAAATGTTTTGCTTGCACCATATGATCCCATTAACGGGTTATCCACATCAAGTATTAGCTCAATTTTAAATGGCAGTGCTTCCTTGCTCCAGTATATATTATGAGCATCCTTATAATTATCTGGAAGAATTTCCAGCTTTTTACCCGAAACATCCAATAATTCCATTCCAAACACCGAACAAAGCCCCAATCCCAGATCATTTGTACCTGTACCGCCAACACCGATTGTAACCTTCTCCACATTCAATCCACTTTTACTAATTGTTTTAAGCAATTCACCTAACCCCTTGCTATTTAATAACAAAGGATGTCTTTTATTAAGTGGAATCCTGCCAAGTCCTATTATCTTTGCCGATTCAATATATATTTGCTTTTTATCTTTAGCATAACCATACTTAACTTCAATTTTTGAATTATCATATGGTGTTGAAACATAAGAAGTTAGTATCTCCATGTTAAATAAGTAATTGCACACTTCAAGAAAACCATCACCCCCGTCAGAGATAGGTAATTTGTTAGTTCCCCATTGAAGTGAATTGTGAAGATATTTTTCCAGTAATCCGGCAATTCTAACTGAAGTGGCACATTCCTTAAAACTATTGGGAGCAAGCAGTATTTTTTTCATTTTAATTCAGAGCCAGCATTTTAAGAGTTTGCTGAAATACATTCACCGAATCAATGCCCCCTTTGCCCTCAAACTTACAAATCTTGGGATCACCCGGACATTTATTCTGACAATACTCATCCGACGGTAGAATTAACTCTGATTCATTTCCCTGCGGAGCCCACAGCTTTGGTGAACAGGCTGGCAAGGGGCAAAATAATGATAGGGTTGGAATTTTTAGTCCTGCAGCCAAATGCATTGGGCCTGTGCTTGAGGAGATCAATAAATCCAAAGTGCTGAGATTTATGATCGAGTCACGCAAATTATTTCCAGCATTTATGTATAAAAGCTCATCTATGTTTTTGAGCTCTTCGGGAGGTATTAAATCTGTAACTGCAATTTTTATGTTTTTATATCCTTTTAGCAGTGCAATCAACTTCCTGTATTCCTCTACAGGCATATTTGGAGCAGAATTACCGCTGGTAGAGTTTATTCCGACAAGTTTTTCACCGTTTGGGCACCAGGAATATTTCCTCCCAAATCCTGTCCTTTTTTCTTCTTCAGATAATAATATTTCTGATTCAAGGCTCTCAGGCTCAATCCCTAGTTTTCTAATCTCATCCAGGCAATAATCAGATTCATGTCTTAACGGAATATATTTATTTCTAAATGCGCTCTTTGAGTTGGTAGTAAACTGGTAAAACTTGTACCCTACCCCGATTCGTTTCCTGATACCCGAAAAAAATAAAATCCAGTTGAGTTTTTCTGTTGGTAATAAAGTTAATGCATAATCAAACTTAAATTTTCGGAGTTGAAGAGCATGTAGAAAAGCCGATTTTTTTTCATCGTAAACTATTACTGAATCTACATGAGGATTATTAACATAAATATCCTGGGTATATGGAGTGAGCAAAACTGCAACAAAGCTTTCGGGATATCGTTTTTTTATTTCTCTGGGCAACGGTGTAGAAAGTACAACATCGCCAATTCTATCAGGTCTTACTATTAATATTCTAGGATTGGGCATTAAGAATAATCTAATTTTGTGAAAATCTAAATATCTGATCTATTTTAATTTTTGCAACATAATGTAATGTTAAGAAATACGCCAGAACGAGAATAATATCCACGTATAAATTTTTAAGGTTTAGCCCGATAAGCAAAAATAATAACGCAGCAATAATTATTATAGAAAGATCTCTTGTCTGGTATTTAATTTTTATTTCGTCCCTTGAAATAAAGAATAAGTAAGTAGCGCCAAACAGAAAACTAACAGCAGTGGCAAATGCGGCACCCAGTATTCCTATTTTCGGTATTAAAACAAAATTAAGGATTATATTTGAACCAAAGGCAATTAGATCCGCAAATAAGAAGTGGTAAGTTTTATTAGAGATAGCAGGATAAACAGAATAAAAAGATGAAATCCCGTTAAAGATATATCCAATTAAAACCAGTGGAATTATCACAACACCGGCCTTATATGCGGGATTAAAGATTGAGATATTATAAATATTTAATTCAAATAGATGGCGTGCAAAAAGCGAAACCACTAATAACAACACGCAGCTAAGCGCAACCAGTTTTGTTAATGTTTTCCCGAATGCCTGCTTATAGTCCTTGGAATAAAATAAATTAAGCGAATGCGGATTCCAGGCAGTTGAAAATGAAGCTACAAAAACATTCATCACTATTGCAATACGGTAAGAAAAACTATATATACCTACTTCCTCTCTTCCCATAAAGTGGTTCAAAATAAAACGATCTGCAACATTTACACCGGCTGTTAATAAATTTGCAAGCAAGAGGGGAAATGAAAATCTTAAGATAATTCTGAAAATTGCCCCATCAATTTTGGGGATATAATCATAACGGATTATGTTGATAAGAAGAAACAATAATATTGTACTTGCTATAAACTGCGACAGGATAATTCCGGGGACACCTAATCTGTAATAGTAAACCAGAATAATATTAAGCAGTAAATTTATTACACCTCCAATAATACTATACGTGACAGCTTTTCTTGCAAGTTCCTTTGTTTTCAGAAGGAATAGAATAAAAAAGGTTAAGGTCTCTACTAAAATTGTTATTATAATCAGGATAAGTAGATAAGAATATTTGGTATTGTCAAAAATAATAATGGATATCTGCGGAGCAGTGAACCAGAAAATAGCAGTAAAAATTATCCCGATCAGAATTATAGAATTAAATATTGATGAAAAAATTAGTTTTTTCTTTTCTTCTGATTCCTCTTCAATAAAAAATTTATTCAGTGCTCCCTGCATACCAAATTGGTAAAGTACCACGCCTATAGCGTAAGCGGACATTAAAAGAGCAAAATTACCAAACTCTTCTGTACTGATCAGATTTGAATATAAGGGAAGAAGGATAAAACTCAGAGAGCGGATAAATAAATTACCAAACCCATACCATGCAACTGATTTTGAAAAATTTGAATTGTTCATCAGGATTATAAAATTGCCCTGAATTGTTAATTGGGTATTATAATATAAGGAAGTAATTTTTCAATTTCTTTTTCCCAGTTCAAATGCTTTGATGCCTTTAAACAATTTCTTTTCAATTCAGATCTGTAATTATTATCATTGATAAGCTTTCGTAGATTGCTTATAATTTCTTCCCTGTTTTCAGGATCAGAATAGGAGCCCACATTATATTGATCAATTATATCCTTCATTTGTGGGAAGTTACTGGCAAAGACAGGAACTCCTGTTAAAATATACTCGAACATTTTATTAGGAAGGGCGTAGTAATAACTCAGGCTTAAATTTTCAATCAAAGAAAGGCCAACATCCACACCAGCAGTATAATTGAGCAATTTATTCTGTCTTAGTTTACCGAAGAAAAATACTTTTTCTGAAAGTCCTTTTTCTATTGATAGTTTTTGATAATAATCCTTAAACTCTCCTCCCCCGATTACAACTAGTACACAATTATCCAGCTCCGGCAAAACATCATAAATAATTTTAAGGCCCCTGCCATGCAAAATAATTCCCTGGTAAAGCAATATTTTTGTCTCGGCAGATAAATTATAATGGACCCTGAAGTCAAACGGGTTTTTAACTTCAGTATATAAAGGAAGATTTCGAATTACTAGTGTCTCATCAAGATTATATTCCTTTTCAATATGAGCTGAATCAAGTGGCCCTGTAGTAAATACTTTGGTTGCATGCCGTATAAATGTCTTTTCAATTTTCACAAGCCAGGATTGGATTGTTTTTTTCCCTTCCAATCCTGCAAGATGCCCATAAACTTCTCTTGAATCATAAAATATTCTGGCACCTTTCATTTTGCCAAATACAACGCAAAATGGAAGCGTATAAACATCCTCTGCAAAAATAATTTTTGCTTTAGTAAATAATATTCTGAATGAAATTATTAATGCAAAATAAAGATAGAATAAGACCGAAGAATATTTTTTAGTGAGTTTATAGACTGATATTTTACCTTTTTCTGCTTTGAATCGTTCTGTAAGCCAATCAAAAGAAACAACATCAACATCAAAGCCTTTTTCTGTAAAAGTTTTGTAGAGATTAAAAGTGCGGGTATCATAATGAATGTTGCCGAGAAATGTTATTAATACTGACTTAGCATTCATTATAAATTATAATTTAGGATTAAATAAATATCAGAGGTCAAGATAAAGAGTATCCCGGAAAATTCCACGCGCTCCGAAATTTTCTTTGAATCTAGCCAGCCCCCAGTTTGGTTCCATATTTACAGTAAAAATACCAAAATCTAAAAATCTGAAATTCTCTTCCTGGTATTTTTTCATAATTTCGTAAAATAACTGGTTTACAGCCCTGTATTCCTGGTAATCTTCATCGTGACTAATATAAAATGCCAGAACAACTTTAGGGTTCGTACTAAAATTACACACACCGGCAATTAGTTTATCGCCGAGAAACGCTCCCCACAATCTTACTTCATCAGGAAAAAGATTTTTAATTTTCTTCAATTCATCGATTGTGTGTGTAGGTGTTACATTATGTCGTAGCTTTAAATTCTTCTTCAGTATTTCATAATATTCGTCATAATTATCACATTCCTTTATAACCACGCCTTTTTTAACAGATTTGTTTACCGCTGTACGGGCTTCGGCACGGTAAGTATAAAGTAACTGATCAGGTTTAAAATCCAGTTGAACAACACTTGATATTTCTCTTTTCAAATACTGGAAACCATTTTTTACCAGAGCAAAATCAATATAATTTGAATACTTAGTTTCGTAAATAATTGGCGGTAATGTTATCTGAATTCTGTCAAATTTTTCAGAGTTAGCATTTTTAATCAATCCTTCAACTAGATCAAATGCGTCTTTAAGGTTTAAGTCTATGTTATAGACAAAACCGCCATAAGATGCGCCGCCATGTGACGATATAATCTTTTGCCCTTCCCTGTTTAGTTCAACGGCGGGAAAAACCGAGAATAATTTTTCATTTTTATTTACTATTAAAGAATGGTCTTTGAATCTTGATTTTGGATGATAGGACAAAAATTTCCTCTTGTGAAAAATTGTTCCGTTATCGGAATTATCCACAAAACTATCCCAATGTTCATTCTTTATTTTTGTTTCTGAATAGGGAATAAAACCAAACATAATTTTTCGCTTAGATAGAATTTATTTTCAATTTTTTGTTTTCAAAATAATTTTTAATTGTCGGTGCTATTATTATTATCATTGAGATTATATAAGGATACTTATATCTTGCGTCACCGACTGTAATTAAATGAATTCCTACCCCAAATATAATAAAGAGAAGCAGGGCACTTAAACCATTTTCCCTAAAAATCGACTTCCTGTTAAAATAAATTGCTGCTAAAAATAGGAATAAAATGCTATAATAGTAAATATGGTGAATGATTAGCAGCGCGATCAAAGATATCTTGGAAAATAATGAGTGCCCCGGACCCAGGAATTCCACATTTCCCTTTTTAATCAATAGATATTTTGTTATCCTGTATAGATTCCAGTCCTTGAAATTCAGGATCTTATGCACGCTGAAATCATCCCAGATAAACATATGCACTAGTTTCATCGGAAACAGCGATATATACTTTAACGGATGTTTTTCAATCCATCGTTTTGCCTGTCCGTACCAGAATTCGTCTTTTTCTATGTATGTTTTCGTTTCCGGGTTCACTATAAAACCTGCTTTTCCCGGTTCAAAGACTTTAGCGTTAAAAGCACCGGTTGCCTGATCATTTGCCCCCATAATCAGATTAACCGAACCGGTAGTAGATGTAAAAATAAACCTTCCGAAATTATTGTAAGTAAACAGTCCGAATAACAAGATAAAAAGTAAAAAACCCGCTGTTAAAACCAACGAGTTATACAGATAATTTTTAATATTTCTTTTAAGTACAAACTGATCGATCAAATACGCGGCAAGCAAAGCCCACCCAATCGGACGTACGGCAATGGATGCAGCCAGCAGAATTCCGGCCAGGAAAAAAGATGATGAGTTTTTATTCAAATAAAAGTTGATGGATGCAAATATCAAAAGATTAAAAAATAATTCCGTCAGGTTAAAGAGTATAAGCCCGAGTGTAGAGAGGTAAAAGATATAAATTACCGTGGCTATTTTTGCCGTCCTGTTGTCGGCTATCTTTTCTGTAACTCTAAAGACAAAATAAAGCTGCCCGAAATTAATTAGGATATTCAGAATTCCAATAGAAATTTTTGAATTAAATACTTTAAGAACTACAACCAGAAGGTTTATATAAAGTGGTGCGACTACGTAATCTTCGTACAGGTGGATAGTGGCAGGATAAAAAGATGAATGCGACAAACAGTCTTGGGCCAGTCTCCAGTAATATACTGAGTCACTTGTAAATTCTAACGGATAAATGAAGATCAGGAGTAACTGAACGGCGAGATAACCAAGAAGTAATTTTATAAAGTGTTGATCGAGAAAATCAAATATTGATTTTAGTTTCAACGTTAATATTCTTAAAATTTAAATTGAATTGAGAACATACTTGCATTCCCCAATCCTAATTTGAAAGGCAAATATGCATAATCAAGATTGAGATTTCCCCAGACGATTCCCATTCCTGCTGTAAATCCTTTTGACTGGTAATTAGTCATATATCCTGCTCTAAGAGAAAATATATGATTATAATTAGCTTCTCCACCCAAATTTATATGATTTTCATTATTGCGGGTGTAGCTTAAATATTCGGCGCCACCAAGCAGGCTAATTTTAGAACCTGGTATTTCAATTTCATAAGAAGTTCCGCCCCGTACTTCGGTCGGCAATTTTGTTGAAACATTTCTCAGCGTATTCATTGACCCGAGGTTTCTTACTACTGCTGAAATATTCAAACCGTTTACCGGAGTTTTGTAAAATATCCCCAGATCAAAGCCCAGCCCGTTAGCTTCATCTACAAAAATATTTTCATATAGATATTTTACAGAAGCACCAACATCAATATCTGAGGTTAAACTAAATCCTGTTGAAATGCTTCCTGAAAAATAATTAGCATTAAAAGTCGCATCCGGAGCACCGGGTTTTGTTCTGATTTCAATATCATTAATACTTGTAACATTCACCCCAAATGCAAGAGGCAAACCAAAGAATGAAGCTTTTGCGCCAACCATTTCACTTCTTACGTCCTGTATCCAGTTATTGTGCGTGAAAATAACATCGGGAGCCCCGTTATTTGCTAGCCTGGCAGGATTATAAAAAAGTGCCGTTACATCGGAAGCCAGGGCAACTCCGGCGTCTCCCATAGCTGCATTCCTTGCACCAAATCCAAATTTAAGAAATGATAGGCCGCTGCCTCCCCCTGTTTGTGCTGAGAGAACATTAGAAAAAATAAATACGGAGAAAACAAATACAGCTATAAAATTTATTCTGTTCATTAAATTCAAAATTATTATAAAAACTTTACCAAATTACGTCTTAAAATCTAAAGTTTAAACCTATGATATGCCTGTCGGAAGGAGAATATCTTTCAACAACAAACGCATAATCCACTCCTATAAGGAGTTTACCAAACATCTTAAAATATGAAAACCCCAGTGAAGGCCTGGCAGGGAAATCAGTATTGCTGAGATTATATTGGTCTATTCCCCCGCGCAGATAAAGTTGATCATAGATATTATACTCGGCTCCAATTCTTAATATATTAGTTCCCTCATTGCTGTTTTCAAATTCTGCAGATACCAGGAAATTATAATCAGTGTTTTTATAACTTATTCCAATTTTTTTTAGCAACGGGAAATTATCCACTGTATTAGAACCATTTGTACCGAACAATGGTGTGGTATCCCATTTATATTTCGAATTGATATCAGTCAGTACAAAAGAAAAATGGATCTGTTCATTTAAAGTATAAATTGCCCCGATATCGAAACCAATTCCGGAAGAAGTTAAGTTTTCATATAACTTGTAACGGTAATATTTTATGGCTATACCGAGTGCCAGTTTTTTTGAAAATTTATTTGAGAAAGCAAAAAATATCTGGTTCTCGCCGGTCGATAGTTCACCGGTTGGGTTGCCGGACCCGTCTCTTCCGTCAATGTTAGAAACTCCCGCATTAATAATTCCAATACTAATTCCCGCAGAGGATTTCGGGACACGATTTTCATCATTTTTATCTGCCTTATCGTAAAAATCGAATCTGTGAGTGAAGTTTATAAAATTTAGCTTGCGGTCCAGTGAAAGAAATGAGTACGAAGTCTGGAATGAACTTTTTTCCTGGAAAGCAGATAATGCAGGGTTATAATAAGATACGAGATTTCCTTCTGTAACAGCAGACATTGAGTTACCCATACCAATTCCACGGGCACCAAACCCCATTCTACTGAAAGCGCCGGGCGAGCTGGAAATGCTACTGAATTCAGGCTGCGCAAAGGCAATACCTGAAAATAATATAAGGAGAAAAGCTTTCTTCAAAATATCCTCTATTGTATCACCAAGATTTTTCCGAATAATGGTTCTTCAGAACCTCTGTCAATCCTGTAAAAGTAAACTCCGTTTGACACATATCTTCCGTTCTGATCTTTTCCGTCCCAGAAATCAGATTCACTCAAAACATTTCCGCCGGAAGCCGATCCACCACCTTTGGTAACATTCTGAATGATTGTTCTGATATAATTCATTCCAAAATCAAAAATCCTGATAGTAACCGGAACGTTTTTTCCGCCGGTACTATATTTTATAGTTATTGGTTGTTGCCTCGGGATAAAAGGATTTGGGTAAGCATAACTTTCATTGTTACTAACCAAAGCTTTAGAAGCCCTGTATATTTTCCAATCTCCCTGCCACGTCCCACCTGTTTCATCAAACCTTACAAGTCCGGCTTCTGAAGCCAGCCAGATAGTATTGCCGCTAGCACCTGCATCATAAAAAACATTTGTCTGCAAGGAAGTTTTAGATTCCTTATCAACTATTGATGTAGGTAAAATCCATGTAGCGCCGGCATTATTGCTCCTGAATGCACCATCATCAGAAGTAGCAATAATATCGCTGCCTTTAAACCCAAAATTGTAACAAGTATGATTCGACAGAAAAACAGACCATGTTTTACCGCCGTCAGTAGTAGAATTAATTGCGTACTTTTCCGTAGATCCTTCCGCTTTCCATGAAGAAGCCCAAAGTGTGCCGGGACTTTTTTGGTAATCAAGATATGTTATCCAGTTTCCTGCTACAGGATTCTGTTGATTAGTATGATTGAACTTCGTCCAGCTTACGCCCCCATCAGTTGATTTGTTTATTCCGCCTGCCGTTCCAACATATAACGTAGTGTCATTAATAACCGCAATAGAAAAACCTTCCATATTCAGGTTTCCTTCAGAACAAATTTTACCCGGTACCGGAGAGATACAAAAATTAAGAGTATCAGTTGGAGCTATGTGATCAAGATAATCAGGCGGTAAAACAACACGCTGCCAGGTATTTCCCATATCTGAACTTTTTCTTACACCCCCCGCAAATGTCGCAATCCATACTTCATTTTTTAAAAAGCCAATATCAAAAATGACGTTGTTTTGAGGCACTGT
>Ga0102950_1000380_pt1 | contig 12313 bp, 9 predicted proteins | sample SalPon2A_B_D2_MG_FD_78505 | JGI IMG/M metagenome (GOLD analysis project Ga0102950, IMG submission 78505) | Soil microbial communities from South San Francisco under conditions of wetland restoration - Salt Pond MetaG R2A_B_D2_MG | ecosystem: Environmental > Terrestrial > Soil > Wetlands | place...
ATATAACATTATTTTTATATCCTTATTTTTAAGTTTATTTACTTTTAAAAACACTTATTCCCAACAGTCTTTACAAGACTCAATTACAATAAAGCAGACAATTAAATTAACTTTGACAAACCAGCCGCTACTGCAGCAGGCTGAAGAACAGATAAATGCGGCTGAAGCTAAAATTAAAGAACAGGATAGTTTTAATTATCCGAGAGTTGATGCAAGTTTGTCTTACACAAGAATTGGCCCTATTCCGACTATTGAATTCGGCGGACTTGGTTTTACTTTAGCCCCTGCTAACAATTATGATGCTCATATTGCAGCTTCCGACCTAATTTATGATTTTGGTAAAAGAAATGCTTTCCTGGATTTGGCAAAGTCATACAAATTATCTGCTCAAGATAAAGTTCATTTAGTCAAAAACAGTTTAAGTTATCAGACAATTCAAGCTTTTTATTCAATCCTATTTTTAGAAAAAAGTGTAAAAGTTAAAGACGAACAGATCAATACGCTTAAACAACATATAGTAGACGCAAATAAGAAAGTATTAAGCGGAAGTGCAACTGATTTTGATGTAGTTACAACAGAAGTAAGAGTAGCTGCTGCTGAAAATCAAAAAATAGATTTACTGAATACTTTGAGTAAAGAAACAATCTATCTAAAAAGTCTTTTAGGCTGGTCCTTAGGGAAAGAATTAAATTTATCCGGAAATTTTTCGTGGGATTCCACTTCAATTAATGATGAATCATTAATCCAAGAAGCATTTCAAAATAGGCCGGAAATGAAATTAGCTAGAGATGCTGAAAATAGTGCAACTATTTCAAAGCAGGCTGCTTCACTTACAGATTTACCAACACTTAATGTTATTGCTAGTTATGGGTTTAAAAACGGGTTTGAACCCAATCTAGACGTACTAAGAGGTAATTGGGCTGCAGGAATAAATGCTTCGATTCCTATCTTTAACGGAAATCTAAAAGATTCAAAAGTGGAAGAAGCAGATGCTAATCTAAAATCGTCTAATGCTAAAATTTTGGAATTAGAAAGAACGATAAAAGCTCAAGTTGAAGAAGCTGTAACAAATATAAAATCAAGCAGATCAAAAATTAAAACTACTGCTGTTCAAGTGAAGCATGCAAAAGATGCTTTATCAAGAGCAGAAGTAAGATACCGTGACGGCGTAATTACAAATTTGGATTTAATCGATGCAGAAACTTCACTTTCTGAAGCTGAACTTTTGAGTTTAAGAGTATCTTATGAAAATGTCATTAATACGTATTCTTTAAAAGAAGCAATTGGGGAAGAAATCAGATAACATTTATTAGCTAAATGCAGAAAGCATTTAATATAGGAAATTATTGAGAAAAGATGTTCAAGAATGGCTAATGGAAATAACGGATCGACTGGAAATTTGTTAGGGCGCTTTAACGCATTTAGAGCTTTAAATCATAAAAATTTCAGGCTTTTCTTCGGCGGACAAGGTATTTCCGTTGTTGGTACATGGGTTCAACAGATTGCTTTAACGTGGCTCGTTTATAGGTTAACCAATTCTGCCTTCCTTTTAGGAGTTGTAGGATTTTCAGGCCAAATTCCACTTTTAATTATTACTCCTTTTGCGGGAGTATTAGCAGACCGTTTGGATAAACATAAAATCCTGCTTTATACTCAATCACTTTCAATGATTCAAGCTTTTGCACTTGCAGCATTGGTATTATCAAATACAATACAGGTCTGGGAGATTATTGCACTTAGCGTTCTTCAGGGAGTCATTGATGCACTTGACATGCCTACTAGGCAATCATTTATGGTCGAAATGGTCGGCAACAACCGCGAAGATTTAGGAAATGCAATTGCTATCAACTCAAGCATGGTTAATTCTGCCCGTCTTATAGGACCCGCAATTGCCGGAATTTTAATTTCTTTATTTGGGGAAGGCTGGTGCTTTTTATTAAATGCTATCAGCTACATAGCGGTAATTGTTTCACTATTAAAAATGGAAGTTATACACAAACCAGTTTCATCTAAAAAGAAAGAAACTTTTAAGGAACTGAAGGAAGGACTTCATTATGCTTTCAATTTTAAGCCTATAAAAACTATCCTAATTCTTCTTGCTATTGTAAGCTTTATGGGAATGCCGATTAGAATCTTAGCTCCTGTTTTTGTAAAACAATTTTTCAACGGCGGAGCCGATCTTTTTGGATTCTTAATGGGTGCCTCCGGCCTTGGTGCTCTTACAGGAGCAATAATTTTAATGAATAGAAAAAGTGTTTTAGGTCTAGGGAAACTTATTACATATTCTGTATTCGTATTTGGAATTGGATTGGTTGCTTTTGCACTTTCACATGTTTTAGTATTGTCAGTAATTTTTATGTTTATGACCGGTATCGGAATGATGATTCAGTTAGCCGGAAGCAATACTATGCTGCAGACAATTGTAGATAACGATAAACGTGGAAGAGTAATGAGTCTTTATGCAATGTCATTTCGCGGCGTTGCACCGTTTGGAAGTTTACTCGCAGGTGCAGCAGCCGGATTAATAGGCGCATCTTTAACCTTAATTATAGGCGGATTTTTCTGCTTAATCGGTGCAATTTATTTTTTCATTAATCTTCCGAAGATGCGAACACTAATTAGACCAATTTATATGAGACTAGGAATAATTCCTGAAGCTTTACAGGGGGTTGAAACAGCAACTAGATTATCCTATGAAGAAAAAGATTAAAATATTTTTTAAAAACACTTAACTAACATTTTATTGAGATTTTTAATGCGATATTATTATAAAATTCCTTTTTACTGAAATACCTTTTAATATTTCCAACAAAGAAGTTATTCTCTCAGTGACCCTTCTCACCCACGCCTCGAGTTAACGGAGATCTATCACGTAAAATTGGACCTTCGCTTGCATTGAAGAGACGCTTTACCTAGATTTTTTCGAAGTGCTTAAGGGTCAAAGCAAAGAGTTTTTATAAAAATTTCCAGTAGAAAAATGAATCATGTCAAATAATTTAAATAGCTATACTTTTTCATTGTCAAATTTACATGAGCGCAGTTATTACAAATGGCTTGTTCTTGCTGTCGTTATGATAGGAACTTTTATATCTGTACTGGATGCGTCTATCGTAAATGTTGCCATGCCGAAAATGATGGCTGCTTTCAGTGTTAGTGTAGATAAAATAGAATGGGTACTTACTGTATATCTTTTAATTAGATCAGTTATCTTTCCATCTTCAGGGTGGATTGCTGATAATTTCGGTTACAAAAAAGCATATAACTTAGGATTAATACTCTTCACTATCGGATCATTACTTTGCAGTCTTGCTTCAAATGAAAACATGCTTATATTTTTCAGGGTTATTCAAGGCGCTGGCGGAGGTCTAATTATGCCAGTAGGAATGGCTATCATTACTAGAGAGTTTCCTCCAGAACAAAGAGGTTTTGCACTTGGATTTTGGGGCATAGCTTCAGCTGCATCCATTTCTCTCGGTCCTATGTTTGGCGGATATTTGATTGATAAATTTGATTGGAATGCAATATTCGATATTAATGTTCCCATTGGGGCTATTGGTGTAGCTGCTTCATGGATAATTTTAAAAGAATACAAAATACCTAGAAAAGGTAAGTTTGATATGATTGGCCTGGTAAGTATGACAGTATTTCTTGTGGCGCTATTATTAGCTCTTTCAGATGGAAATTCGGCATGGAATACAGGAGGATGGACATCAAACTTTATACTTACATGTTTCTTCATTGCATTTGTAAGTTTTGTAATTTTCTTATCAAGAGAATTATCAACTAAAAACCCAATATTAGATTTAAGAATTTTAAAGAATCGTAATTTTGGTTTATCGAACATAATGTTCTTTATTTTTGGCTTAGCATTTTTTGGCAATTCTTTTCTTTTACCTATTTACCTTCAAAATTCACTAAGTTATACGGCTCTGCAGGCTGGGCTGGTATTTTTTCCTGTAGGAATTATTCAGGCTATTATGTCGCCGATTGCAGGTAAAATGACTGATAAATTAAATCCGAAAATTCCAATTTCAATTGGAATCATTCTAACATTTTTTAGTATGTATTTGTATAAGGACTTATCGCTTACAACCGAATATAGCGGAATTTTGCTGCCATTAATTATTAGGGGCTTCGGACTAGGATTTATGTTTATTCCATTAAGTACAATAGCTATAAATAATATTCCCAAAGAAAAAATGGCTCAAGCTACCGGATTGTTCAACACAATCCGGCAGGTAGGCGGAAGTTTCGGTGTTGCTATCTTAGGTACCTTCCTTACACGAAGAGTTATTTTCCACTCTGCAATGTACAGCCAGTCTGTTAATAAAAATTCCGCAGCTTTTAAACATGTACAATACGGATTAAAACATTTTGTTCAACAATCAATGGGCGGCGCTGGAAGCCAGGTGGCGGCCAGGGCTAAAATTTTGATAGCACAAAATTTATCCAATCAAGCTTTTGTGCGTGGAATAGCCGATGATTTTTTGGCTGGAGCAGCAATAACTATTTTGATAATTATCCCGCTTTTCTTTTTAAAATACAAAAAGAAATCTGTAAGAAGAGTTGAAGCTTCAGAATAATATATTTTAAAAACAAAATGGCGTATTCTATTTAGATTAAGAATACGCCATTTATTAATTATTGTTTATTTTGATTATTTATTCAACTCAAGTGTTGTTACCTCGCTGGCAACTTTCCAGGCACCGTTGTCTTTTACAAGCGTAAAGAAACCTGTTTGTTTTAATCTTGCATCTGTAATATTAACTTGAGCAGTTGCAGTATTTCCATCGGTATCAACAGAATTGATACTAACATTTCTTACCCAGCCGCCTTTTTGTCCGTTTTTAACTAAGTTAATAAATTGATCCCCTGAGTAGTGATCTACTGATTTTGTAATACTGTTTAAAGTAATAATAGATCCATTTGATAATAAAGTTTTTGATAAATTATCAGCATTTCTGCTATCGACACTTTTTACATAATTTGTAATTGCCTGTTCAATATCTGTTTTATCTTCCTTTAACATATTATTCCCTGCAAAAAGAGAGACTGACAGTAATAAGACCGACAATACAGTCAAAATATTAAATCTTTTCATAATTTCACCTTTATTTTTTTGGTATTTTGTAGAATAAAGAACATACCTTGTGGGTATAAAGTTTAGACTCAAAATTACCGTTTTTTTCACTATTTGATTCGAAAAAATTAATAACGGACAAATAGTTACATGAACGGTATTTTTTGTACTTCAAATTTACAAAATCTTTATGAGCGGTAAAAAACTAGGATACATAAAATATTTTTATCTACCTGCTTTGGCTTTGAATTTTAAAAAACTGCAATGTATATTTCATTTAAGGAATAAGTTAAAACCTTAACACCTTAAACCATCCGGCATTTTTCAGCGGCTTAAGATGTATGGTGCAAGACCTATTTAGGTTTGAGCAAAATAAAAATCCATACACAAAAGGGAAAAGCCATGAAAACATTTATATTAATGACAAAGTTATCTCCTGATGTCTCCAGACAAATACAAAACAGAGCAAAGCTTGGTCGCGCCTGGCTTGATCAAGTAAAAAAGAAATGCCCGGAAGTAAAATTTATTGCACACTATGCACTTCTGGGGCCATATGATTTTCTTGATATTTATGAAGCACCGGATGAAGAAACAGCAGCAAAGGTCTCAATCATAAGTATGTCGAATGGAGCTTTTCAGGCAGAGAGTTTAACAGCAATTCCATATAAAAGATTTCTAGAATTAACAAAGGAAGTCCAGGAAAAAGTAAATATTCTTGTTTAAGCTTTTATTAGTTTAAGTAATATTTAAAATGATTCTTTATCTGCAAATATTTCTTATAAAATATTTTCATGAATAATCTTGTTATAAAAAAAATACAGGAGGTTATTATGCCGATTCAAAAACTTAGAGAATTTCTGGATAGCAACAAAATAAAGTATGTTTCAATAAAACATTCATCAGCATATACAGCTCAGGAAGTTGCTGCATCCGTTCATATACCGGGGAAGGAACTTGCAAAATCAGTGTTAATAAAAATTGACGGCAGGATGGCCATGGCTGTTTTACCGGCTTCTGATAAAGTGGATTTCGATCTCTTTAAAACTGTTATGAGCGGAGAAAATGTAAGACTAGCTTACGAACAAGAGTTTATGGATAAGTTTCCGGATTGCGAAGTTGGAGCAATGCCGCCATTTGGGAATTTATACGGACTCGAGGTTTACGTATCAAAAACCCTGACTGAGAACGAAGAGATTGCTTTTAATGCATGTTCGCATTCAGAAATTTTTAAAATGTCTTACAAGGATTTTGAAAAATTAGTTAAACCCAAAATATTAGATTTTTCATTTCAATCGATGCTTTAATTTTGAGAAACTAATTAATTTTGAAATTTTTCCTAATTGATAAAAGCTTCAAAATATTGAGGATAAAATTCTCGGGGATTTCTCTATAATTAGTAATTGCCATATCCAAGGTCATTATAATTATTTTATAATTTTAAAAATCTTACCTTTTAATAATTTAAAAGACTTACCAGATAAAATTTCAAGTTTTATTTTCCGACAAATTATTTAATATAATTTTTTATTCCACCATTCGTCATTTTTCCTTTATTATTCTCCCGAATTTTATATATTTTTGTTTTTTTACGAATTAACAAAGCATTTTTAATAAAATGTATTTATCAACTACAAATTCAGGTGTTAGTAATGTTACCCAAAATCGCAAACTGTATTCCTTTTTTTATAGGAATTATTTTTTTCTCCGGAGTTATTTCTTCTTCCTTCAGCCAGGAAGTAAAAGAAATTAATCGAAGTGAAATGGATACAACTGTCAGCCCATCAACAGATTTTTTTGAATATGCAAACGGAAATTGGTTAAAAGAAACCAAAATACCGCCGGAATATTCGGGATGGGGATCTTTCTATATTTTAAATAATGATAATTTGGATAAACTAAAAAATATCTTGACTGAAGTTGGAAAAAAATCAGATTGGAAGGAAGGCAGCAGCGAACAGCTCGTCAGTGATTTTTATTCTACCGGTATGGATTCAGCAAAAATTGAAAAAGATGGTTATAAACCTATCCAACCTGATCTAGAAGCTATTAGCGCAATAAAAAATCTGAATGATTTTTATAAAGAACTCGTTAAAGTCCAATTGGGATATTCAAATCCGCTTTTCGGTTTTAGTTCAGGACCAGATGCAAAAAACAGTAAAATGAATATTGCACAATTGTATCAAAGCGGATTAGGACTTCCCGACAGGGATTATTATTTAAAAACAGATGACAACACTAAATCCATCAGAAAAAGTTATGAATCTTTAATTAAAAAAGCTTTCACGTTAACTGATTTAGATTCAACGACCGCTAAAAAATATGCCGATGATATAGTATCCCTTGAAACAAAACTTGCAAAAGCTTCAATGTCCCGAACAGAAAGACGGGATCCGAAAAAGACTTATCATAAAATGACGGTTAAAGAATTAATATCCCTTTCTCCAGAATTCGAATGGAATAATTATTTTAACATGATGGGAGTTTTAAAACCGGGAGAAATAAATGTTGCCGAGCCTGATTTTATTAAAGAAGTCAGCAATATTATAAAAACCACTCCCCTGCCTATTTTAAAAGAATATCTTAAATGGAATATAATTAGATCGGCAAGCCCTTATCTCAGTGATTCTTTTGTAGATGCAAATTTCAATTTCTACGGGGAAAAGATGAACGGGATTAAAGAAATGCAGCCTCGCTGGAAGAGAGTTTTAGGTACTATCAATGGAAGTGTCGGAATGGAATTAGGGAAATTATTTGTTAAAAAATATTTTCCACCAAATGCTAAAAAGCGTGCTTTGAATATGGTACATAGTTTAATGGCTTCGCTTAAAACGAGAATAGAAAATTTAGAATGGATGAGTCCGGCTACTAAAAAAGAAGCATTAATAAAATTGGCAGCGTTCACCGTTAAAATCGGTTACCCGGATAAATGGAAAAGCTATAAAGGATTAGTCATTAACAGAGAATCTTATTTTGGAAATGTTCTTCAATCTTCAATATTTAATACAAAAAAAGAAATTGCTAAGATCGGCAAGCCGGTTGATAAAACCGAATGGGGCATGACTCCGCAAACGGTTAATGCTTATTATAATCCTCAAAATAACGAAATAGTATTTCCTGCTGGAATTTTACAGCCCCCGTTTTTTGACCCGAAAGCTGATGATGCTGTTAACTATGGCGGAATCGGATGCGTAATTGGACATGAAATGACTCACGGATTTGATGATGAAGGAAGACAATATGATGCTTCAGGAAATATGAAAGATTGGTGGACTAAATCAGATGAAGAAAAATTTGATAAAAGAGCAGAAAGAATTATTGAACAATTTGATAATTATATCGCAGTAGATACCTTGCATGTCAACGGAAAATTAACCGAAGGAGAAAATATCGCAGACCTAGGCGGAGTAAATATTTCTTTTGATGCATTTATGAAAACTAAAGAATATAAAGAGGGAAAGAAAATTGATGGATTTACTCCGGCTCAAAGGTTCTTTTTATCATTTGCAAATATTTGGAAAATTAAAACTAGACCCGAGAGAATGAGACTTAGAGTTAAAATTGATCCGCATTCTCCGGAACATTACAGAGTAGATGGACCATTGAGTAATACGCCGGCTTTTTGGAAAGCTTTTAATGTAAAACCTGGTGACCCTATGAGAATGCCTAAAGATAAATTAGTTAAAATTTGGTAAAATAAATTATTTGGACAGAAAGCGGAGTTTCAGCTCTCCGCTTTCTGTCTACTCTATCTAAAATAAAAACACCTCATTCTGATCGTTTAAAGGTCAGTCAAAAAGCTTAAGTAATCCTAAAAATAAGAACTAATAATCTTTAATCTTCCCATTAAAAGGAATTTGCTATTTAAAAACTTCAAAAATTGCTAAACTCGAAACAATTGATGTTGGAACAATTATTGTTATAACTTCATTAGTTGAGATGTCCTTGCCAAATTTACTCGTACGGATAGCCAGACATAAATGAAGATAATACTAATTCGTCTTGAGCATTTGATTTAATAAAATTGTTACAATTTTTAGAAATTTTTTCTCACCTTAGCAGGTTTTTTGTATGTTCACTAAAATGGGGAACAAATGCAGAAGAAAAGGAATAAATTATTGTAATGGCAAAGGGGAATTAGAAGCTTTTCAGAATAAGCGAATATTAGTTTTACCTTCCAAGAAAATGAAAATAAATAGTTTTAGAATTCTGGTGATTAAGGCAACGACATTTTTTTAAATATTTTGGTAATCTTAAATAGTAATTCAATCTAATTATTTTTAGAGGAAATTAAAAGATACCGAATGAATATAATTTTACCAATAATTTTACGGGAGGTACTCTAATGTCAGCTAAAGTTAATAACCTAAAAGTTATTGCAATATTATTGGGGATTTTCATATTTTCTTTATCCAGTGTTTCTTATTCAATTCCAAGTTTTGCTCGTCAAACAAATCTGCCCTGCAGCGCTTGCCATTATGTTTATCCGGAATTAACACCATTTGGGAGGTTATTCAAATTGAATGGATATACAATGACTGGAATTGCAACTATACAATCAACCTATAAGGAAAATAGTACAAATTTAAAAATATTAAATATGCTTCCAATATCTGCAATGATCCAGGGATCATATAATAAAATTGCTAAAACCGTACCTGGAACGCAAAACGATATCATGGAATTTCCTCAGCAGTTTAGCTTGTTTGTTGCGGGAGAAATTTCCCCAAATTTCGGTTCTTTTATTCAAATTACTTATGATGACCAAAGTGGAAGTTTTGCTCTTGATAATACCGATCTTCGTTTTGCCGACCACACAACTTTAGCAGATAACGATTTGTTATACGGACTAACATTAAACAACGGACCTACTGTTCAAGATGTTTGGAATAGCACTTCAGCCTGGGGTTTTCCTTATGCTTCTTCTTCAGTAGCACCGACTCCAGCAGCTGCAACTTTGGTTGATGGAACTTTAGCCGGAGATGTTACCGGTTTAGGAGCTTATGCATTATATGATAATTTAATCTACGGTGAAATTAGTCTGTATCGTTCTACACCTCAAGGCGGTCCTTTCCCGGCAGATGCTTCTTCTTCAAATACAATTTCAGGATTTTCACCTTACTGGAGAGTTGCATTGCAAAAACAATGGGATAACCAATATCTAGAAGTCGGCACTTACGGAATGCATTCATCAATTTATCCGACTGGCATAACCGGAAGCACGGATGATTATACGGATATTGCCTTTGATGCACAATATGAATTAGCTGTTGGAACGAATAATTTAATTGCACATACAACTTATATTAATGAAAATCAGAATCTTAATGCTACTGACGCCGCAAATAATTTGCCATTAACGTCAACTAAACTGAATACTTTTAAACTGGATTGCAGCTATAATCTGCCTGTTGGTATAGCATTTACTCTCGGCTATTTCAATACCGGAGGTGATAGTAATCCTGCAATTTACCAGCCTGGGGGTGTTTATGGAAGCTATAATAGTTCACCGAACAGTAGCGGACTAACGGCGCAGGTTAGTTATTTACCCTGGCTTAATACTCAATTTATCGTTCAATATGTTGCTTATAATAAATTTAACGGAGGCAGTAACAATTATGATGGGTCCGGAAGAAATGCAGCAGATAATAATACACTATATGTAGTTGGATGGGTTGTATTCTAATTTATTTAGTTAAATATACTTAATGAAAAGTAAAGAAAAATTTTAGGAGAAAATATGAAAATTCTAATAGGAGCAGTCGCTTTGTCAGTTTTTGTTTTGTTTGCATTCAATACTAATCAGGCAAGTCAAATAAATAGTATGAATAAAATAATTACAAACCAAAATACGGTAAAAGATTCGGCTAAAACTGTTAAAAAGACAGAAAAGCCAAAAGAGAATATTGGTATTGGTCCGATAAAAGAAGTTAAGCTTGGTCCAATCAACGAAAAATTGGTTAAAGAAGGGAAAAACATTTTTAATACAAAATGTTTTGCTTGCCATAGATTGGATTCTAAATTAGTCGGGCCGGCACTAAATCCTATTGTAAAGAAAACATCTCCGGTGTATTTAATGAATTATTTATTAAATACCACTGAAATGCAAAAGAAAGAACCGGAATTAAAAAAATTGATCAAAGAATACAATGGTATTGTAATGCCGGATCAAGGTTTAAACAAAAGCCAGGCACGTGCTGTTTACGAATATTTAAGATCAAATGTTAAGAAATAATAATTTTAATTTAACAAAGGGTTGATCGATTTTTAATCAGCCCTTTATTAATTAACAATTAGTAAATACGGACTTACTTTTATTTCAACTCTAAATAAATATTGCGGAATACCAGTGAACAAATATATCAATAGGATATATCAATTTTTAAATTTTGTCAACTATTAGAACTAATCAAGAAACATTTATTAATTTTCTTATAAATTAACCTTACTTATATTATCTGAAATAAAAGTAAAAATGTGTAAGTAAAGAATATTTTATTTAATAAGAATCAATTTAATTCCTGAATATAAGGAATCTCTTATGGCTTTAGATAATACTAAACTGAATAGCGAAAAAAATATTTCCAGGCGAAATTTCTTTAAAATTGTCAGCGGTATATTTACTGGCTTTATAGCCGTTACATTAGGTATTCCGATGTTTGAATCATTGGTCGGAACAATAAGCAAAAAAAAGAATAAAGTTTATTCCAAAATTGCACCTATAAATTCCATTCAATCCAGAGTACCGGTAAACTTACCTTTTGTTATGACGGTGGAAGATGCTTTTATAAAAAACACTCAGCCTGAAAATGTATGGGCGGTTAAAAATTCAAATTCTGAAACTACTGTATTTTCTCCAATTTGTCCTCATTTAGGATGCAGGTATCAATGGCATGAGAATCGTAAATTATTTATTTGTCCATGTCATCATAGCGTATTCAATATTGATGGTAAAGTAGTATCAGGACCAGCACCTAGACCTTTGGATACATTGCCTTCAAAAATAAAAAATAATTATCTCTATGCTTTGTGGGAGAGATTTAAACCTGGGATTCCTGAAAAAGAAATTATTTAAGGTAAAATATGGCTTCAAAAATTTGGAAATGGATTAACGACAGGATGCCTGTCGCTAAAATTTTACAATTAGGGTTAGATGAAGAGATCCCAGGCGGTGCAAGTTTTTTCTTTACACTTGGAAGTGCGACTCTTTTCATTTTTATACTTCAAATTGTAACC
>Ga0102950_1000381_pt1 | contig 12275 bp, 23 predicted proteins | sample SalPon2A_B_D2_MG_FD_78505 | JGI IMG/M metagenome (GOLD analysis project Ga0102950, IMG submission 78505) | Soil microbial communities from South San Francisco under conditions of wetland restoration - Salt Pond MetaG R2A_B_D2_MG | ecosystem: Environmental > Terrestrial > Soil > Wetlands | place...
CCAAAAATAACATTTGTTAAAGTAACTACTGATAATATTGATATGAATATTGTTGAAAGTTTTAAAAATTGTGAAATTAAAATAGTAGATATTACGAAGAAGAAAATAAGAAATTGTATTGCTTGCCCAGTATGCCCAAATGGTGACTTAACAAAGAATTATAAATGTGCTATTAAAAATGACGATATGAAAGAAGTTCAGGAAAAATTATTTGATTCTGATTGTATTATTTTTATGTCAGGAACTGATGATAGAAATTTTCAAGTTTTTATTGAGAGAACAAGATTTATAAGACGAGATCATTTTGAGTTATCGGAAAGAGTATATTCATCTATTAGCACTACTAAATCTATAACTGATATTTTACCATTAAGAATAATGACAAACATGTTAAGGCAAAATATGTTTGGTTTGCCATTCTATAAAACGTTTAAAGAAGAATCAAATATGTCTTTAGAATATTATTCTTCATTAATAGAACAATATACTAGAAAATCAATAAGTATGAGAAAAGTAAGCGGTATTGATTTTAAATATACAGCAGTTGGATACGAAGATGCGAAAATAAATGAAAAGGCTTATAGGGATTAATTATGGAATATAGAATTTTAGTAACAACTTCTGGTGGTGGAAATGCTCAAAATTTAATTAGAAGTTTACGAGGTTCCGATTTAGAATGCTATATTATTGGAACAAATGCAGATAAGTTTGAACTTGCAAAATCAAATGCTGATAAGAATTATTTATTGCCTAGATATTCCAGTCCTTATTATTTATGTAATCTTTATAATCTTGTTCAAAAAGAAAAGATTGATTTTGTTATTCCAAACCATGAATATGAAATTAAAGAAATAGTTGAGAGTGTAACTTATTATAAATTGCTTGCTGATAAACTATTTTTACCAAAAGAAGATGTTGTAAATTTATGTGTAGATAAATTTGAATTGGTTAATTTTTTAAAGAATCGTAGTATTGAGAATGTTGCAACATCACATATTTATAGTCATTTTAAATTTATGCCAAATTTAGATTTTCCACTTTGGATAAGATTAACAAAAGGATCTGGTTCTAGAGGGGCAATGCTTGTTTCTGATTCCGACGAGTTAAAATTTTGGATTGATTTTTGGGTAAGACATAATGGGGTTACAGAAGATGATTTTATGGTAAGTGAATATTTACCTGGTAAGGATCATCATTATTTTTCATTGTGGAAAGATGGAGAAATGATAGTTGGAAAAGCAATTGAAAGAATAAGATATTGTTGTTCAAAATATACTTTAACTGGAACTTCATCTTCACCAAGTTTATGTAAAGCAGTATTACGTCCTGATCTTGATGAACTTACAAAAAAAATAATTACTACTATAGATCCAAAAGCACAAGGATTGTATGGAATTGATTATAAGCAAAGCAGAGACGGAAAAGATTGTCTTACAGAAATAAATATAGGAAGATTTCCAAGAATCAACTATATTTTTAATTTGGGTAGTTTACCAAATATTGCTGAACTATATGTAAAATGCGGACTTGGTAAAGAACTAAAAGTTAAAAAACATATTAAACTTCCAGAAGAACTTTATTTTATTAGGGATTTTGATACTCCGCCAATTTTAAAAACTTCTAGCGAAATTGAAAGGTATTATGAAATATGAAAATCTTAACTTATCCAGATAAACTATTAAAAGTTACTGCTGATTATGTAACTAATATTGATGGTAAATTGGTTGATATTATTGAAGATATGAAATTCCTTATGAATGAATATAATGGTCTTGGCCTTGCTGCAACACAAGTGGCTTTAGATAAAAGGTTATTTGTATACGATAAAGATAAGGTCATAATAAATCCAGAGATAAAAGATTCAGGAAGAAAAATTGATTCTAGAGATGAAGGGTGTTTAAGCATACCAGGACTTACATTTAATATAAAAAGAGCAGAAAAAATATTTGTAGTTGGAATTGATATAGATGGAAATGAATTGGAGCTAGAACTTGGTAACACTGATTCTATAATTTTTCAACATGAAATTGACCATTTAGATGGTAAACTTATTTTAGATCATCTAAGCAATTTAAAGAAAAAAATGTACAAAAAAAAGATAAAAAAAAGAGTAAAGTTCATGAAGAACTAAACTCTTTTTAGGGGAACTAGAAATAATATTCTAGGCAGTCATGACACCAATCAGGAAAATACTTTTTGATGAACGTTTTCTTTTGATCGTCATTTGCGATTGAGCCCATAACGAGTTTGAACGCTTGGTCATACTTGTCTTGCATAAGAAGTGTAATTGCTTCATTCGCGGTTGCCCTAAGATCATCAGCTTTTGTTGATTGTGTCCTCAATTCCATTATTTGTCTCCTTTCACATAAGTTCTGATACCATTGGTTGATAGTATCGGTCGGGATTTAATATTTCTGTTTTATCTGCCAAATGAGTCTTAAATAGCTCAAGGAAATTTTCATACACATTATAAGTAACAGGAACATAATTGTTATTATAATATTCCCTTGAAAAAGATTGACTATGTTTTGTGCTTAGAAAATATGTGTTATCATCGTCATTGTGAAACACTACAAAACTTTTCAATTTTACCTCCTTTTAGATAAGTTCTGATATTAGTGGTTGATGTAATTTCTCAGGGTTAGGTATTTCCTGTTTGTCCCTAAGAAACATGTTAAAGATTTCGAGAAATGAATTAGCTCTTCTATAAACAACAAGAGGAACAAACTCTGTTTCATAACTTGAATTTAAAGGTTGATCCTTGTCATTGCTAAGAAAATATATATCTTTAGTACAATGAATAAATACTATAAATTTTTTCAATTTTTTATCCCCCTTTTAGTATGCTATGTCAAGCATTACTTCATTCGAGTTACCACTTTCACTTCCATCAGTTCCAAATGCCCTCACTACAAAATAATATGCCTGACCCTTTTCTAGATTATACAATGTACAATTTGTATCTGTCGTTTCCCATTCTGGATTTTCAAAATCGTAAGAAGTTCCTTCTGTACGCATAAAAACTCTATAACCAGCCAAAATGGTTTCTGTGTTAGCTTGCCATGCTAATGTTACATCTCTATAAAGTTCAACTTCTGGTTGCGTAGAAGGTTGGTTATAAGAAATAGGTTGGCTTTGGTTAGTATCTACAGTTACTTCATTGCCCGAACCACCTGAACCGCAAGAAATAAGAAATACAAAACTAAGTATCGTAAGCCCAAATAGAATTCTTTTTAGCATACTTCCTCCTTTTAAAACTCAACAAATTGTCTAAGGAATGATCTAAATGATATGGGAAAGTAATCAGAGTTTTTATTCCAATTATCTATAAGACCCATAATAACTTTAATCCTAAATTTTCTTTTTTCTTTCATCTCTTCTCCTTTTGAATTGCTCTAAATGAATAATAGATCCACCAGAATATAAATACAACTACACAGATTGGCGCTATAACAAGTGAAAGTGTAAAATGACCTTTTACTTTTTTCATTTCTATCATTAGATCCGGAAATACATAACATAGCCCAAGTTGCATTATTACAAATCCCAAGTAAATAACAAGAATGTTAAATAACATAAAATCTCCTTTTCTTTAAAAAGTTAAAAATTCTTATTTCTCAATTATTAATATATATAGTAGAATTAATTATATTTAAGAACAAATTATAAATAACTTAACTTACGGAGAGAAATATGAGCTATCCTAATAATCCAGATACAGTGGTAGTAAAAAATAAATTCTACCCTAACGGATTACGTGAAATTGATGTTTGGAATCATTATCAAAAAGTAAAAGTTCCTTTTCTAAAAGAAACATATAATCGCGATCTTATGTTTTATATCATGGTTGATGTTAATAGGCCAATCATTAAAAGAAAAATTGATAATAAATTTATAAGATTAATTCCAAAAAATTATGATACTCTTATTACTGGAAGAACTGTATCAATTCACTCAGCAATGAAAAGTTATGAAGATTTTTCTATTATTGATATTGATGTTGATCCAAGTGATGGTTTTAGATGGGCAAAAAAAGCTACTAATGATGTATATGAATATATTATAGATAAAGTACCAATAGTAAGAAAAGTAACCATTCGTTATAGTGGTAAAAAAGCATTTCATATAGTATGTGATTTTAGTAGAAAGTTTAAAAGTGAAGCAATGAAACATATACTAATAAATCAATATTTAAGAAAATCTGACCTTGCAAAAGTTTATACCATCAATGAAAAGAAAGCACATCCTGGAGTTCCAAATTTAGATTTAAATAGAAACTGTCTTCGTTGTAATTATATAACATTACATTCTCTTTCCGTATGGGGTTTAAAGTGCATTGAGGTAGAATATAATAAGTTAATGAGTTTTGAACCAATGAGAGCGAGAATATAGAATGCTTTGTGAATATGGATGCGGTCAAGAAGCAAAATACCAATTTAAAAATAGAAAATGGTGTTGTAGCAAAAGCTGGAACTCTTGTATATATCAAAAAAATATCAAGAAAAAACTACCTAAAAAAATTAATACTAATAGTTTATGTAATTATGGTTGTGGACAAATAGCTAAGTATAAATTTAAAAACGGAAAAATATGTTGCAGCACAAATACAAATAATTGTATTGAAGTTATAAGAAAGAATATAGAATCTAACAACGGAAAAAAGTTTTCACAAAAAAGTAAAAATCTTCTTAGAAAATTAAAGTTAGGAAGCAAACTTTCTGAAAGTTCTAAGGAAAAAATATCTAGATCAAAATTAGGAAAGAAAAGAAAACCTTTTTCAGAAGAACATAAACAAAAAATTAGAAAAGCACTTTCTGGAAGATTTGGTCCAAATGCACCAAATTGGAAAGGGGGAGTGTCTTTTGAACCATATTGTGAAATATGGACAGATAAAGATTATAAAGAAAACATAAAAAAACGAGATGGATATAAATGTTTAAATCCTTATTGTACATTAGGAACTAAATTAGTTTTACACCATATAAACTACAATAAAAAAGATTGCAATCCATTTAATTTAATAACTTTATGTAACTCATGTAATGGAAAAGCAAACAAAGATCGTAGTTGGCACAAATCATGGTATAAAGCAATAATATATAGGAGATATAGATGTCAATAGTTAGAGTAAAGGAGAAAGACTTTTCTTGCACTTTTGAAAATGGTAAATTAAAATATGGATCATATGTTGTACAAAATCCTGAGATTATTCTTGAATATTTAATGATGGGCAGAAAAATGTTATTTGATGCATTTGATTCAGAGTATCACAATGATGTAAAAGTTCGATATTTATTCTATGCGTTTACAGCCTTTTATAAAATTATAGCTAACATGTTAAAGATAAATAAAGATGTTGATATAGAAGATATAATAAATTGTAGAAATACATTTTCTCATGAACATAATAAAAAAATTAGTCAAAATAGTTTTGAAGATAATTTTAGGAGTGAGTCTGTAATAACAGACTATTATTCAGATCCTCCTAAAACTAAATTTTTGGGATGGTTTTTATATGCAAATGACAAACGGATAAAAGTAGATAAATCATATATAAATATGTTAATCAAAAAAGCTCACGATGAAATCAATAATAGATTTGATAAAAAGATTAAAAAAGCAAAACAACGACATGGGATTGAATAATGACCAATTATGCTAAAGAATGGAAAAAGAAAAGTAACTTTAGACAAATATCTTATAACGACTTTGTAACTATTCCAGATGACAATGGAATATATATAGCTAAAGTTGATGGAATGCTAGGATTGTTAGTTTTTGAAAACAATAAGATTTTATTCCAAACGACAACAGGACATTCAATAGAAAATATTCCTGCTGCAGATGATTATAAAGCTTTGTTTAACAAACTAAAAATTAAACAAGCTATGATTGCTGGCGAATTAGTAGCCCAGCGAAGTGGAGCAATCCTTTCTTTTAATGATACTCAGAGTATAGTTAAAACATCATATAAACCTGAAAATGGAAATTTGGTATTTCATTATCCAGTTGATGTTATTGAAATAAATAAAAAGAAATTATCATTTATTCAAGCACTTCAATTTTTAGACAAACATATTGGAAAAATTGGTTTGCCTCATGTTCAAATGCCAATGTATGATATTGGTAAACTTGATAAATTTAGAAAACTTTATGACAAGATTCTTGGAAAACAAGGCTATGATGGAGTTGTTGTTAGAAATTATAATGGTAGAAACTATAAAGTTAAATTTGTTGAAACAGTTGATTTACTAGTTATTGGTGCTGGACATGAGGATATGCGAGCATGGCAAAAGAAAGAAATTTCATATCTATTATCTTCATTTATTGATAAGAATGGTATTTATAGATCCTCTTCAAAAATTGGAACAGGATTTACTACAGCACAAAGAAGTAAATTTTATAAATTTATATTAGATAATCAGCTTTATAAATCTAATGGAGAATATTTTATTAAACCACAATTGATTGTTGAGACTAAATTCTTTAGAAGTAGAATTACAGATACTCCAGCATATAGATTTAAAAATAATAAATATGAATTGGTTGGGAGAGAATTATCAGTAACATTTTCACATCCTTCATTTGAACGTATCCGACCAGATAAGAAAGCTACGAAGTTTGACGTTAGATTAGAACAAATTCCGCAGTTTAAATATTAGGAGGATGACTATGTCAGATATTAAACAAAGGTTACTTACCTCTAGATTTAAAAAAGATCCTAAAGATAATCGAGATTTTTTATTTAAAAATCATGGAAGATTTAAATTGGTCAATGAATCTTCTGAACCAAAGAAGTTATTACCAAAAAAAATAGATCACAGTAAGAATATGTCACCAATAAAAGATCAGGGTGAATTAGGAAGTTGTGTTTCATTCGCTACTGCTGCTATGAAAGAGTGGCAGGAACAACAAGAGTTATCAGAAGAAATAGGAGATCCAAAGCTATTTACAAAAGGTATATTCTATGATTTTTCTGAATCGTGGATTTACTGGAATGCTAAAAAACTTGATCCGTGGCCAAATGAAGAAGGTACATCAATTAGATACGCTATGAAAGTTCTTCAAAAAATTGGAGTTCCTTCTGAGAAAGCGTGGCCATATAGTGATAATGATTATGGCAAACCAAAAAAATGGGCTAAGAAAGTTGCTAGATTTGCTGCAATTAAATCATATTGGAAAATTAATAATTTATTAGAGCTAAAAACTGCTTTAGTAAAAGGGCCTGTTCCAATTGGTATTGAGTGTTTTGATGAGATTTTTACAGTGGGATCAAATGGTATTGTCCATTACCCAAGAAATCCAAGAAACCCCCAAGGTGGTCATGCTATTTGTACTGTTGGTTTTGATGATAGAAAACGATTTATAAAGTTTAAAAATAGTTGGTCTGTTGATTGGGGGAAAGATGGTTATGGATATTTACCATATAAATATATTCAAGATTTTATGTGGGATGCGTGGGCAGCGGAAGATCTTAATGTAGAATAGGAGATTTATGAATCTTAAAAATGTAAAGTTCTTAAATGAGTTTAGACGACTACCATATCCAAAAAATAAGATGTTGATAATTGGTTCTGGTACGTTATCATTATTAGGAATTAGAAAGAATAAAGATTTAGATGTTTGGGTTACAAAAGATATATTTAATAAGATATCAAAAGATAAAAATTTTAAACCATATACCCTAGCATCTGGTGATAAAGGGTATAACTCTTCTAGCGGTAATATAGAGGTTATAGATAAATTATTCAACTATAAAATCGAAGATCAGCTAAAGTCAGCTATTATTATATATGGTATTCACTTTCAGTCTCCAGAAGATATTATTGAATGGAAGAAAGAAATGGGAAGACCAAAAGACTTACAAGATATAAAACAACTAGAAAAATTTTTACAAAAAAAAGTAGTCGAGAATTATTTACGAGTATTACAAACTTTGAAGTAGGAGAAATGAGTGATGAAAAGTTTCTGGTTATTTAGAAGTAATATTCGAGCGCTAGAATATTATCATGAGTATAAAGATTTAAAAACCTTCAAGGAGAACTGCCATGACTATTACATGTTGTTACCCTTATGGTTGGTAGAACATGATTATTTTGATGAAGTTATTATTTGGCGTCTTTGTAAAAAACCAACTCCAGATATAGTATTTAATATCAATGGAAAAAAATATATTCAGAGATGGGTTAAGAATTTTTCTGAAACTCTCAAGTATCCTTCCCCAGATACTTCTTTTTGGAGAGGAGGTTTTCTAGAATATGACCAAGCTGTTAGTATGAATCCTAAACACTTTGGTTTTAAACTATATCTCGGCGCAGGTCGTAGAGTCTTTTCTCAATATGGTGGACAATATGATATTTATTTAATTGAAGATGAAAGAGATTATAATAAGAAATATAAATGTTTACCATTTTATAAAACTGCTTCACCAGAAATTTTTTATCCTTTGGGACATAAAATAGATTGGGACATTTGTTGGCCTGCAAATTTTACTCAATCTCGTTATAAAGGTCAGGGCGAGTTTATAAAATTAATTGGCAAGTCAAAATATCTCCAGAAATTAAAGATTGTTCATTGCGGTAATAAATCAGAAATTGGAAAAAATCTTTGCAAAAAGAATAATGTAACAAATATTGATTTTGCTGGCCATATTCCTAGACCATTGTTAAACCGCTATTTAAATAAAAGTAAATTTGGTTTAAATTTAAGTAATCTTAAAGATGGATGTCCAAGAGTTTCCACTGAAATATTAATGTCTGGAACTCCATTAATTGTCAAAGATACAGTTCGATTGTTAAAATATTTTAAATCTTCTGGTGTTATAGAAGTCAACAACGATAATATTGTTTCCCAAATAAAAGATTCCATAAGTAATTATGTTACAATAAAAAGAGAAACATTAAATGCTACATTTAACCATTTATCATTCAATAAAATATGCCAAAAAAATATAGATATGTGGAAAAAAATATGAGAGGGGTTAACTCTCATATTTTTGGAATGGTGTAACTAGGAGCGGTGGAATTTTGCTTTAAGCCAATTCCATGAATTAGCCGTAAAGCTTTTTGTCGAGTTCCACGCCGTCTTCGAATATTCTTTGGTTTTATCCCACGAATTGGACGTAAAATCTTTTGTCGAGTTCCACGCCGTCTTCGAATATTCTTTAGTTTTATCCCATGTAACATAACCCATCATTTTTGTTTTATCCCACAAAGAGGCTTTTGCAATGAGTGCCTTTGTCGGATGTTTGAAGAAAGGAGTTTTATCAATCATAAGATTGTCAACTCGTTTCAGGAATGAAGGATTCGGCCGATTTACATCAAGCCCAACGGCCATTTTAAATTTTTCAACAAACGTATAAGGTGTCGGTTTTGGGTAAAGCGCATGGTAAGTTTTAAAACCACAAACAGTTAATCCATAGACTACAAAGATTGCCACAAACATTCTAATAGCTTTTTTCATTGTTTCCTCCCTTTGTTAATAAGTTAAATAGATTGAACGTTATACTTATATGCCTTTTCGTAAATATCTTTTCGATTTCTTCTTGTACATTCATCATAGCAAGCATCAACATGCCAATGATAATCAGAACGAGGATTGTTATTTGCATATGCTGAAAGCCAAATTTTATCTTTACACTCTTTTAAAAGTTTATCATCTGTCATAGATACAATTTTTTTAAGATATTCAATTTTGGGTGTCTTATAATTATCTACTCCAGTATATGTTTGCCTTATTGACTTTTGTTGTAGCTGCTCTGCTATTTTTTGAATTTCTTCTGGTGTCACTATCATTCTCCTATATTTTGTCAGATGGAACTGGTATTATATCAGAAATACTAGATATAGCTTTTCCATCTAAGATCCTTAAAGGAACCCAGATAGCACCAACTATCATACCAATTACCATTCCACAAATTGATAAAGCTAATAATCCAAATACTATAAAAACAACTTTTAAAATATCCATAACTCCTTTCGTTATTAAACTGTTAAAAAGTTAGAAATCAATAATTACTTTCACTAATTAATATATATAGTAAAATAAAATATAATGGAATGAAACTCATTACTTCTATGAGATGCCATTCTCAAAAATGAGAACAAATAAATAAACTAAAAAAAAGGAGAATTGTTTATTATGAAAAAAATTGTAATGCTTTACTCTGGTGGTGCAGATTCTATTTTAATGCTAAACTTAGCAAAAATGTCAGGACGAGAACCTCATTGTGTTCTGGTTGATTATGGACAAAAACATGTAAAAGAATTAGAATATGCAAAAGCGCAGCTGGAAAAAGCTTGGACTACATATCAGGTTGTTTCAGTAAATGATCTGAATGTTAATAGTGGACTTACTGGAAGTAAAGAAGATTCTAGATGGGATAATGTTCATCCTATGAATGTTCCAGGAAGAAATACAATTTTTATTGGGTTAGCAATCAGTGTTGCTGAAAATATGGGAATAGATGAAGTTTGGTATGGTCCTGATTTTTCAGACAGATTAAATTTATTTCCTGATTGTTATCAAGAGTATGTTGTAAAGATGAATGAAGTTCTTGCTATTTCAGGTGTTAGACCAATTAAACTAGTTGCTCCATTATTGGGAATGACAAAAGAATTAATTCTTGAAATTCTAGAAGTTACATTTGGTATAAACTTATCTGAAATGCATAGTGGCTATAATGAACCAGAAGATTCAGAATTAGAAAAAATGCAAATAGCATCTTCTAAAACTCAAGAAGATTGTCATTGTGCTTGCGGAGTTCGTGGAGTTGGTTGTGAACCAAGAGAAACATGTTGTGACGATGAAGGTTGTTAAAATGGATTTTAATGAATATCAAAAACAATGTAGAAAAACTGATCTTGGAACTTCAGCACAAGATTGTTTAAATCCAGGATGGTTATATTATGTTTTAGGTATTGCTGGAGAAGCTGGTGAGTTTTGTGAAAAAATAAAGAAACTCTTTCGTGATAAAAATGGTATTATAGATCAAGAATTCCAAGATATGGTTATAAAAGAACTTGGCGATGTACTTTGGTACATGGCTAGATTTACAGATCAGTTTGATATTGATTTTAATGAAATAGCCACTGAGAATATTGGCAAATTGCTTAGCCGATTAGAACGAGGAACATTGCATGGTGATGGAGATAACAGGTGAAAACTTATAAAGTAGTTTTAACCGTTGACTCACAGACTAAAGTAGAAATTGTTAATAATGTTAAGAAAGTTGCTGGTACTAAAGAGTATCTTGTATTTACTATGTTAGATGGTTCTGCTAGAGCTTTTAATATTACAACAGTAGAATTATTTGATGAAATAGAAAGAGAGTGTTGATATGAGTAAAATAGATAAGTTTGAACTTGGGATAATATATAATAAAGATAGACAAATTGTAAACCATAGATCAGCATTGAAAGTATTTTTAAATCCATTTCTTAGAATCCTTGGTTTTCATATAGCTACTAAAGTAGACCTAAAGACTCAAGTTCTTTTAAATCCAATCCTTGTATCATGTAGGAAAAAACGAAATATAACATTCATGTATAACAGTGATGAAGAGTATACAATTGAAAAGAGGAGAATATTATTATGAGTCAACTAGATTGGGATAAATACTTTTATAATTTATGTGTGGAAGTCTCAAAAAATAGTAAATGTTTATCAAGAAAAATTGGTTCTATTTTAGTTAAAGATAAAAGTATTTTAAGCACTGGATATAATGGGCCTCCAAGAGGAGTTCCAACTTGTTCAGAAAGATATAACTTAGATCCAAAACTTCATGAACTTATAACTAAAGATGGAACCACTCCAGATGAGAATGATATTGCAAATGTATGCCCAAGATATATTGTTGGATTTAAATCTGGACAGGGATTAGAGTGGTGTGTTGCTGGACATTCTGAAAGGAACACGCTTATCAATGCAGCAAGAATGGGAATAAAAACAAAAAATTGTAAACTATATATGTCTTGCGGAATTCCATGTGCTCCGTGTCTTGTTGAAATAATTAATGCGGGCATTGAAGAGATTATAGTTACAAAAATTGAATACTATGATGTTTCTGCAGAGTATCTACTTAAAAATAGTAGTTTGAAATATCGAGTATTTGAACATTTAAAGTAGGAGGTATGTGTGTATTATTATGTTTATAAAATTATAGATAAGAAAAGAAATAAATTCTATATTGGGTCTAGATCATCAGAAGCGCCTCCAGAACAAGATCTAGGAAAAGTTTATTTTAGTTCCTCTACTAATAAAAAATTTATAAAAGA
>Ga0102950_1000382_pt1 | contig 12274 bp, 10 predicted proteins | sample SalPon2A_B_D2_MG_FD_78505 | JGI IMG/M metagenome (GOLD analysis project Ga0102950, IMG submission 78505) | Soil microbial communities from South San Francisco under conditions of wetland restoration - Salt Pond MetaG R2A_B_D2_MG | ecosystem: Environmental > Terrestrial > Soil > Wetlands | place...
AGCATTCACCTCTTTCAGGTTAGCCGTCTCGGTGGCCTTTCCATTCTCACGATGACACGAGCCACACAGTGTAGGAATAGCACTACGGTATGTCGGCGAGGTATCGTCGTATCTCGATTTAATTTTATGCGTTCCATGACAGTCGGTACAATATGGAGCATTTTTTTCATTGTTGGCATACGCCTTGCCGTGCCCGCTTTCCATATAGATGTTTGAAATTTCGGCATGGCAGTTTGAACAGTCAACCTTACCTGCTGTCTGACAGGGCCGGTGAAGCTCTACAGAAACATCGGAATGACATTTAACACAAGGGATGTTTAAATGAACCGAACTTGCGATATCATCCCTTGTTACCTTCATGGATATAATGGAATCATTCACAGTCTTATGAACTCCATCCTTCTCATGGCAGGAAAGACATGACCTGTCAGAAACAGTCTCCACTATATTCTGAACATCAACCTTATGAGGAGGATGGCAGTCAGTACATGCAGGTATTGCCCCCGGTTCCTTCTCCCAAAGTTCCTTCTTGATGATCTTAGTATGAACCTTTTCTATTTCGCCATGACATTTCATACATGTTTTGGCGATATTATTGACTGAAATAGTAGAGTTCGGACTTGCATGCGGAAGTATTAGATGGTTGCCATGGCAGTCGTTACATGTTGCAGCAACAGTTAATCCCTTTTTGAACAGACCCTCACCGTGAATACTCTGGCTGTAGTTCTGAAGTATGTTTCGCTCTCCTATATTATATGTTCTTTGAACAGGAGCACCCTCCCTGTGACATTTCCCGCACAAAAGCGGAATATTCATTTTATATGTTGAAGAGTTGGGATCAGAACTGGGGTAAATATCATGTGTCCCATGGCACTCCTTGCAATCAGGTGCATACAGTGCCTTCAACTGAAGAGCCTGTCCGTGAATTCCTTTATCAAAATCCTGCATTTCATTATCATGACAGCTTCCGCAGTCAACAGGCTTAAGGTTTTCAGGGTGGGGATAATCTTCAACAAGCGCATCGGGATGACAGGAAGCACAAAGCACATCTTTATGGACCGATTTTGCCAGCATGGCGGCATTTACATACCTGGAAACCGTTTTGCCCTGCCGGATCGCAGTCAAAGCAGGATCATCGTGGCATATCAGGCAGTCATCATTCGACTGTCCGGCTGCCAGAAAAGGTAAGGCAAATAAAACAAGTGCCATAAGAATTACTCTGCCAACAGAGCTGCGCATACTGAAATCCCTCATATTCAGGTCGGTTTAGAGAAACCCAATTTATTAAAATAAATATGAATTAAAATATGTACATATCAATTTATAACCGTTCTAAAGAGCAATTTCAGAGCAGTATTTTGAATGAAATATGAGGCTTCTCTGCCGGATAATTTTACCTCCCCGACTCCTATCATGATGGAATAACGCCCTGTTCAGAATCATTTAAAGAACATGTCAGGAAAAAGAAGTTTGTCGAAATGCCCCTCCGGCAATTTCCCCGCGACATAAAAACGGAAGGCTTTTGTGATAAATATCACATTGAACACTCATCGGTGAAATAGATACCGGGACTGTCCATAGTATATATTTCAACCCCCACAGGAGGAAAAGGCAACTCCCGTACACACACTTTAGTTAAAACAGGCATTGATATCAGGAATATGCTCTCAAGGAACGCATTATTGGAAATATCGAGATTTGTTAACTGGTTAAAACTGCAGTTCAACCATGTTAATTCTGTATTATTTGTAACATCAAGGCTTGTCAGGGAAGTCGACCAGCAACTCAGCTCTTTCAGTGCGGAGTTACCTGAAATATCAAGAGAAGTGAGCGGATTAAGATAGCAATGTATTACCTTCAGTGAACTTACAGCGGAGACATCCAGGCTGATAAGTTGATTTGCAAAGCAATTTATAACATTCATGGCTGTACAGTGGGAGATATCAAGACTGATTAACATATTATTATTACAGCATAATCCTATCATTGCAGCATTGGTCGAAAGGTCCAGATTAGTCAGATCATTATAGGTGCACTTCAGTATTTCAAGATTTACACATTCCGAAAGATCAAGCTGTTCCAGATTGTTATTATCACAATATAACCTTTCAAGGTCGGTACTGCCCGAAACATCAATGTCTGTCAGAATATTATCATTGCAACGCAATACCTGAAGAGCACTGCAGCCTGAAATATCCAGGCGGGTCAGCCGGTTATGATCACACAGTAACATCTTTAAGCTGTTATGTCCTGTAACATCCAGGTCAGTTAACCCGCTTCTGCTGCAGTCAAAATACTCAAGGACAATGTTCTTCGATATATCCAGTTCCGACAGTGGATTTCCTCCACAATACAGGCTAATAATGGAGACAGCTGATGAAAGATCGAGGCTGGTCAGCCGGTTTCCGGTACAATCAAGTTCTTTTAAAACCGGAAATCCTGAAATATTCAGTCCGGATAATTGATTGGAATTACATTCGAGTACCTCTAAAGAGGGACATCCCGAAAGGTTAAGATCTGTAATCCTGTTCCAGCCACAGTTCAGGTTTTTTAATGAAGTACTACCTGATAAATCCAGAACGGATATCTCATTAAAAAGACAATTCAGGTCAGTTAATTCAGTATTACCAATAATTTCCAGACCTGTCAGATCATTCATTATACAAACTAGTTTTTTCAGAGCCCTGCATTTTGAAATATCAAGGTCACTAATCTGGTTATAAGAACAATCCAATTCTTTCAATGCAGTATTTTTTGACAGGTCAAGACTCATGAGCTTGTTATAACTGCAGTCAAGAGAACCCAGGTTGATAAATAACTCCAGACCTGACAGGTCTGAAATATGCCTGTCCCTCAGATCGAGTGAGGAAACCTGCTCAGCTTCGAGAGGACTGATCTTCCCGTCGCCGTTATAGTCGACCCCCATTTCAATTAAGGCATTCATGAAGTTAGCATCGGCAATTTTCGCTTCATTTGCCTGATCTTTGATTTCGTTTTCCTTCTCACAGGAACATAATAATATTACCGGAAAAAGAACCAGCAGTATTTTACATATCACTTTCATAATTGATTACTCATTTACAATCAGTTGTAAAATATATATTCGGACTCCCGGAAGACCATATTGTTAATCCGCCCGGGGGAAAAGGCGTTTCCCATACACATACCTTATGCAAGGCAGGCATATTTTGCAGTCCTGCAAGTTCCAATGATATATTATTCGATATGTCAAGGGTTATCAACTGATTCCCGGCGCACTCAATTGTTGTTAAGGCAGTGTTGCCCGAAATATCGAGATTTGTTAATCCTGCATTGTCACAATACAGATATAAAAGGGCAGTACAGCCGGAAAGATTAAGACTGTTCAGCGAGTTATCAGAACAGACAAGCCATTGCAAAGAAGCAATGCCTGATACATCAAGGCTGACAAGGTTGTTATCCCGGCAATCCAAACCTTCCAGTGTCATGCTATTTGAAACATCAAGGCTTGTTAACTGGTTAGTCCCGCAGTTTAAAGTATTGAGAAGAGGATTCCCGGATATATCTATGCCTGTGAGTTCATTCTCTGAACAATCAAGTGATTCCAGCTGAATGTTATGGCTTACATCCAAATCTGTCAGGTCTGCCCCTGTACATGACAGGTTCTTTAATACAATATTTTGAGAGACATCAAGGTCAGTTAAAGGATTTCCTCCGCAATACAAATCAGTTAATTCACTATTAGCCGAGAAATCAACATTGTTTAAGAGGTTCCCTCCACATGCCAGTTGGAGGAGGCCGGTATTTTTGGTAACATTCAGACTTGTTAACCTGTTACAATTACAGTCAAGGGTCTCCAATGCGGTGTTACCTGAAAGATCCAGTCCGCTTAACTGGTTCCAACTGCAGACCACATTTTTCAGGTTTATATTTGAAGATACATCGAGATACAGGATCTTATTTGATGTGCATGATAATTTTTCCAGTAAAGTATTTGAAGAAAGATCCAGCGCTGTTAATTCATTCCAGTCACAGAACAGGGTCTTTAAGGCAGTGTTTTGAGATACATCAATATTTGTTAAATAATTTTGAGATAACCCGGATTCCGTTCCATAAACCCCACAATCGAGGTACCCCAGTTCAGCAAGCCGTGAAATATTAAGTGAACTCAATCCACATCCCCTGCAATCAAGGTACTTTAAGGAAACAAGATCTGAGATATCAATAGAACTAAGCCTGTTGTTGTAACAGCGAAGGGTATCAAGGTTGACAAAATTCTCTATCCCTTTCATATCGGAGATACTGTCATTACTCACATCCAGTGAGTTTACAATTTCAGCTTCTGCCAGGCTTATATTTCCGTTCCCGTCTTTATCAATCCCCGACTCAATAAGTGCTTTTAAAAAATTATCATCATTTACCGAAATTAGAGGGGAAGATTCATCCTTTGAACACCGTGATAAAAGAAGCAGAAAAGAAGCAATTAATAGTGCAATGGTAACAAATCTCATGATATCATAATATTATATGTTTATTTATAAAGGGCCCTTGCTGCAGTCCGTTGTAAAATAAACATCAGGACTGCCATCTGTGCGAAGCTTAAGTCCCTGAGGAGGGAAAGGCAAAGTCCATACACATACTTTTTGAAGAGTTGGCATATTACTGATGTCAACAAAGCAACTGGCCCAATCTTTTCCTTCTTCAAGGCTGTAATTCGCTGAAATATCAAGTATTGTTAACTGGTTCCCGGGGCACCATAACAATCTTAAATTTTCAAGAGATGACAGATCAAGGTTAGTGAGCATATTATCTTCGCAAAACAGGACCTGAAGTGCATTTGCATTGCCGACATTCAGATCTTTAAGCTGGTTTAAAGAACAATCGAGTTCCTTAAGAAGATGGTTATTTGAAACATCGAGTGCAGTAAGTAAATTCCTTTCACATATTAGTTTCTCAAGTTCCGGGTTGTTTGAAACATCCAGGTATGCTATTTCATTCCTGCCAACAAGAGTATTATCTCCGCAGTTCAGGTATTTTAGTTTTGTATTTGATGATACATCCAGGTCAGAAAGACGGCAATCATTACATGATAAATCCTGAAGGTCCGGATTATTTGATATATCAAGTGAAGTCATATCAACATTATAACCTGTATTAAGATATATAAGATATATATTAGCTGAAACGTCGATGGAAGTCAGCTGGTTCCTGAGACAGGCTAATCCACGTAATTCAGTGTTGCCGGAAACATCTAGGACCTTCAGATTATTATTATGACAGGATAAATAATACAGCTTATTATTCTTTGAGATGTCGAGTGTTTTAATAAGGTTATTATCGCAATAAAAATACCTGAGGTCGGAGTTTCCGGAGATATTCACAGAAGTCAGATTATTATAACTGCATAAGAGGTGTTGCAGCCCGGATAAACCCGAAACATCTATCCTGGTCAGCAGATTATCAGAGCAATCAATATACTCAAGATAATGATTCCCGGGCAGCATCAGTATGCTGATCTGGTTCCCGGAGCAATAAAGGTATTTCAGTGCTTTGTTTTTCGATACATCAAGTGAGTGTAACTGATTGCTGCTGCAATTCAGCTCTTCCAGGTTGCCAAACATCTCTATTCCGAGCAGGTTAGAAATATCCAGGTTAGTTAAATCCAGGTATTTTACAGATAATGCTTCCTCATTACTTATTATACTATCTCCGTCAACATCTACTCCGTTACTTATAAGAGCATCGAGGAAGCTACCCGACGGAGAATTGATTTTATCCGCTGGAGAGGTATCTTCTTTTGTGCACTGTAATGTAAGAATAATAAATAGTGCAATAGCCGGATATCGTAACAGCATTCTCATAATGTCTGACAATGATGTTAATATAATGCAAGTTAGAACGAAGTATTATAAATGTCAATACTTTCAGTAACATACCCTGATTATTATTATGTTTATCGTGGTTAACAGGAACAAAATTTTTCTGAATGTGTTTTATATATGCTTATATAATTTGAATTTGCTTCATATTTGCATTTCCCGGGATTTTTTTAATAAACAATAACTAAATTTGGATTAACTTGAAAATTAAAAACAAAGTATTACCATGGCAACACTTACACAGGCAATGAAAGACATGATTGCCACACAGCAATGTTTTATTGGGACTGTCAACGAAGACGGTACACCCAATGTAGCGCCGAAAAGATCGACACGGGTTCTTTCCGACAGCTCACTTATCTTCACTGAGGGGACAGGAGGAAGCACCTATACCAATATAAAAAGAGGTTCAAAAGTAGCTGTATCTGTTGTAAACCGGGAGATCCTCGATGGCTACAGGTTCCTTGGCAGCGCTACAGTGGAAGACAGCGGAGAACTATACGAAGAGGCTGTCGCCATGTCAGAAAAAATGGGTATGCCTAAGCCTATAGCAGTAGTAATAATTAAGATCCGTGAGATACATTCTCTCAAGCCCGGTCCGACAGCCGGTAAAAAGATCGGATGAAAGAATCTAAAATATATTTAATATTATAATAGAAGGAGGTAACAAATATGCCGGTTATTACAATAGAAGGTCCTTCCCTCTCACCCGAAAAGAAGGAGCAACTGGCTGCTACACTTACGAAGGCAGCAAGTGGAATAATGGAAATAAACAAAGATGCTTTTGTAGTTCTTATAAAGGAAAATCCATACGAGAATATGGCACAGGGCGGAGTACTTATATCGGAAAAACTGAAGAAATAAAACCCGGTATAAAAAAGCTGACAGTATTATCCAAAATACAATCTTAGAAGAGGTGCTACCACTTGTCAAAGAAATACCCTGTTTTTCTTCTTTCGGCTGCTATAACAGAAGATGCGACTTTTTTCCCTGATTTTTCCCTTACTGTAGCCGAAGCCACCTGTGTATTAAGTCCGAATGACGTGCAGTAGACAAGGCAGCCGTTAATAAGTGCCACCACATAGCCAACCGGTTCAACAGAGTTATAAACAGCAAAAAGGATGCATATCGCTATTGAAAATATGAGTGCAAAGATTCTGGGATCCTTTTTAAAAATTGCACGATAGGTATTGGCTACCACAACAGTTGCCAGTGTCGCCCCACCAAGTGTTGCAAGACTTTCAACAGTTAAAAAGCTATTAGTCGGTTCCATAGTGATTTTTAGCTTTAGATTATGTTATACTCCGGTAATTCGATCTGAGGCAGTCTCATAAGTTAAAAATCCTAACCGCATAGAACGCAAAGGCATTACCCAGAGAAAGCAAAAAGCTTATTTTAAACATCTTGTCTTTGCGATCTTTGTGTCTTCTTTGCGGGCTTAGTTGTTACCTGAAACTTATAAGACAACCCTTGCAGATTTATTGATCCACATAAGACAACTGTTATCAAATTTAGGAAATTGCAGGAAATTATACAACATATCGAATCAGTCTAAGCATCTTAAAGGATTATATTGCAGTACCTCCTCTTTCGCCAGTACGTATCCGTATACAGTCCTCAAGAGGTGTTATGAATATCTTCCCATCACCCACACTTCCTTCACCGTTTGTCTTTGCCGACATCAGAATGGCTTCAACAGCAATGTCGAGAAAAGCGTCATTTACGGCTATTTCTATCTTCACCTTTGGTATCAGGTCGGGTATAATGATCTGCCCCCTGTACATCTCTTCTATTCGCTGCTGCCCATGACCCGATACACGGCTGACAGTAATTCTTTTTATCTCGGCCTCGATAAGTGCTTCCCTTACCCTGTCGAGCTGGACTTCCCTTATTATTGCTGTGATTAATTTCATTGTCACGGATTTTAATAATTTACTATTAGCTGGGATTTAACATACCATAACCTCTCTCGCCATGGTAAGCCCTGTCGAGACCTGCCATCTCTTCGTCCTCTGATGATTTAAGGCTTATAAACCTGTTGAGTACAAAAATAATTATTAAGGTCATAACAGCAGCATATACAATAGCAATGACTACAGCCACGGCTTGTATTCCCAGCTGATTCCAGACAGTCCATTTACCTCCTGCTGCCTCTGCTGCCTCTGCCATCCATGACGGACGTATAAAAAATACCAGTAGCAGAGCGCCGACAATTCCTCCGACACCATGGATACCGAAGGCGTCCAGGCTGTCATCATACCCAAGCCTGTTTTTAATCTGTATAGCACTATAGCATATGAATGAAGCCACAATGCCAAGTACCATTGCCCCGTAGGGCTGGACCACTCCTGCTGCCGGTGTTACGGCTACCAGACCCGCCAGTATGCCCGATGCAAATCCAAGTGCTGTTGCTTTCCCCTGGTGAAGACTCTCTATAATGACCCAGGAGAGTGCACCTGTTGCTGCTGCCACCTGTGTTGCAGTAAGTGCCTGTGCAGTGCTCAGACCTGAAGATATACTGCTTCCTGCATTGAAACCGAACCAACCGACCCATAACAAACCGGCTCCAAGCATAGTGATAACCATATTGTTCGGCCGGATAACCTGGTAAGGATAACCACGTCTTGATCCGAGATATAATGCAGCTACAAGACCACTTATTCCCGCAGAGATATGAACTACAGTGCCCCCTGCAAAATCAATGGCCCCCTTCGCACCAAGGTTATAAATGAAACCGTCAGAGCTCCACACCCAGTGACAAAGAGGATTATAAACAAGCAAACCCCATGCTGCAATAAAGAAAGTATAAGCCCTGAATGAAACCCGCTCAGCAAAAGCCCCTGCTATCAGCGCTGGAGTAATAATAGCAAACTTGCCCTGAAACATTGAAAAAACATACTCCGGAATACCCTCCGGCATTATCTTGTTGTCAATCCCCTTAAGAAAGAAGTAATCGGGATTCCATCCAAACCATCCACCCAGCACATTCCTTCCGAAACTCATGCTGTACCCGAATACTACCCACAGAACAGTTATTATCCCCATGGCTATGAAACTGTGCATTATTGTTCCAAGCACGTTCTTCGACCTCACAAGACCACCATAAAACATCGCTAGTCCGGGTATCATAAGAAGAACCAGGGCTGTTGACGTTAACATCCATGCCGTTGCACCCGTATCAATACCCTTGCCATCGGATGCATATAATCCCGTACTGCAGATTACTAATAATACAACAGCTAACAGGAACCTTTTTCCGGTTACTTTCATTAATCTGAAGTTTAATATTACTTAATGAATTTTTAAATTTCCGGCACAAACATATAATATTTTGAGGCATTTGCCAAGTATTTTATATAATATTTACATTATCCCCTGTTCTTTTATGGGGTACTCATTCGATTTTACCTACTTTTTTTATTCAGGCCCCCTTTTTTATCAGGGTTGTGTGTTAAAATAACATATTGTATTCAAAAAGATCTTAAAAGGGGAAAATCGGAGGCATTAACCTGTCCTTATTTTAAATTGTGGAGATATTCAGAAGGTGTGGATCCTGTAAATTTCCTGAAGGCCCCACATCCTGCTTCAAGCTATTATTCCCCGGGTATCAGATAGTACATGAAGGGATGCAGATGTCTGAACCTTTAGGTGACAATTTATGGCACGAGGTTGCAGTCGTGTCTTCTGATGATAAAAACTATTCCCAGCACTATATAGTTACAACATCAGCAGGGCCTGAAGCCTATATGATCATCCTTACCTCCCCTTATCCCACATCGACATCATTAACATCAATCATACCGGTAATGCTTGGTACCTTCGGGTGGAGATCAAACAACACACGCTGAGTTCACTTTTCCCGGCCTCAATCAGGCATCCTCCCTGATCTGGTGGATAAAATCCCTGATTATAGCATTAAGGTCGCCCCCTTTACCCAGCGCAGTAATGAATGCACTGCCAATAATACCACCGTTTGAGTATTTACAGGCGTCATGAAAGGAAGTACTGTCAGAGATACCGAAACCTGTCATAACAGGATTCTTCAGGTTCAGAGAGTTAACCCTTTTGAAATATGTAAGTTGAGCATCGGAAAATTTCCCTTTCCTGCCTGTAACTGATGATGAAGAAACCATATATACAAACCCTCTGCTCCTACTGTCTATTTCATTAATCCTCTCATCCGATGTCTGAGGTGAGATAAGAAGAATATTGCAGAGATCATATTCTTCAAAAACATCCCTGTACTTTTCTTCATATATCTCAGGAGGAAGGTCAGGGAGAATAACTCCGTCTATCCCTGTTTCGGCACATTGCCTGCAAAAAGTGCTTACACCAAACTGCATTACCGGGTTTATATAGCCCATCAGTATTAAAGGGATATCTACCTCCCTGCGGATATACTTTAGCTGGCTGAACAGAGTCTTTATATTCATTCCGTTTCTGAGGGCTGCCTGGCTGCTGGCCTGTATTACGGGTCCGTCAGCCACGGGATCTGAGAATGGCATTCCTATCTCAACCATATCTGCACCGGCTGCTACCAGCGATTTTATTATTGCGGTTACTGCACCTGCCTGAGGGTAACCGGCTGTAAAATAGACCGAGAGTATATTATTTTTCTTTTCAATGAATAATTTATCTATCCTGTTCATCTGGTTGACTTTTTTGAGCGTGTTTTCTAATCTGTTTTCCCTTCCAAATACCTAATATAAGCAGCCATATCCTTGTCTCCCCGTCCCGATACGGTAATAACAACAACATCATCCACCCTGAATTTCTGTTTGCCGGGCCATGCAAGGGCATGTGCCGATTCGAGTGCAGGAATAATACCTTCCAGCCGGGTTAGTAACATTGCAGCCTCAAGGGCTTCGTCGTCGGTAACATTTTCAAACTGCACACGACCTTTCCTGTACAGATGCGAATGTATGGGTCCTATGCCGGGATAATCGAGTCCGGCAGATACTGAATAAGGCTCCAGAATCTGTCCGTCATCATCCTGCATTAACATTGTAAGGCTACCGTGAATGACCCCGGGCCTGCCACTGACCATTGTGGCTGCCGTTTCATCTGTGTCAACTCCTTTACCTGCTGCCTCAACTGCTATCATCTTAACATTTTCATTATCGAGATAATGATAGAATGATCCTATTGCATTGCTGCCTCCTCCAACACAGGCAATTATGTAGTCAGGATCATCTTTCCCGGTAACTTCCTTCACCTGTGATTTCATCTCCTCACTGATAACAGACTGCAGGCGTGCCACAAGGTCGGGATAAGGATGTGGACCAACGACAGATCCTATTATATAATGAGTGTCTTCCGGATTACTTATCCAGTCGCGGATGGCCTCATTTGTGGCATCCTTAAGGGTCATATTACCGCTAGTTACAGGAACTACCTCTGCCCCGAGCATCTTCATCCGAAGCACATTGGGTGCCTGGCGTTCAATATCCGTTCTGCCCATATATACAACACATTTCAAGCCCATAAGGGCACATACTGTTGCTGTTGCGACTCCATGCTGACCCGCTCCTGTCTCGGCTATTATTCTTGTCTTTCCAAGCCTTTTTGCTATTAGTATCTGCCCGACAGTATTATTGATCTTATGTGCTCCTGTGTGATTAAGATCTTCCCGTTTCAGGAATATACGTGTTCCATGATATGCAGAAAACCGTGAGGCATAAAATAATGGGGATGGCCTGCCAACATAATCCCTTAGTAATGAACTGAACTCATGTCTGAATTTTTCATCATCAAGTATCTTAATGTAATTATCTTCCAGCTCTTTTATGTTGGAATACATCATCTCGGGAATAAATGCCCCCCCGAATTCGCCATAATAACCATTCTTGTCTACTTCAAATTTCATATACTGCTATTTTTTATTTCTTCAATAAATGAGGCTACCTGCTCAGCATCCTTCAGCCCGGGTTTTATCTCAAACCGGCTGTTTATATCCACTGCAAACAAACCCCTTTTTCCGAGCATTTTTACTGACCCTGCATCACCTGGACCTATCCCGCCGCTCAGGAAGAAAGGCTTATCGACATTATAGCCGTTAAGGATACTCCAGTCAAATTTTGAACCACTGCCACCTTTCTGTATGGATTTTGTATCGAAGAGAAAGTAATCGACTGACTCCGCGTACATTCTGAATCGCCCGGTATCAGCAGCTGTTTCAAGGCCAAAGGCTTTTATCACCTCAAGTCCCTCAGCACCTATTATCCTGCACACCCGGGGTGACTCATTACCATGAAGCTGAACAGCATCCAGTTCATACTGCTTTGCCTTTTCTATAATATTTTCAGGAGCTTCATCAACAAAAACTCCAACTTTCACCAAAGAACCCGGCACGTTGCGAAAAAGGGAGCTTTCAGGATCATCTCCCACATACCTCGGGGAGGGAGGATAAAAGATAA
>Ga0102950_1000384_pt1 | contig 12256 bp, 9 predicted proteins | sample SalPon2A_B_D2_MG_FD_78505 | JGI IMG/M metagenome (GOLD analysis project Ga0102950, IMG submission 78505) | Soil microbial communities from South San Francisco under conditions of wetland restoration - Salt Pond MetaG R2A_B_D2_MG | ecosystem: Environmental > Terrestrial > Soil > Wetlands | place...
CGGTTCTATATTGTGCAGCTGCTCGAACGACGGCAGCTCGTTCTCGTATATATAGGCGATCTTGTAGCTTCCGTACACCACGAGGGCTACCACGATCACCGAGACGCTCACTATCCAGTTCCGCATCCGCGCGCGTCGGATTCTCTGTTTGTCTCCTGCTATAGGCATAGGTCTTTCAGTTTTGGGATTAGGGATGACAAAGTCAAGTTAAAATAAGGCCACCCTAACCCGGAGCGAGACGCTAATTTATGTATTGCCAGCCGGTTAATTTTTCCCTTCTTTCCTCAAAGGACGAAAATCAATCCCGTCTGTTATATGCCGATAGGGTTAGAAAGATTCTCAAAAAGGAGCCGAACGTGACCGAGACCGACAGCCCCGAAATAGTCAAGGAATTCGAACGCCAGTGGAAGGTTATTTCTCGCGGGGCGGTTGATATGCTTCCCGAAGATGAGTTCGAGAAAAAGCTCAAGAAATCGATCAAAGAGAACAAACCGCTACGGATAAAACAGGGCTTTGATCCGACCGCTCCCGACATTCATCTCGGACATACGGTAGGTATTCGAAAGCTCAGACAGTTTCAGGATCTGGGGCATAAGATCGTGCTCATCGTGGGCGATTTCACGGCGATGGTGGGAGATCCGTCGGGACGCTCGGTGACCCGGCCGAAGCTGTCGTACGACGAGGTCATGAGCCACGCCGATACGTACCTCAAGCAGTTTTTTGCCATTCTTGACAAGTCCAAAACCGAAGTCCGGATGAACGGGGAGTGGTTCAAGAAGATGAATTTCGCCGAGATAATGGAACTGGCCGGAAAATTCACGGTGGCGAGACTCTTGGAACGGGATGATTTCAGCAAGCGGTTTAACGAAGGCACGCCGATCTCGATCCACGAGCTGTTCTATCCGCTGATGCAGGGATACGACTCCGTGGCGATGAACGCGGATATCGAACTTGGCGGTACCGATCAGAAGTTCAATCTGTTGTGCGGTCGGACTATCCAGGAAGCTTATGGCGTAGAGCCGCAGTGTATCCTTACGATGCCGTTGCTGGTCGGTATCGACGGCGAGAAGAAGATGTCAAAGTCGGCTGGCAATTACATCGGTATCGACGAACCAGCCAGGGAGATATTCGGCAAGGCGATGTCGATTCCGGATAACCTGATCTTAACATATTTCGAACTGGCGACTGAAGTACCTGCAGAGAAATTGGCGGAAATCAAGTCCGGGCTTGAGGATTCGAAAACAAATCCGATGACTTTAAAGAAGGAACTGGCCGAGACGCTGGTCGATATGTACCATCCGGCCGGAAGCGGGCGGGAGGCACGCGAGGAATTCGAGCGGGTCTTCTCGAAAGGACAGCTTCCGGATGAGATACCCGAAGTCGATTCAGCCAAGCTTAAGAAGCAGGATATTGACCCGAAGAAAATATACCTCGTGCACCTTATGACAAAAAACGATCTGGCCAGGTCGAATTCCGAAGCTCGGAAACTGATTCAGGCCGGAGGGGTCTCGATAGATAATGAGAAGATTGCCGACGTTGATTTTGAGTTCTCCGTCGATAAAGAGATGGTCCTCAAGGTGGGAAAACGTCGGTTCCTCAAAATTGTCCCCTAAAGATTGCAACCGGGCACCGGTTAGTCTGTTACATTATTGAACCTGCAGATACAAAGGCAAATGTCGAAAAGTACCCGTCATATATCGCTTCTTCTCCTTTTAGCGGCCGTCGCAACAATTGGCTGCTCGCGTAAGAGCCTGGCGCCAGCCGCTCAGGCTGTAAGTGAAGCAAGACCGGCGATTGATTCATCGTTGGTCCAGAAGCGTGTCCTCGAGTACATTGATCCGAGAGCCTACAATCTCTACGTCAATGGCCTAATCTACGAAGAGATCGGCAATCTGAGCGCGGCTTCGGAAGCGTTCACGGATGCCCTTCAATACCATCCGAATTCGTACGAAATCCGTTATTCTCTGGCCGAGGCGTATTATCAGTTACGCCAGTATCACGATGCGGTGTCGGTGCTCGATGTGATCGAGCCGGAGGATGCCGAAGTATTCACGCTCCGAGGAGCTTCGTACCTTTCACTCGGGCTGGCCGATTCAGCCAGCTACGCGTTCGCCCAACTGGTGAAGGTCGATCCCACCAACACGATGGGCTACTCGTACCTCGCCAGCATCTACCGTCAGCAAGGGAAGCTCGATTCTCTCATCTGGGCTTATCAGCACCTGACCCGCCTTCGCCCGGACAATGACCGGCAGTGGCGCGAGTTGGGGAGACTTCAAGTTCAGTCCGGAGATAATGCCGGAGCGAAGTACTCGTTCGAGCAGTCGCTGGAACAGGTAAACGATGCTTCGAATTTGCTCTCATATCTCGGCCTTGCGTCGATTTATCAGGAAGAGGGGCATGATGATTCCGCCCTGACGATATTTAAACGAGCAGTTAAGCTGGCGCCTGATAATGTTGTGCTTAACAGAGAGTTGGCAATAGCGTATTACCGTGTAGATTCGCTCTCGTCGGCCATCGGGTATGCGAAACACCTGGTTGATTTGTCGCCGGATGATCATACTGCGGTCCGACGACTGGCGATGTTTTACTCCGAAGCGGACTCGTTGCTTCTCGCCGATTCCCTTTTTACCGAACTCACCCTGGCGGATAAGAATCCGGCCGACTACTATTTCCTTGGGCAGATAGCTATTAAGCAGAAAAGATTCAAGGACGCGGCCAACCGGTTCACCGTTTGTACGCAGATGGTAGACACGGCGATCGATGGCTGGATGGGGCTGGCCTATGCGTACCAGCAGATGAAGCAGTACGATCAGGAGATTACAGCGCTGAAGAACGCTCTCGGGCATGTCGGCGGAGACGACAACCAACTCAATCTGCTGTTTTCACTTGGGGCTGCCTATGAACAGTCCGGTCAGGTGCCCGAGGCCGAGTCTACCTTCAAAGAGATTATCGCACGGTCACCTGACTATGCTCCGGCACTCAATTATCTCGGTTATATGCTGGCCGACCGCGGGGAAAGGCTCGATTACGCCCGAAAGCTGATTGAGAAAGCGGTCGAAGTGAAACCGGACAATCCGGCCTATCTGGACAGCTACGGCTGGGTGCTCTATCGGCTCGGCAATTTCAAAGATGCCCTTAAGCAGCTCAAGAAGGCTGTTTCTCTTGACAGCGACCCAACAATTTTCGATCATCTTGGAGACACGTACAAAGCATTAGGGAATCTGAGCGACGCCCGGGTGTGGTGGCAGAAAGCCCTTGAATTGTCCCCGGACGACCCTCAGCTCAAAGAGAAGTTGGGTAACTGAACCAGAGCATGGATGCACCTCCAATTCCCTGTCGCGGCGGCAGGGAAATCTCAATCCTCTTCACGCTAATTCTGTCTGCATTCCTGTTCGGCTGCGCCGAAGTCGGTGCACCTCCGGGCGGAGAAGTTGATAAGACCGGACCGAGTCTTATAGCGTCGGAGCCGGCCAACGGTGCGATCGATGTCCCCCCGGGGGACGAAGTGACACTGCGCTTCTCGGAGCGGATTGTTCAGCCGTCCGGCAAACAGGCGGTATTCATTTCTCCGAGACAGCAGGTTGCACCGAAGATTAAATGGAAGTCCGACTACATCACGATCAAGTTCGCGGACAGCTTCTCCGTCGACCAGACCTATATTATTTCGCTGGGGGCGGACATTCGGGATCTCCGTAACAACGGGATTGACAGCAATGTCGTAGTAGCTTTCTCAACCGGTCCGACTATCGACTCCGGCAAGATATCGGGACACACGGTGACTGATGGCGGAACTGTCCCCGGGATGTTGGTTGCCCTGTACGACACGAGTCTCTTCAGTAGCGGTGAACCGATCGATTCGATCTATCCTACTTATATTACGCAGTCCAACAAGGACGGCAATTTCTCGTTCCAGTACCTTCCCGAGCGGGAGTACCGGATGATCGCCTTCACCGACAACAATCACAACGAGCGCTTCAGTCCGTCGCGAGAGCAGTTCGCAGTGCCCGATCGATCGATCATCGTAGGCGGGTCCCTTCCGCTCAATGACATTTACCTGCCGATCACATCGCAGGATACATTGAGACCCCGAATCCTTGCGGCATCTTACACGAGCGACAAGCTTGTTCGCGTAAGTCTTTCTAACGCGATCAAATTGGATCTGCTCCGTACTTCACCAGCAAATTTCCTGTTGAAATCCGCTTCGGACAGTACGAAACTGTATCCGGCACGAGGCTTCCTTGAATCGGATACCTCGGAAGCCAAGCAGTTGACATTCTTTGCCGGACCGTTGCCTGAGGGCATATATTCGGCGGAACTTGCCTACGACGCCGATCGACCGTCCCTCAGATTCGACAGTCTGCGCGTCGAAGATGCCAAAGACGAGACACCTCCGGAGATAATCCGATTTACACCTTCGAATCTTCCGATCTTCCTGAAGGATCTCAAGATCTCAATGACATTTTCTGAGCCATTGGACACCAGCAAATTGAGCGCGCAGACGTTCTTTCTGCTTGATCGTGACACCAATTCAGTCCCGGTCGAACGCCGATGGAGCGATCCGTTCCATCTCGGATTCACCTCGGACTCACTCGAGCCCGGCATGGAGTACAAGTTCAACGTAACGGAATTCGATATCGCCGATCTCGCCGGAAACGGGATGGGCGACTCGCTGATGACTTACTCGATCAGTTTGATCGATGAGGATTCGGTCGGATCGATTACGGGTGACATTCGAATCGACATTCCGTCCAAAGAGCAGTTTCCGGCGGTGCTTGAGTTCCTGCGAATCAGCAGCGGACAGCGATTCCAGTTCCCCGCCTCGGGAAGCACGTTTTCGGTAAACCTCCCGGCAGGGAAGTACTTCCTGTCAGGATTTATCGACAGCAATCTCAACGGAAAGCGCGATAAGGGATCGATATTCCCGTACGAGTACTCCGAGACGATCGGAGCCTATCCCGACACGGTGGCGGTTCGCGCGCGGTTCGAGACGGCTGGAATTGAGATGATATTCAAATGAACAACTCATAGCGACCGTGCGTCCGACTAAGTGTAGTTGCGCATGTATTGAGCTTTTCGTATCGTAGAGTTTAGCAATGAACAATCTCAGCGATTTTGGATTCAGAGCGGCTTTCGTGGTCGTAGTTGTCGGACTGCTGTTGGCGGGATGCCAGGTGAACACGCTCCAGTATGTCGTTGCGCCGGAGGCGGAGAAAGACACTACATTCAGTGTCGGCCAGTGGACGCTTCTCGCGCCGCAGATAGTGGCTTACAGAGACGTGAGGGACATCTCGACTATGCCTCACCCCAACTTATTCTATCTGACCATAAGGGCAGAATGCAACGAACGAACCTATCGAACCACCGATCTCGCCATCGACTCGGCTCTTATTGAGTATTCTACCATCAAACCGCTCGACTCCATTGCAGATCTTCCCGACGGCTCTTCGTATCGAGTCATGGATACATCCGCAGTTTCGTTGTGGCGCTATCCGACACGGGTTCAGCATTACAATCAGGACGGTTGGCATCATACCTATGGGAAGATCTACGACTTCTTCGGTGACCAGGGGATGCCGATATCCCTCTGGACCGACAGTATCAAATTGAGTTTCAATGCTATCCAGATTGACTCAAGCAACGGAAGCCGTCAGGACCACCCGATGAGCATAACCCTGCGGCGCGATCAACGGACGACTACCGTTCCGTTCAACCCTCGTTAATCCGCCCCCCAATTACATCGAGGCAAAAAGAAAGGCGGGCCGCTACGACCCGCCAATATAGTCTGTCTTTTGACTCTTCAGTCTACTGAAGTTCTCCCCATACGGTCAGGGTAACGCGACGGTTCTTCGAAGCCGACTTGGTTTCGCCGGGAGCGGCGACCGGTTTGTCCTTACCGTAAGAAATCACGAACATCCGATACAGGGACACCCCGAACTTGGTCGAGAGGAACCGTTTCGCGGCGTCGGCCCGCTCCATGCCGAGCATATAGTTGTACTTGGCGGAGCCGACACGGTCAGTATTGCCGGCGATTTCTATCACGGAACTCGGATTTGCTTCCATCTTCTGGCCGCATTCCATCAGGATCTGTTCGGCAGTCGGGTTGACCGTATAGCTGTCGAAATCAAAATTGATCTCACCCTGCCAGATGATCTGGTAATTCTCGAAACCTTTGGCCTTGTTGATCGCCTTGTCTGCTTTTGCGGATATCTCGTTCGCCAGCGTCTGGAGTTTGGCGACCTGCTGTGCGTTGGCGTCTGTCTTGTCGCTAAGGGAGCTTATCTGTGCCGACTGTTTTGCTTCTGATTGCTGAATCTGCTGTGCGACGTAGTCCTTACTGGCCCCACAGCCGATCAATAGCAGACTCAGAATTACAACACTGACAAGTAAACTTCTCATGACAATAGATTCCTTTCTTTAGGTTTGGATCGTCAATGCCTTAACAATTATACAAGAAGGTCAGAATTGGGCCCCAAAGCAAGCAAAAAAGCTATGTAGGATCACTGCTTAACAGCGCCGGCCGTGATGCCGGAAACTATTTGTCGCTGCATGATAATGAACAGGATCAATACCGGTAATACTGCAATAGTAGATCCGGCCATAAGATGTTGCCAATCGATAGCCTGGTGTCCCTGATAAAGGGCTAAGGCGACCGGAAGAGTCCTAATTTGGTCACTCTGCGTCAAAATAAACGGAAAGAGAAAAGAATTCCAGTTGGTAAAAAAGACCTGAATTGCCAGAACCGCCAGCGCCGGCTTACACATCGGCATGACAATTCGGAAAAGAATGCTCAGCTCCCCGGCGCCATCGATTCGGGCAGCCTCTTCCATAGAAGTAGGTATTGTCTCGACATACTGCTTGACCAGGAATATCCCGATCGGGTTGACCAGCCAGGGGAGAATCAACGCCCAATAAGTATCGTAAAGATGAGCCTTTACCATGAGAACATAGAGGGGGATAATCACGATATGCGCCGGAATCATCAATATGCCAATCACGGTGAAGAAGACGAGCTTATTCGTAAGCGTGCGATAACGTGCGAGTGTGTATCCCACCATGAATGAGAAAAGAATGTTCCCCGCTGTTACCGTCACACCAACGAACGCCGAGTTGAAAAGGTATCGTCCCATGTGACTCGTCCGGAATATGTCGGTATAGGTTTGCAGTGACAGCCCAGTCGAAAAGACGTCCGCAAGGCCGATACTTGCACCGGGTGCACTCAGCGAGACCCGAAACATCCAGAGCAATGGGAAAATCATCACCGCAAGGATGATCGAGAGCAAGGTGTACCTCCCGATGCCACGCATGACTCCACCTACCATAGCGGCTGCCTCCTTCTCAGAAGCATGAACTGGGCAGCGGAAAAGACGGCGATGATCACGAATAGAACGTAGGCGGCTGCGGAAGCGTACCCGAATTGAAACTTGGTCGTCAGGCCGGTGTCATAAACGAAGAAGACCGCCGTGGAAGTATCGAATTTCCCGCTGGTCATCACGAATATCTCAACAAACACTTGAAATGACTTGATGGAATTGATGACCAGAATGAAAAGAGCTACCGGCTTAAGCATCGGTAGCGTAATCGAGAAGAACTGCCGGATCTTACCGGCTCCGCTCAGTTCGGCCGCTTCATAAAGTTCGTCCGGAATCGATTTGAGACCGGCAAGGAAGATCAGCATGTAGTAGCCGGCTGCCATCCAAATATCCATTGCCATGATCGCATACAACGCCGTGTGGCTGTCAAAAAGGAATCCGTTTTGTGGCGGCGTGAATCCCACCATCGAAGCAAGCATCGCGACATAGCCGCCTCTCTGATAGAGGTTGGTGAATATCAACGCAATGACAACCATCGAGGTGATCGAAGGAACGAAATACCCGGCCCGAAAAAGCCCCCGTCCCTTGAACTGCCGATTCACCATGTGGGCGAGACTCAGCGAGACGACGGTCGTGATCGGGATCGTAACTATGACAAAGAGGAAAGTGTTTTTCAGTGAACTGACGAAAGCCGGATCGTGGAAGAGTGCCCGGAAGTTATCCCAGCCGACCCAATGGGTTTCGTGCGCCAGAAGCTGGGCATCGGTAAAGCCGACTATCAGCGAATAAACGACGGGGAAAAGCCAGAAAGCCGCAAAGGTGACTACCCAGGGAAGGGCAAGCAGAAGCGCGACTGTCCTCGCATTCTTCATTCGGTATGCTTAATCTTGTCGATCTTTTCCTTGGCCTCGAACAGCGGCTGAGCTACCAGCCCGTCGCCGAACAAGGCGTCTTCGACCGCACCCTCGATAGCCTCTTCGATATACACCCAGTCAGGATCGACCGGGGGATGTTTCGCCAAGGCGATCTGTTTGATGAATGCCTGGAGAATGACGTTCGACTTGAAGTAGGGGTCTTGCTGCGCCTTCAGGCTCGAAGGATTGGCTGAACGATTAGCCTTGCAGAACTTCACCTGATTCTCCGGCGACGTCATATACTTGATGAACTTCTGAGCCGCATCGGCATTCTTGCTCGCTGCGTTTATCGCCAGAAACTCTCCGCCGAGAAATGATTTCCCCGGAAACTTCTGTCCCGGCATCAGGGTGGCCATGAGATTGATTTTGCGATGCTCCTTTTCGATTCGCTTCAATAGCCAGTCGCCGGAAAGTATGAATCCGATCTTTCCATTGAGAAAGGCATCCTCGATTCCGCGCTGGGTGTCGACGTAGCCGCAGGAATCGTTCAATTGCTTATAGAATGTAAGGGCGTACACAGCTTTGTCAGACGCGATCAGACAGTATTTACCGTCGTCGGAAAAGATCTGTGCGTCGTTCGACCAGAAGAACGGCAGGAATTTCTTGTACAGACGATGTTTCTCGGCCGTGTTGGAACCCCAGCCATAATAATTCTTGCCCAGCCGGTTGATCTTCTTGGCCGCGTACATCAGTTCGTTCCATTTGACCGGCACCCAGTCGGGATCATAGCCGGCCTTGTTCAGCAAGTCGCGATTCCCGAACAGGACGCGGGTGCCGAGTATCCACGGCTGAGCGTACACTTTCCCTTGGTAAGTAGACATTCCCCATCCCTGAAGCTGTGACGAGTCCGGCGCAATCTCCGAAGAGACATCCTTGAGCAACCCGTTTGACGCAAACTCCGCAATCCAGTCCGAACCAAGTTCAACGATATCCGGTCCGGTGCTCGACCCGAAGGCGATCGCGATCTTCTCGTGGCCGTTGGCCCAGGTCAGATCGGTCAGTTCCACCTTGATGTCGGGATTGGCCTTTTCGAAATCCGAGACCATCGATTCGATTACCGGTTTGATGTCCGGATCGGTCCAGAACTGCCACCAGGTAATAGTCGTTTTCGCTGAAGCGCTTGAGAAACAGAAGATGAAGGCAAAAAACAGGGCAATGAATACTTTCGATTTCATTAGTGCAAATCCTCGTCTGATTGACAATTTTGCACAAGAAAACAGGGAGAAAGGTCCGAGGCAATTAAAAAAACGGTGTGTCTTGTGGAGCGCTCTCAGGCACAGCTGGGAGCCGGACCGCTGCCGAACATGAAGTCGACAAAATAGATCAGGTCGGAGATGTCGACATTGCCGCCCGAATTGTTGACATCGGCTACCGAAATCATCGGCGGTGGAGGTCCGTCGGCGAACATGTAGTCGACCAGGTAGATCAAATCGGCGATATCCGGTCCCTCTCCATCAAGATTGACATCGCCGCACACATACTCAGGCGAACCGACGACGAAAATCTGCTCTCCGGCGAATAATGAGCCGGTGAAATTGTTGTCGATCGACTGAACGCTCCAGTAGTAGGTGCCTTCGGTTAGACCGACAACTTTCCAGGTTTTGTTCTCGAACACGTTCCCCATGTCGGCAAGATAGTGGTATCCGGTGGACGGGTTCGACATGGGGGAGACTATATCGACTCCGCCGGGCGTCGTGCCGACTCGCAGATTATAGGACAGTCCGGCCAATCCGGTCTCAAGGTCCGATCCCTCCTGCCAACTTAGCGTAGCCGTGCTTCCGTCAACGGTCGACTGAAGTCCATCGGGAGGGGAGGGGGGAGTATTCTTAGTACTGATGTCGTTGCGATACAGCGTAGTTCCGGTCAGAAGCTGCGCTGAAACCAGATCGAGGTCGTTATCGCTGTCGTAGTCCCCCCACGCCAGGGAGCCACAACATATTCCCAGTAAGGGTACGTTTAGCTGGGCATAGGTCGAATCTGAGAGATAGCGATAGACATCGTTGAAGCCGGTTCCGGCGGAAGTTATGGCGACATCGAGGTCGCCGTCATTATCGCAGTCTCCCCAGGCGATTGAACTTCCTTCTCCTGCCACAGGTAATGTCGCGTTGATGTTCGTAAACGTGCCCGAGCCATCGTTGCGATATACGATCGTGAATCTGTCGGTAGTGCTGTCAGAGCCGTCGATCAGAATGTCAAGATCTCCGTCGCGGTCATAATCACCCCAATGGGCCTGACCGTCGTAGACTCCTTTCAGACCGGCCGGAACCAGGGTAAAGGTTCCGCCTCCATCGTTGCGGTAGAGCAGCGTCCGGGTTAGAGAGAAACCGGCCGTGCCCTCCTGAAGGATATCGAGATCGCCATCGTTGTCGAAATCACCCCATTCAACCGTGCCGCGCCTGAGTCCCATCAGCCCGGCGTTGATATCCGTGAACACTCCGGCACCATCGTTACGATAGACCCGTGTGACGTTCCCGAGAGGAAAGGAGCCGCTGCCCATTATGACGAAATCGAGATCACCGTCGTTGTCAAAATCTCCCCAGTCGACATATCCCTGGGACAGTCCGGGGACGGATATGTCAAGTGCCGTAAACTGATCATTGCCATCATTGCGATAGAGTATCGTCCCTTCGCCATCGCTGGCCAGTTGATACGACATTATGAAGTCCAGGTCACCGTCGTTGTCGAAATCTCCCCAGGCAGCGGAATTGTCGGTCGCAGCTTGAAAGGTGTCCGCTACCGGCATAAAACTGCCGTTGTCGTTACGGTAAAGTCTGGCAATATCCCCTCCGGTGGCATCACCGATAAGAAGCAGGTCGAGATCACCGTCGCCATCGTAGTCCCCCCAGTCGACCGTCCCGAACGACATGCCATCGAACACCGAACCGAGTTGAGTGAAGGTTTGGGCATTCGCTGCTCCGAAAGATCCCAAAGAGATAAGAAGCACCGCCAGGAGGTTGCTTGTCTTCATCCTATTGCCTCATGATTCTGCCTGCGTAGCTGTGTAACCTGATAAGGAATCTATTAAAGTATACCTATACTGTCTATGATTGTCAAGGTGAAGCCCTTGACCTCGACTCACAGAGGTCAAGCAAGCGCTAATAGTACAGAGGATTTGCCTGAAAGCTGTTGTTTTTTTCCGGTGCACGTTAAGTGGCCGAGATTAGAGCGTGTAGGGGGCCACATTACTACGCGCCGCCTGATCGCACATATCAGGAGGTCGATATTCTCAATCCTGCATCAAGGCGCCATGCCTCGCGGTATGTTCGGCGCGGCGGGCTCGAAGACGAGGCCGCCCTACAAATATCTCGGATTGGCTGAGACCTGAAAATGCGTCCATGATTGAGTCCTGCGCGTCGTGCAGAATAACCTCGGACACGCCTATATCTTTTTGTTGCTTCCCCGTCTGTCCCATAGTTCCGTACCCCTATGTTCCCAGCCCATCTCACATTCCTGGCAGCAGCCAATACCGCCTGGTTCAACATGAGCACGTTGGCGACTCTTGTCGTCTCGATCATAAGTATCGCCATCGTCATGTTCACGACCTTTCACAAGAAGAGCCGCGACAAGTACAAGGTTCGTGCTATCGCCGGACTGCGGGCGGTGGAAGATGCGATCGGACGGGCGACTGAAATGGCAAGGCCGGTGCTCTTCACGCCGGGGTGGGGAGGAGATATACAGCGCCCCACTACTATTGCGTCACTGAACATCCTGAGCCATGTGGCCGAAAAGACTGCCTCGTATGACTGTCAGCTTATATTCCCCACTCATGATCCGGTGATCATGGCGGTAGCCCAGGAGGTTGTGCTCGGAGCGTACTCTGCGGCCGGATATCCTGACCGATACCGCGCGGATGATATCACTTACGTATCTTCATCGCAGTTTGGCTATGCTGCAGCGGTCGATGGTCTGATTACGCGAACGAAGCCGGCCTCGATATTTCTGCTTGGCACGTTCGAGGCTGAGTCGCTGATCCTGGCCGAGACGGGAAATTCGATTAACGCGATCCAGATCGCCGGAACCGATTCGACAATC
>Ga0102950_1000385_pt1 | contig 12252 bp, 8 predicted proteins | sample SalPon2A_B_D2_MG_FD_78505 | JGI IMG/M metagenome (GOLD analysis project Ga0102950, IMG submission 78505) | Soil microbial communities from South San Francisco under conditions of wetland restoration - Salt Pond MetaG R2A_B_D2_MG | ecosystem: Environmental > Terrestrial > Soil > Wetlands | place...
GAAAGAAAAGTGCCGCATGGAGAAGCGCAGACGACTGAACTTGCGGACGAGCGCGGCAAAGAAAACCACGCCCGCGACCACTTGCAGAAACGCGTAAACTGCAGCCACGCCCACGATCCCTGCCCCGGCCCACAGCGCCAGGGCCGTGAGCAGAAAATTGGCCACGCTGAGCGCGGCGAGTCCGTATTGTTCGAGGTCTACGCGCTCGAACGCCCGGAACGCAAGGCGGAACACCTGCAAGGGCTGGCCGAGGGCGAAGCCGGCCAAGGCGATCACCAGCGCCGGCACAACGGAGGCCGCCGGGCCGGAGCGCGTCTTCAGCAGCCCCTGCACGACGCCCAGATGAAGGCCAATCACCATCAGCAAACAGGCTGAAACAGCCGCAACACAGAGGAAGATGAAACTCGTGCTCAGCACCTTGTTTGCCGTCGACCAGTCAGCGCGCGCGCGGGCTTCAGCCAGCAGGTTCTGACTGACCGTGGGGAAGCCGATGCTCATCAGGGAAAGAGGCATCAGCACGCTCAGCAAAGTGAGCCAGAGCCCGTACTGCTCCTTGCCCAGAAAATGCAGATAGATGGGCACGGCCGCCAGCGAACAGGCCGAGGTCACCGCAAAACGCAGGTAGGAGGCACCAATGCTCGAAAAAAGCCGACGGATGCGCGTCATACCAATCCGCCTTTCAGGGTCGTGACGTGGCAGGAAAAGGCTAGAATTTGAAACACTCCGTCCAATCGGAAAGTTTTACACGATGTACCATATTTGAACATGTTTTTAAAACATATAAATTCCATAAGCTTTAAAAATTATATAAATAATTTGTTTTCAGTAAATTACAATTTTACGAAAATTTTTGTCGAAAATCCCATTTGTCCCATTTGGGGGCCAAAACAGGCTTTGTCTAGCCTACGGTGCTATCATAATCCGCCGCCCGTCACCGGCAGTGGCCAGCGCCACGCACACGGCAAACCACGCGGCGTTGGCGGGAATATGCAGGTTGAAATCCACCAGGCTATGGACCAGCAGACCGCAGCACCCCACGGCCGCACCCAGCCGAATCCAGCCGGCCGCATCGCCCCGCCCGGCAGGGAGGTTTCTGAACGCCAGCGCGAAGAACATCGCCATCGCGATAACCATCAGCGCGCCGCCGGCCACGCCCGTTTCGGCCAGCGCCTCGGCGTAGTCGTTATGCGCGTGTGCCCATCCCAGGTCCGTTGGAAAGCTCCTGTACTGCGGAAAGACCGTATCAAAGCTCCCCAGGCCGATTCCCGTCCACGGATGATCGCGAAAAATCCTCAGGGTGTCCCGCGCCACAAGTTCGCGTTGCCCGAGCGTGATTTCAGTCGTTCGGGTTACATTCGCCATTGCTTCAAGCCGATTCACCACGCGGCCCGGCGCCAGCCAGAAAAAGAGCAAGGCGACCGCTGCCAATCCGACGGGCAGCAGCAGTCTCAGCCGGTGGCCGCTTTCGCCCGGACGCCGCCAGAGAACCCATCCAAACACCAGCGCCTCAATCAGCAATGAAACAAAGCCTCCGCGCGAACCGGAAAGCAGCACCGATGCCACAGGGACCGACAGGGCGAATGCCAGAAGCAATCGCCGGGGATCCGTGCGCGGGCGCGAAAGAACGTAACCCGCGGCGATCGGAATGAGCATCTCCATCAAACCAGCGTAGTCGTCGTGGTTAACGTAAGGGCCAAAGGTCCAGCCGCGGCTCGTGACGCTCCAATAGATAAGGTTATGGCTTGAGAAGAGCTGCAGGATGGCAAACAGTGCCAGCCCGAAGGAGTAGAGCGTGACGGCCAGTCCCAGCTCCTTCCACGCCTCGCCTGTCGCCTGCGCAAACACCTGCCCGGCAACCAGGAAGATGACAAGCACCATGACCAGCTTGAAGATCGCTTCCCGCGTGGCATAGGCGTCCAGCGTCGTGCCGACGTAGAGCTGCGCGATGCAAAGCGCCAAAAACAAACCTGCAGGCAGGTAGAGCGGCGAGACGCGGATATTCAATGCCCCCTGTCGCGCGCCGCCAATCGCCCAAATCATAAGCAGGGCGAACGCAGCGATCAGCATGGCCGCCCAGGCCCAGGGCTCGACGGCGCCAAACGCCAGCGGCGCAGCCAGCAGAATTGCCACCAGCCCCCGGCGTGTAAAGAAAAATATGAACGGCGAAGTCTCGCGTCGCACAGCCGGCAATTCTTTCGAAATCGGCAATCTCGTTGTAGTACCAGCCGGCGTGGCCATGGTCAGTTGGCTGAAGCTTTCTCCTTCGGCGCCGAATTCAACGGGGTAATGGACACGTCGTCCAGCCAGAAGCTGCCACTGATTTCCATCGGAAAAGTCCGGCAGCGCGCGCGCCACACTGAAAGCCGGACAACCCGCGTGTCAGTACCGGTGGTAAAATCCACGGCCACCGCGTGCCAGGCGGTTGTTCCCACGGTGCCGATGGTTGCAACGTTCAGGCAGGCTGTGCATTCCGGGTCCGTCACGCGCAGCCGCGGGCCGCTTGCGGAGGTGATGCCGTCACTCCGCACTTCGGCACTCAAGCGGTAGGCCCGGCCCGGAACAACGGGCACCAATTCGTAGACAGGTTCCGATTCCAGATTTCTGCCCGCAGCGTAATCCACCCGCAGGCAGCGCGAACCGCGAAAAGCCGAGGGATCATGAAAGTCCGTTTCCACGTAGGGAACGTTGCGCGCCTGCCAGCCAAAGCCGGCGCCCAGAGGAGTGTGAGCAAAACGCCCGTTGTAAACCAAGTTTTCGGAGCCGTCACCAGCGGACCCTGGAATCACGCCGGCCCCTTCAAGCTGTCGCCACACGGCAGCCGCCTGCCTCAGATGGCCTGAAGCAAACAGACTTTGCACGTACGGCTTAGCATCCGCAAATTTGTAAGTGACGCCTTCGGATGAAATCTGCTTCCAGAGCCGTTGGGCAAAATCGATGTCGCCCTGCGCGCTCACAAAATCCAGAAAAGCCAGTTGCGGCCGGGGCTGAGGGCCTGTGGAAAAGACGTGCTGGTAGACCGCTTGAGGACTGCCCGTCACTCGAAGGCAAACCCGGAACACCGGCTGGGCATAGGCAGCGTCAAGCGCAAGCAACCGGCGGAAATGCGCGAAGGCTTCGTCCGCGCGGCCCTCCTGGATAAAGTGGTTTGCCGCTTTCCACTCAAACCGCGGCGTGTTGGGGCTCAACTTCAATGCCCGTTCCACAGCCTGGTTGGAGCAGGCCGCATCACCCGTAGTGTCGCAGACTTCGGCCAGATCGGACCAGTACTGCGCCTTGCGCGGATTCAACTGCGTCGCTTTCTCAAGATATCGGATGGAATTGGGAAGGCTGGCCGGGCCCGGCGAGTACGCATAGACGAGCCCCAGTTGATAAGGGTAAGCAGCGTTGCCCGGATCAAGCGCGATGGCCCGCCGAAGGCTGGCAACGTCAAGCCGTTTGGCTAACCTCGCCGCCATGGCGATGCGCACGGCGTGAAATCCGAGCAACACACCGGGGATGGCCACCAGCAGAATCAACCCCAGCCGTGAACCCGTGGACTGCAAAGGCAGGCAGATGTTTCCGCCCCGCATCAGGCAGCGCAGCACGGATTCTCCTGGAAATGGTTTCGCATCTTTTTGAGGTACAAGGTCAGTCGTGGGTTATCTTTGCGAAATTGCGGCAGATTCGATGCGGCTTTGGCCGCTGAGACTGATGCGCCCGATTCTCCAGGCGCTTGCAAGGGCTGAAGCGCTATGTGTTTTCCGCCGCCCCGGCGGAGGGTGGCGGGCCGGCGTGGGGGCCCGTGGCGTTCAGCTTGTGCGCCCGCTTTCCCTGGTGGTAGTAGCGGACGTAGTCGCAGTAATACGATCCGTACTGGCCGTCGTACTTGAGATCAAGCTTATTCAGCACGCAACCCAGAATGTTCGCGCCGGCGCCTTCCAGGATGCGGTGCGCCCGGCCCAGCGATGCCCTTGAAGTCACCCGGCTTTCAGCCACCAGAATCACGCCGTCCACAATGGAAGCAAGAACGGTTGCGTCCGTCACCATCAGGATCGGCGGTGTATCCACAATAATGTGATCGAAGCGGCCGCGCAAAGTTGCCAGCAGATCCTGCATGGCCTGCGAGGCCAGCAGATCCGAAGGATTGGGTGCTTGCGGACCCGTTGGAAGCACCCAGAAGCCCGGCGGGGCAGGCATCTGAAGCAGCGATTGCTCGACCGGTCCCGCCCCGGTAAGCACACTGGTGAGCCCCGGATGCCCGTTGGTGTTGACCACACGCTTGTGGCTGTGCTGCCGCAAGTCGGCATCGATAAAGAGAACTCGTTTCCCGATCTGGGCCAGGCTGATGGCAAGATTGAACGATGTGGAGGTCTTGCCTTCAAAAGGATGGGTGCTGGTGAACAGCACGGCCTGCGGAGGGCGCGGAGCCGAGGAGAGCAGCACGGCCGTCCGCAAAGCCTTGTAGGACTCGGCCAGGACGGAAGTTGGCTGTTTCAACACCGCCCACTCCACTTTGGCGTTGCCTTCGGCGGCTGGAGTTTCGAGGCTGAATCGTGCTTTTGAAAAGGTCCCGGAACGGACCGACGGGATCACGCCCAGCACAGGCTCGGCGATGCTGCGCTCAACGTCATCAGTGGATTTGATGGAGGTGTCCATCACATCCTGCATAAAAGCCAGGCTGACGCCAAGGACCAGCCCCACCACCAGGCCGATGGCGATGTTCCGGCTTTTCCTGGGACGCACAGGAAAAGAAGGCGCCATGGCAAGGTCAACCAGGCGAACATTGTTGGCCCGCAAACCGGCTGAGACGGTGGCATCTTTCACCTTGGTCAGCAGGTCATCATAGAGTTTCTGGTTCGTATCAAAATCATGTTTCAGAAGGCCGTGCTGAATCATCAGCTGATTCAGGCTGCCGACCGCCGCCTTTTCACGCGCCACGGAATCGGCCAGGAGCTTCACGCGTCCAAGGGCCGCCCGATAATTGTGCGAAATACGTTCCACCGCCCGGGTCCGTTCCTGCTGGATGAGGGATTGAATTTCACTGATCTGGTCACGCAGCCTCTCAACCTGCGGGAATTTCTTTCCATACCGGCCCAGGGCGTCAACGTATTGTGTCTTCAAGTCGGCGCGCTTTTCTTCCATCCTCTGCAGCAGATCGTCCTGGGCCAGCAAGCCCACCTTTTCGGGATTCGCCTTCACCAGCTGGTAGAGAGATTCCTTTTCAGCCAGATCGTTCTGGGCCTGGGTCAGGTCCTGGCTCAGATCGGCCAGGCGCTGGTCTTCAATGTTCTCCTTGCCGCTGACATCCACAATGGAATGCTTCCTCTCATATTTCACCAAGGCTCCCTGCGACTTTTCAACCTGCGCCTTCAGTTCGTCGAGCTGTTCGCGCATCCAGCCGGAAGCCTGGCGCGTCGCATCATATTTGGCGAGGAAATTGTATTCTCTGTAATTGCTGACCAGGGCGTTTGACACCCTGGCGGCCAGCCGAGGGTCGGTGCTTTCAAAGCTGACATTGATCATGCGGCTTCCCGGCACCAGGTCCACTGCCAGGGAGTTTTCAAACCGTCGGATCAACCGCTCCTTCTGTTCCAGTGAATCATTTTCGGACGCTCCAGGGCTGCCGGATGCCGAGGTGTTGAAAGCAGGGTTGCGGTCAAGTTTAAGCTGCTGGATTGTCTGCCAGGCCAGGTTGCCGCTGGTGAGGACATCAACCTGGGTATCAAGGAAGGTGGGGTCTGTGGGCACAGATTCATAGACATTGTTGACCGTCTGCACGCCGGGCGTTTCCGATTCCACCTCCACCTCAGCCGTAGCGCGATAGACAGGCTTCTCCTTGTAAGAATAGATGGCGGCCAGGGTCGCCACTACCAATGCTGTTGTGAGAATGGTCCATCGCCGCTTTGAAAGAATTCGCGCGTAGGCACGAAGGTCGGCAAAAGAATCTATTTTTTCAGGCAGCAGATCCACGACGGGGGAGGAACGCGCCTTCTCTGTCCGGGAAAGCGAAGACCGGGATGGAGACCTTATTTCTTCTTCTGACATGTCGTTAACCTGTGGATGGGAAGCAAGGTAGCGCCGCCGTCCCGGCGGCACTCTTCAGGGCCGGCAGGATGCCGGCGCTACGGAAACCCGCCATTCAATAATGCGGCCCCCGTTAGTAGTGCCCCCAGATCACGATGCCCGTGGCAATCTGGACGGCGGCTTCGGCGCCGCGCCGCAGGGCCCGTTTGGAAGCGCTGTCGGGGATAAACAGAATGTCGTTGGCCTCAAGGCCGGGGTCGGAAGCGTGCCCGGAGAGGATGCGCTTGAGATTGACGGGAATTTCTTTGCGCCCTTGCGGGAACTGGCTCCCACGCCGAATAATCATGGCCTTTTTCTGGAGTGCCGTGGGCTTGAGCCCTTCACCCAGGGCCACGGCCTGCAGGACCGTCATTTCGTCGCGGCCATTACTCATGGGGAACCCACCGGCCCGATGAACGGCCCCGACAACATAGACCACGCCCGCCCGCTGCACTGTCACCTTGTCTCCCGGATAGATGGTGAGGTTCAAACTCGGGTCACCCGTGGCCAGCAGCTTTTGCAGGTTGACGCGGATGGTGCCGTCGGCCGGCAGACCGCTGGCATTGCCCCTCAGCCAGGCGGTGGCGCTCGCCTGGTCATGACGGGTAATGATGGCAGTGCTGCCGGCGTCCGGCGCCAGGCCCCCCGCCTGCGAAAGGACGTCGAGCAAAGTGGTTGGCCCCAAAACGGGGTAGATCTGCGGAGCGCGGACGGCGCCCGCAACCGCAATGGCATGCGCCTGCGAAGATTTCACGCTCACCAGCACGTTGGGGTGGCTCACCAGCTCCGCGGCTCGCAGCCGGTGTGAAATGGCGGCTGACAACTGGCCGAGCGTGAGCCCCTGGGCCTTGACGGGCGAGGCCAGAAGGGGAAGTGTGATGTCACCGCCAGGCCCCACACGGTAATCCCTGCTCAACTGGGGAACGTCAACCACATAGACGTCCAGCACGTCGTCAGTGGCAATCACATACCTCGCGTCGCCGGGAGCATTCGGCGGATGGAATTGCCGCCCGGGTACAGCCCCGTCAGCGGACCTTTTGCTTCCACTCGTGGGAACAGGGGCCTGTCCACGGAGATAAACCGGGAAGCATAAGGACAGACTCATGAGTAACAGCCAAGCTGCAGCAGGTTTGACACGAAGGTGCAATCGCGCGCGGCGGGAGGCAGGTTTTTGCGCGGCCCTCATCAGGAGGGCTTTGTTTGCCGACAGTAAAGGTGGAGAGAAATTTGCCGGCTGGTTATTTTGTGTGTGCATAAGCAAGGCGCTCTTCGCCGCGCGATACAGGGAGGCAGACCTGTCGCGGAGGATGGACTCGCTCCACGATGGCAACATCCACTTCTACGGCGGCGGATTTCCCCAGCAGCTCAACGGTGAGGACGAGCCGGCTGAAATTCTTCTTCCTCACCAGAATTCCTTCGATTCCGGTCAGCGGTCCGGACCGGACCCTGACGAGGTCCCCACGGTGAATGAATGGGTGCGGTTCGATTTTGACGCACCTTTCAACCGCCTGGCGGATGCTGTCAATCTCCCGCGGAGGGATGATGGCCGGGATTCCGGCGGAACAAACCAACCCGTGAATGCCCGGCGTGGTCAGGATGTCCAGTTGGCGTTGCAGTCCGCCCTGAATAAAGACGTAGCAGGAAAACAGCGGAAGGGTGACGATTTTAATCCTGTCTTTCCAGCGCCGGGGAGCGGCATAGAGCGGCAGAAAAACTGTAAAACCTTTGCCCGTCAGGGTGCGGGCAATTGATTTCTCATGATGGTGCCGTGTGTAAAGAGCGTGCCAGACGCAATCAGGCTGGCTCTGGGTTGTTTCGGTCTGGCTGGGATCAAATAGCATAAAGCTCCGCCCTGTCACTTACAGGAAAACTGCTCCTGGTAAGTCTTTGCGCTGGATGATGATTTAAAAGCTAACGGGAAAAAGGCTGATGGGCAGTCTCACAAAAAACCACTGGCATCCTCTTCCCGCTCCTGCCGGTTGCGGACCTTCAGGAAATTCACAAACCGTCGCCCGAAATGGATTCCTCCTCCGAAAATGCGAAGGGTTATCCACACACAGATCCGCAGGAAACCGCGGAAATGCTCGTTCCACGACAAGTTGCTGCAATCTAGTTGTCCAGTTACGGCAGGTGGATATCCAAGGTCAGGCTTGAGGATGCAGCTCAACGGGCATTTCAGCCCGATCTACGCTTCGCCCTCCTCAATGTTACGGACTGGCCCGAGGCAGATGTTCGCCCCGTTCCCCCTCCCCACTCAAAAACAGTATCAGGACAACTCATCTATAAAAATGTTCAAATCCCAAAAAGCTCATGGGAACCCGCCAACTCTGTTGACGTCTTTTACACTGACATTATCGTTTGCGTTAAGTACGCTAACGGAACTATTCACCAAACACAATCCCCCAAAAGGGGGACCGATTCCATGTTTCAGGGTGATTTTAGAGGGAGAACAAAATTCAGAGAAAACCACTGAAGGCCCATGCTGAGCGGCAATCCACGCTTTCGGCAGCCTCACGTTTCTACTCAACCAGGCATTCTGATTTTCCTGGGAAAGATGAAGGAACGGCGATACAAGTCTCCGGCCAGGCCCATGACTTGGACTTACGAGGAGGACATCTTCGCAGGATTCTTCCCCGAATCGCTCTCACTGTCCAGGGAACGAACAAACTCAAAATAGCGGAAAATGGCGTCTCTGCGGCCCGTGATTTTCAATTTACGGTAGATCGATTTGACGTGCGACTTTGCAGTTTCTTCGCAGATGTTGAGCCGGGCACCAATCTCCTTATTGCGGAAACCGTTGGCCAGAAGGCCCAACACTTCCCACTCCCTTGGCGTCAGCTCTTCAGGAATTGCAGTACTCTGCCCGCCCTGCTCCACAAGATTCTTAATGACCGATTGCTGGGGCATCCATCGCTCGCCCCGTGCCACGCAATTGAGGGCTTTCTGAAAAACCGTTGGGCTTTGCTTTGTTGAGAGACAGCCCCAGATTCCAAGCTGAAAGGCCCGGGCATAGGATGTGCCGTCTAGCTCATCCATCAGGACCACCACTCTGGCAACAATTCCGAGCTTGCTGAAATCGGGCAATGATTCAAGCCCCTGTCCCTCCAAATCCACAAGCAGCATCTCAGCGCCTGAGCGCTTAATTTCATCACCGTTTTCTAAGAGATTGCTGCCTTCCATGACGACAAGTGCGGCCCCGGTGCTGGCAAGAAAAGTTGAAAGTGCTCTTCTGATCAGGATTCGGGAGCTTATGATCCCCACCTTCATTAGGCTTTCTCCTCCCGGTGTATCTGGATGGTCCTGCAGGAAGGGTAATCACAATTCCCGGGCCGCTATGCCTGAACAGCAATGGTTGAGCGAATAGGAAAGGCGCAAAAATTGATAATTGCGGTCGCAAAGAGTCCCCCCTCCAGGCCCCTATGTATCGCCGCTTCACGGTTACTTATCAAATAACGGGCATGACTATAGCGAATTTTCGTTCCCTCGTCAAAGTTTTTTCCTTTCGATATGCTCTACCTGCTTGAAAACTTTCACGAGGAAGGCCGGTTGAAGGAGGCCGAGGGCAATTCGGCTCCATCCGGAAACTTCACGAGGACCGAGCGGGACTCATTTGTGAAAAGTCATGACTGCTGCGCTGGCCGCCGGCAACCAGAGCAGGAAAGATGCGCCTTTGCGCTCCACATTCTGCGCCGGCCTCGGTGTCCAGTTCCCCTCCGGGCCAACCGGACTCCCGCCCAGGGTGATTCCAGTGCGGGCATCGAGCGTGGCCGCAGTCAGCCGCAGTAAATCAGCGTGCGAGTAGGAACCAACGCCGGAGATGCGGACCTGAACGGGAGTTTTGCCGTCCTTGTTGATCAAAACCAGGTGGAGGGTTCCATTGTTGGCAACCACTCCGTAAGCCGTCACATTCGCTTTTGTTTGCACCTTGACTGGCACCAGGCGCCCCGGCGTGGCTGCATGGAACAGCAGCATCCCGTAATAAAGCGGCTGCGCGGCATAGTGGCCCTGCGAAATGCAGATGGGGGTATACCCCCCGCAGTGGAATCCGCCATGAAAGTTGAGCCCGGCGGCGCCCTGCTCAGCCAGAGTAAAGGAGTAATCGGCACCCCACAGCGCGGCGGCAAAGACGTTGCTCACTCCGTTCTTGCCTCCGCTGGATGCAGAGTTCACTTCTGCCATGCGCAAGGGAAGGTGGTGCTCGTGGGCGTCCAGGGCCAGTTGATGGATTTCTTTTGCGACGCCGGCCATCAGTTCTGGACTGAGCATTCGCGTGATGGTGGGATAGCGTGGCGAATTCGGAGACAGGGTCCGTGAAGCGGACATCGGGTAGTTGTGAAACGTTGCCATCACCAGGCGCGAATCTTCGTCCTGAAGGAAATGGGGAAACCACTTGCGGCCCGCCTTGCAGCACGTCACCGGGCCGGAGATGGGGGCTCCCGGCGTGCGCGAGCGGATGGCATGAAAATAAGCGTCAAATTCCTTGCGGAAATCTTTGTAGCCCCAGGTGGAGGGCCGCTGGCCGTTGTCCATAAACAGGTCCGGCTCATTGCCAATCTCCAGGGCGAGCAGATGCCTTTTGCCGTGCTTCACGGCATAGGCGGCTTCGGCGGCGGCCATTTTCGGATCGAAATGCCCCAGGTTCAGGCCCAGCATAACGGGCCAGCCCGTCTTCTTTGAAAAAGCGAACAGGCGGTTCAGGTCCTTCGGCGTCAGAACTGCCCGGGCCTTTGGAATTTGCACTTTTCCCTTGCGCGACCAATAGGTGAATTCAACCGAGTTTCCCCCGAACCGCAGGACACCGTTGCCCAGGTTGGCGAGCAGATTCCGCAGTTCCCGGTTATGAACGTCGAAATAGTCTCGTGCCAGCACCGGCGCTTCATAACTGAAGCCCAGGAAGTCGCGCGGAATGGCGCGTCCCGGCTGCTCCGGATGAACGGTCACCTCGGCGGTGGTGGCCGTCGCCGGGCGGGCGTCTCCCCTCAGGGTAAATCCGATAACGCAGGCTAAAAGTAAGGCGAATATAAAGGCTTTGATTGTCATAATACCAATTCTCCACAGACAAATAATTGCTATGAGTCGGCATAAAAAACAGACTCAAAAACGTATCCGACTATAATCACCCGGAGGCCTTCTGACAAGGCGTTTTTGCTCGCGGCAAGCGGGTCTGGACTTCGAACGCGGCGGCTGAAGGGCCAGAGGAAGCCTTGAGGCGTGATGTCCTTTCTCCCTCAAAATTCTCTGTGCACTTTTACGCAGCCTGCGCGCTGTATGGTAGACTGACGGCGCAATGACTGGAACGGGTTGTTTCTATGGCCGAAGCTCCTGACCCCAAACAAAAGCTTCGCGGCATCTGCCGTATTGCCGCGCGTGTCTTTTATGAAAAAGGCTACGACGGCGCCTCCATGCAGGACATCGCGGAGGCCGTCAAGCTGACCAAGGCGGGACTCTATCATCACGTGGGCAGCAAGGACCGGCTCCTGTTCGAGATCATGAACTACGGCATGGACATTCTCGACGAGAGCGTTCTTGAAAAGGTGAAATCGATCGAGGACCCGAAGGAAAAGCTTCGCCAGACCATCATCGGCCACATCGACCTGGTCGTCCGTGCCCGCGATCAGGAAATCACCGTGATCCTGCACGAGAACCGCTCACTGAAAGGCGCACTTCGCAAGAAGATCAACGCCCGCAAGAAAGCCTACATCCATTATCTGGAAGACCTGATTTCCCAAGTCCAGGACCAGTCCGGCCACGAACGCCTCATCTCACCCGCGCTGGCCGCCTTCAATCTTTTGGGCATCATCAACTGGCTCTACCAGTGGTACCAACCTGACGGCCCCATCTCGCAGGAGGAATTGACCCAGGGTTGCGTGGATTTCTTTTTCCGGGGTCTGGTGGGCAGCACCCCGCCCACTCCCGCCCGCCCGGAAGACCAGAACCCGTTTGTGTAGTAGAGATCCGGGAAGCCTGCTGGAACGGCGAAGGCGGATGTTGTTTCCCCTCCGTTGTCCGCTGTGGCTTGCCGTGATAGCATCACTAACTTATCGAGTGGAGTGGGGAGAGCGACAGCCGGCATGAAGAAACAAACGATAGCATTCCAGGGCGAGCGGGGAGCCTTTAGCGAAGAGGCTGCTTACAAACTGCTGGGCCGCAACATCAACGTGCTGCCCTGCCCCACTTTCGAAGCCATGTTCGCGAGCGTGGCAAAAGGCA
>Ga0102950_1000387_pt1 | contig 12231 bp, 10 predicted proteins | sample SalPon2A_B_D2_MG_FD_78505 | JGI IMG/M metagenome (GOLD analysis project Ga0102950, IMG submission 78505) | Soil microbial communities from South San Francisco under conditions of wetland restoration - Salt Pond MetaG R2A_B_D2_MG | ecosystem: Environmental > Terrestrial > Soil > Wetlands | place...
GGAGTCCGAGGCAGAGGCCCCTGTGGCGACCGAAGAGCAACCGGACGAACGGGCCACCGCCCCGCCTGTGGTCGCTGAAACGGCTACCCCCATGGATTTGCCGCCGGTCAGCGAGGAAGGCGCAGATCCCGAGATCGTGGATATCTTCATTGAGGAGGCTCAGGAAGTCTTCGCGATGCTGAACGAGAATTATCCGCGCTGGCGTGAGCGCAGCGATGATGAGGAAGCCCTTATCACCGTCAGGCGGGCTTTCCATACCCTCAAGGGCAGTGGACGCATGGTGGGCGCTAAGCGGCTTGGGGAATTTGCCTGGGCCTGTGAGAATCTGCTCAATCGCGTGATCGATCATACCTTGCCGGCCACGGACGGATTGGCGGGGATGATGGGTCAGGCGATCCAGGCCTCCGAAGAATTGCTCCAGCAATTCCGTGATGGTGCCGAGCCGTCCATGGATATCGCCATGCTGATGACTCGCTTGCATGCCGTGGCCCGTGGAGATATACAACTCGGGGAAGCAGAAGCCGAAGAGACAATCGATACAGCCTCCGGGCAGCCTGCAACGCCGGTTGTCGAAGCGGAGGAAGAAACGGTTCCGGTTTCCGGGCCCGAGTCCATCGAGCCTGAAGCCGAAGCGCCGATCGAACTCGAGCAGGCGCCGGAGCCGGCAGAGGCAGCGACTTCGGATGAAGAGACGAGCCCCGCCGAGGAGCCACTTGAACTCGAAGCGGCCAGCCAGGCTGACGAGCAAGCGGAAGAGACTGCGAGTTCACCGGTGCCGAGAATCGATCCGGTTCTCTACGAGATTTATTTCACCGAAACGCAGGCGCATCTCAAAAGTTTGCGCGAATGGCTGCGGGACCTGGCCGGGGATGGCGAGCAGCCAGTGACCTTCGAGCTTCAGCGCGCAGTCCATACCTTGCTCGGCAGTGCGCGCATGGCCCAGGTTGAGGCCGTTGCCGAATTGCTCAGGCCGCTTGACCGTTTGGTCAAGCTCGCGGAGGCAGATCATTGGCCGGGTTCCCGGTTGAGCGCCGAAATCGAAGCGGCTGCCGTGGCAACCGAGGCCCTGGTGGACATTTATGGGGACTCCGAGCGGGACATCCCCGATTACAGTGCCCTGAGAGAGCAATTCGAAGCATTGCTCGAAGAGCACGAACGGGAGCCCGAGGAAGAAACGCTTCGAGCCGAGGCGCCGGAAGCGGGTGCAACCGTTGAAGAGGTTGAGCGGGACGAGGAGCAATCGCAGGCGGAAGCATCCGAGGAAGGCGTGGCCGGCGAAACGGTTGACATCGCCGAGTCGGAAACTGAAAGCGAACCGGTATCGGAGGCGCCTGCCGGCGAGCAGGCAGGGTCCGCGGCAGAGGAGCCGATTCCAGAGCCGGCGGATACGGTCAAGCCCGCTGTCCGTCCGCATATCAAGCCGGCGCAGGCCGTCACCTATATCGATCTGACCACCCTCGAGGGCTATGATTCGTCGTTGGCCGAGGTTTTCCTCGTGGAAGCGGGCGAGTTGCTGGAAGGGGCCGATGCGTCGGTGCAGAGTTGGGCCCAGGACCATGACCAGACGGAACCCCTGACCGATCTGCTGCGGCGTTTGCACACCCTGAAGGGTGGCGCCCGCATGGTCGGCTTGTCGCCGCTCTCCGACATGAGTCATGAGCTTGAATCGTTGCTCGTCCGGGTGGCGGATGGCCGTGTGGCTGTCTCCAGCGATCTTCTGAGACTCATCGAGCGTGCTTTCGACCGTTTGCATCGCATGCTCGAGCACGCGGCCGGTGATGGACAGGTTCCTTTTGATACCACTGTATTGATGGAACTGCAGCGCCATACCAGCTCTGGTTCGCTATACGAAGAAGACGAGGAAGAAGAGCAGATCGACCAGGAGCCGACTGCGCCTTCAGCGGGACCATCAAAGGGGCAGGAGCAGGAAGAGGCCGCTGCGGCGCAGGCGGATGAAGCCGCCGAGGAAGACGATGCCGCAGAGCGGCGGGTCGTGCCACGCCTGCGCCACGAAATGGCCCGGGTACGTTCCGATCTGCTCGAGACTTCCATCAACAACGCGGGCGAGCTGAGCATTTATCGCAGCCGCGTCGAGCAACAGCTCGTCAATATGAATATGAACCTGACCGAGTTGGACCGCACGGTCGAACGCGTTCATACGCAACTGCGCGAGCTCGATATCGAAACCGAGGCGCAGATTCTTTCCGAGCACCGCACGGAAACGGCGACCGAGGGATTTGACCCGCTCGAGTTCGATCGCTACACGCGCCTTCATGAGTTGTCTCGCTCGCTGGCCGAGGCGGTGTCGGACTTGAGCAGCCTGCGTTCCCTGCTCGCTAGCGAATTGCAGCAGGCAAACGTATTGCTGGAGCGTCAGAGCCGCGTGAACGGCGACTTGCAGGATGCGCTGATGCGTACCCGCATGGTGCCGTTCTCATTGTCCGCCGGTCGCCTGCGCCGGATCGTGCGCAACACCGCAGAGGAAACGGGCAAACAGGCCGAGCTGCAACTGAGCGGCGTCGAAGGCGAGATGGATCGCCAGGTGCTTGAGCACATTCTCCCGGCGCTCGAACATTTGCTGCGCAACGCGGTAGTCCATGGAATCGAAGATGCCAAGACCCGCAAGAGCCGCGGCAAGCCTGCTGTGGGCCAAATCGGGTTACGTCTGCGCCGCGAGGGCGCCGACATGATCATCGAGGTCCAGGATGACGGCGGTGGCCTGGATCTGAAGGCAATCCGTGCGAAGGCCGAGAAGGAAAAAATCATTGAAGCTGGCGCCGAGTTGAGTGAGCACGAGCTGACCGAGTTGGTATTCCGGCCCGGTTTCAGCACGGCATCCAGCCTGACCCAGTCGGCAGGGCGCGGTGTCGGCATGGATGTCGTGGCAGCCGAAGCACGCCAGGTGGGCGGCAGCGTCGAAGTTGAGTCTACTCCGTTCGAAGGTGCCTGTTGGCGCCTGCGTCTGCCCGTCACCCTTGCCATTACGCAGACCTTGCTGATCCGTATCGGCAGGACGCTTTATCCGGTGCCGCTGGCCAGCTTGAGTGGTATCCAGCGCATACCGCGCACCGAACTGGAATCACTGATGGCCATGGACGAGCCGGCCTACGAATACGGTGGCAACGACTACCGAATGCTGTCACTGGCCCAGTTGCTGGGGGAAGAAGTGCTCAGCGCCGAAGAGGAAGCACCACGCGTTCCGCTGTTGCTGGTCGATGTTGGCGGCCGTCATGTGGCGCTCGTTGCCGATGACATGGAAGGCAATCGCGAGGTGGTGGTCAAGCCCGTCGGGCCACAGGTGGCACATGTACCCGGCATTTCCGGTGCCACGATCTTCGGTGATGGTTCGATCGGCTTGCTGCTGGACCTTGCTTCTCTCGTCCGCTCGCTGCCCCAGCTGGAAGTTCAGGAATCGCTGTCGACCAGCATGCCGTCTCCGACCGGACTCGCCGACGTCGCGCCGCTGGTTATGGTGGTCGACGATTCGATCACCGTGCGCCGCGTCACGCAGCGACTGCTTGAACGCCGCGGCGCGCGCGTGCTGACGGCCAAGGATGGCATCGAAGCGCTGGAGCAATTGCAGGACCACAAGCCGGACGTCATGTTGCTTGATATCGAGATGCCGCGCATGGATGGTTACGAGTTGGCCGGGCACATGAAGAACGATTCGCGTCTGCGCTCGATACCTATCATCGTAATTACGTCTCGTACGGGCGAGAAGCACCGGGCCCGCGCGGACCAGATTGGCATTGAACGTTATCTCGGCAAGCCTTATCAGGAGGTCGAACTCCTGGAGGCCATCCAGTCTCTGGTGGTCGGATTCGATCCGTTGGGGACGCGGACCATGAATGCCGGCCTGTCCGACGACGACATGGATATAGAGGGATAAGCTTTGTCTGCAGATACACGCGAGCTTTATTGCATATTGCTGCCGGTTGGGAACGGCAAACTGTTGTTGCCACGCAGCATCGTCGAGGAGGTGCGCGGTCTCGCCGAACCCACCCCGGTGCCGGGTGCGCCTCAATGGTTGATGGGGCGGGTCAGGTGGCGCGGCAGCACGATTCCCCTGATCGCCACGGAGCCGCTCATGGGCAGCGCGATTCCCGCGCCTTCGCGGCGTTCGCGAATGATCGTGCTGCGTGCGCCGCAAGACACCCTGGAACCGGCCGCGATGGCAATTCTCTCGCAGGGATTCCCTTATATCCTGCGTGTTACCCCGCAGCTCTTGCTGGGATCCACGCCGCCCGAGAGCAAAGAGTTGATCGCGCAGATCAATCTCGGACTGGAAAGTCCTATCGTACCGGATTTGCCGGCGCTGGCAGCCGAGGCGGCAAGCTTGCTGGCAGCCTGACGGACGGTTTGCCTGTCGCGGTCCTGTCGCTTGCCGGGTCAGTCCGAGACGCGGCTCCAGTTTCCCCATAGTGCCTGGATGGCGGCTACCGCGGCGGGTCCCGCTGTCTCGGCTCGCAATATGTGGGATCCGAGGCGCACCGGCAGCCAGCCCGATGCTTCGGCATCGCTCAGTTCCGTCGGGCTGAATCCGCTTTCGGGGCCGACTAGCAGGGCCAGCTGCTTGCGTGGACGGGCCAGGTCGGCCAGGCCGCGGGAGGCATCGGGGTGCAGGATCAGTTTCAGTCCGTCGAAGTCTTCCTTCCAGAGCCGCGGCAGGGGCCGAGGCGGTTTCAATTCAGCCAGCCAGCAGCGTCCGGACTGCGCGGTGGCCGAGACCACGATGGATTGCCAGTGATCGAGTTTGCGCTCCGCACGGCGCTCGTCGAGCCGCACCCTGGAGCGTTCACTGAGCATGGGATGGATGGCGGACGTACCGAGTTCAACGGCTTTCTCTAGGGCCCACTCCATACGGGTATGGCGGGAAATCGCAACGAACAGATGGATCGGGAGAGATGGCCGCTCTTCCGTGCGCCGCAAGCCTTCGATATCGACGCTCGCATGCGTGCCGTCGTGGCGTAACAGCGCCATGTATTCGCGGCCCGTGCCGTCAAAGACCTGGAGCGGAGAACCCTCGCGCAGCCTGAGGACGCGGATGAGGTGATGCCCGACGTCGCGCGTGACCCGTGCGGTGGAGTTCGCACATGCATCGGGAACGTAGATACGCGGGATGTGGCTCATGCCTTTATTATGATCCGGAGCATGCGAAAGTCTTCAACAATGGCGGAATTCTCATGAATGAGGACACTACGGAAGCCGGGAGGCCGGCGGTAGATGCAGAAGGATGGTTGACCGCCGCGCGCAGGGCGCCCAGCCCGCATGCGGATCTGCGCCCTGCCGGTACGCCAGTGTGCCTGATCGTCATTCATGGTATCAGCCTGCCGCCCGGTAAATTTGGCGGCTCATGGGTTGAAGATTTCTTTTGCGGCCGACTCGACGTGTCCGCGCATCCCTATTTCCGGCAGATTGCCGATCTTCGCGTCGCGCCGCATTTGTTGATCCGCCGCGACGGCAGCCTGGTGCAGTTCGTGGCGTGCGCGCGCAGAGCTTGGCATGCCGGTGTTTCAGAGTGGCGCGGGCGTCGGGACTGTAATGACTTTTCCGTCGGTATCGAGCTCGAGGGCACTGATGCGCTGCCTTACACGCAGGCCCAGTATGAGAGGCTGGTTCCGGTAATTCTGGCCTTGCGGGCCCGCTACCCGGATATCGATGAATCCGCCATCGTGGGCCACAGCGACATCGCACCGGGGCGCAAAACGGACCCTGGCCCGCTATTTGATTGGGGGCGGCTCGGGACAAGATTGATGCACGGGGGTTACAATTTTCGCAGGGACCGAACGGCAAAGCAGGGCGGGGAGGCCTAGACGTGAATTTCATCATCATTCTGGTGTCCTTGTTGCTCGACCAGGTCATGCGCTGGTTCGAGCATGTGCGTCTGCATCCCTGGTATGAAGCCCTGCTCGCGCGCTGGGCGGCAGCGGCGCGGACAGCCGCCCCACCGGTCCAGGCGCTGGCCGCACTGTCGCCCAGTTTCGTTCTGGCTTTTGCGGTGGGCGCAGTGGCCTGGGGGCTGGACCGGCTCAACCCGATCTTCGGATTCCTGTACGGCGTCCTCGTGCTCGTGCTCTCGCTGGGCCCGCGCAACCTCACGCTCCAGGCAAACGCTTATCTGCGCGCCCGCGCGTCGGGGGATCGCAAGCGCGCCAGGGCGATTGCCGAGTTGATGCTGGAGCGTGATGCGCCCGAGGATCTGTCACATGCCGGAGGCGACATCGCCGAAGCCGTGTTGGAGAGGGCGGGCGATTACCTGTTTTGCGTGATTTTCTGGTTTGCCGTCCTCGGGCCGTTGGGGGCCGCGCTATACCGGTCTGCCGACACGCTTGCGGTACGGGCGAAGATCGATGCTCATGACAGCGCATATGCCGATTACACGCAAAGCCTCAAGCAGGTGCTTGCCTGGATACCGTTGCATCTGCTGGCGCTGACGTATGCCGTCGCGGGCAGTTTCGACGAAGCGATGAGCGACATGCGCAAGGCCTGGCGCGAAACCGGCACGCATTTCTGGGACCGCGGGAATCTGGTGCTCGCCTACGCAGGACGACGGGCCGTCCGTGCCGTGGCCCGGGGTGGTGCGGGCGAAGTCGAATTGATGCATGCCGCGGTGGATCTGATCTGGCGCGGTTTTGTCATCTGGCTCACGGTGATCGGGCTGGTCACGCTGTTCGGCTGGCTGTTCTGAGGTTGCTTCGGGGCGGAGCGGTGCTGTCGGCACTCATGCTGCCGCCTTGTTTTTTCCTTTGCGCCCAAGCGGCGGTTGCGGCCCCGGTCGGTGTCACTGATGCACTGGGCACTCATGTGCGCCTGCCCGGGCCGGCGCAGCGCATCGTCAGCCTCGCACCCAGCGTGACCGAGCTGGTTTATGCGGCCGGCGCGGGTTCACGGCTCGTGGCCGTATCCGCATACAGCGATTGGCCCGTTGCCGCGCGCGATCTCCCGCGGGTCGGCGATGCGTTTCGCATCGACCTGGAACGCATCGTGGCACTCAAGCCGGACCTGGTCATCGGCTGGGCCAGCGGCACCTCACCCAGTGAACGGGATGCACTGAAACGGCTGGGGTTGCCGTTATTACTGCTCGCCCCGCGCAAACTCGATGATATTCCCAGGGCTTTGAACCTGATCGGCAAGCTGGCGGGTACCTCCGCAGTGGCGCGACGCTCGGCGCATGCTTTCATGGAAACGCGCAATCGCCTGCGCTCGGCCTATGCTCACCGCCGTCCGCTACGGGTTTTCTATGAACTGAGCGATTCTCCTCTCTACACCATCGGGGGGCCGCAGATCATCAGTCAGGTCATCCGCATGTGCGGAGGGCGTAACGTGTTCTCCGATCTGGGCAAGTTGGCGCCCGTGGTAACGCGTGCGGCGGTGTTGGCCCGCCAACCGCAAGTGATCCTGATCGGCAGTTACCGGCGGGCAAGGGCCGCGCTGACCCGCTGGCGGCAATGGCGATGGCTTCCCGCCGTGAGGCACCATAACGTGTTCGTAGTGCCCGGCGATATCCTGGGGCGCGCCACTCCGCGCCTGCTTGCCGGGGCCGCAGTCGTGTGCAGGGATCTTGCGCTTGCGCGCAAGCGTATTTACGCTTCGGGGCCGTAGTCCCGATTCGCCCGGTTCAACGCCCCTCGATGCCTTCCAGCCGGGCGCTCGCCCACATGATTTCTTCGCCGGAGGCCGCGCGCGTCAAGACGCGGCAGAGCACGAAGAGTAGATCGGACAGGCGGTTAAGGTAATGCAGGCAGGCCGGGTTTACGGTCTCTTCCGCGGCCAGCGCCGTCAGTCTCCTTTCCGCCCGCCGGGCCACCGTCCTGGCCAGATGGCACGCGGCTGCCGCCTGTCCGCCGCCGGGCAGAATGAATTCCTTGAGCGGCGGCAGGGTGGCGTTGAATGCGTCCAGCTCCCGCTCCAGCCGCTCCACGTCCGTGGCCTCCACGAGGTGCGTGTCAGGCATCGCCAGTTCGCCGCCCAGGTTGAACAGCTCGTGCTGTACGCGCACCAGCGTTTTGCGTACCGGTTCAGGTATGGCGAGGGCAATGATCATCCCGATGGTCGCGTTCAGTTCATCCACGGTTCCGTAGGCTTCCACCCGGGGGCTATGCTTGGCGATGCGGCGGCCATCGGCCAGACCCGTGGTGCCATCGTCACCCGTACGGGTATAAATGCGGCTGAGTCGGTGTCCCATGGTGCTGTCCCGGCAGTCGGTACGTGGCCAAGATCATAGCAGCGTCACTTCCCGTCTTGCCGGTGCCGGTATGTCGACCGCCTTGCGGTGGGCAAGGAACTCCGGCCTGGGCGCCAGTCCGTTGAAGGGCGCGCTGAGGGGATTTTCGACGCTGTTGAATACGACGAACACGTTGCTGCGAGGCCAGGGCGTGATATTCGAGCCCGAGCCGTGCATGACGTTGCAGTCGAAGAATGTCACGCTGCCGGCCGGGCCGGTGGCGTTGACCAGTCCACCATCCTCGACCATGCGCTCCAGGTGCGCGGGATCGGGCACACCGAGATCCTGGCGCTTGAGCGAGCGCTTGTAATTCTCCTCTGGGGTCTCGCCCGCACAGGAAAGAAAGCTGTGGTGCGATCCCGGGACCAGCATGAGCGGACCGTTCATGGCGGTGTTCTCGGTCAGCGAGATCGAGCAGCTCAGCGTGCGCATCCGCGGCAGGCCGTCCTCCACGTGCCAAGTCTCGAAATCCGAGTGCCAAAAGAACTCGCGTCCATGGAAGCCCGGCTTGTAGTTGATACGGCTCTGGAGAATGTAGGCGGCACTGCCGAGGATCTGGCGCGCGACCGAAACGATCCGGGGGTGTCGGCAGAGCTCGGCCGTCGCGCAATCGAGCAGGTGCACCGCAAACAGGGACCGAAGCGCCCCGCTGCCGGGCTCCGTGATCGCCTCTTCCCGCCTGGTGATGGCTGCGTCGTCGCGCATGCACTCAAGTTCCTCGATGAGCGGGGCGATCGCGTCCTGACCAAAAAACCCGGGAAGATGCAGGGAACCGTCACGGACATAACGGTCGAGCGAGGCTTCGTCGAGAGGGCCGTCGGCGGGCGAGCCGCAGGCGACCGGGTCGCGGCGGGGCAACAGGCGATAATCCCCTCCCGTGCGTGATGGATAAAGATCTCTTGCCGTCGTCCTCTTCGCATTGTGAGCGATGGCGGTCATGGGCACCTCCTTCGCATACATTGGGTCAGATTGGAATAGGAAAAGGGGTTCGCATATGCGCGAACCCCTTATTCTACCGACTCAGATTCGGTCCGACACCCCCGTTTCAAGGCGCGGCGCCGACCCGATTTTCACGATGCCACTTATGCGTCGGCGGGCGGTGGATACGCGCCGTCCTTGCCGTGCGTTTCCTGGCCCGTAACCGGCGGATTGAACACGCAAACCAGCCGCAGCCCGTCCTTCCCGGCGCGCAGCTTGTGGTCGTCATGCTGGTCCAGGGCGTACATGACGCCCGGTTCGATCAGGTGCACCTTGCCGTTCGCGAGCTCTTCGATCTCGCCCTCGCCTTCAATGCAATACACCGCCTCGAGGTGGTGCTTGTACCAGAAGTGGCTCTCGCTGTTCGGGCGGATGTGGGTCTCGTGCATGGAAAAGCCCATGCCGTCCTTGGCCAGCAGGAAGCGATAGCTGGTCCAGGTCTCGGCGTCGACCTGTGCGGCCGTGTTCTTGGTTTCGTTGATATGTCTGACTAGCATTAATGACTCCTTGGAGGTTGCGTGAAAATTCGGTGGCCTTGGCGCCGGGTTCAGGCTGCGCTGCGGCGGGCCAGGACCTCGGATACGCTTTCGGCGATGATGCCGAGGCCCTTCTCCAGGTCCGCGTCGCTGGTCGTGAGCGGCGGTAGCAGCTTGAGGACCTCGTCGCCCGCGCCGGCGGTTTCCACGATCAGGCTCCGCTCGAAGGCTGCCGCGGAAATCTTGTTGGCCGTGTCTTCACCATTGAAGACCAGTCCCTGGATCAGGCCGCGACCCCGCACTTCCGTGATTTCCTCGTGCGCCTCCGCGATCTTGTCCAGGTGCCGGCGGACGAGCTCGGTCTTGCGCAGCGTCTCTGTCTGCAGCGTGTCGTCGCGCCAGAAATCCAGGGCGGTAGCGCCGGTCACGAACGCGGGGTTGTGCCCCCGGAAGGTGCCGTTGTGCTCACCCGGGTCCCACTGGTCGAGGTCCGGTCGGATCAATACGACCGCGAGGGGCAGACCGTAGCCGGACAGTGACTTGGACAGCGTAACCATGTCGGGCTTGATCCCGGCGGTTTCGAAGCTGAAGAATGGACCCGTGCGTCCGCAACCGACCTGGATATCGTCGACGATCAGGACGATGTCGCGCGCGCGGGCAATTTTCTCGAGGCGTTGTAGCCACTCGTCGCTGGCCACGTTGACGCCGCCCTCCGCCTGTACCGTCTCGAGGACGATGGCGGCCGGCTTGTCGACGCCGCTGCCGGCATCGTCGAGCACGGCTTCGAGGTAGGCGAGGGTGTCGCCCTCCTCGCCGAGGTAGCCCGCGAACGGCATCGGTGTGGCGTGCGAGAGCGGCACGCCGGCGCCGGCACGCTTGAACTGGTTGCCCGACAGGGCCAGCGAGCCGAGCGTCATGCCGTGGAAGGCGTTGGTGAAGGCGATGACGCTATTGCGCCCGGTGACCTTGCGTGCCAGCTTGACCGCTGATTCGACGGCGTTGGTGCCCGTCGGCCCGGGGAACTGGACACGGTACTCGAGCTCGCGCGGCTTGAGGATCGTCTCGTTGAAGCGCGCCAGGAACTGGCGCTTGGCCACGGTATACATATCCAGGCTGTGCACGATGCCGTCGCCCTTGAGGTAATCGATCAGGGCGTCCTTGAGGCGCGGGTTGTTGTGCCCGTAATTCATTACGCCGGCACCGGCGAAGAAATCGAGATAGCGCTTGCCGTCCTCGTCCGTCAGCCAGCTCCCCTCCGCCTTGCTGAACACGACGGGGAAGTTGCGGCAATAGCTGCGCACCTCGGATTCGAGCTGGGTAAAAGTGTCGGTGTTCATGTCGTGGTCTCCTGTAATTGATGTCATTCCTTGGAAATATCTCGTGTATGCGTATGTCTGGTTCGTCACCTGCGTGACTGCAACGGCCCGATGCGGAGCAGTGGTTCGGCGGCATGTCCGGGCGGGAACAGGTCGCTGGTAAAGCCTGTCTCGGTCTCGAGCGCAACGCCCTGGTCGCGCGCGAAGGCTGCGAAAAGCCGGTTGGAGGGCTCGTTGGCGGCGTCCACCGTTGCCGTCAGGAAACGCGCGTCACGGTTGGCCGGCTGCGCGACGAGCGCATTGAGCAGGCGTTTGCCGAGACCTTGCCCGCGGCCCGCCGGCGCGACGCCGACCTGCCAGACGAACACGGCCTCCGGATCGCTAGGCGGACGGTAGGCGGCGACGAAGCCGGCCAGCACGCCGTCCTGTTCGGCAATGATGCCGTGGCGTGCGAAGTGGGTGCACAGCAGGACATAGCAATAGGCCGAGTTGGATTCCAGTGTGTCGTCCTGCTCCACCAGTGCGTGGATGCGGCGGCCGTCCTCTGCGCGGGGCGCGCGAAATTCCATGGTCACCTCGTTCAGGCCGCGGCCTTGCGGGTCGGGCGGATGAATTCCTCGTGCAGCACCTGGGTGGCGTTGTCGATCGAACTTTCGGGCAGCAGGCAGGATAGCGCGTCCGGTGCCTCCAGCCATTGCCGTGGGAGGCATTCGAAGTCCGCCAGCCGGGCGGTGAAGCGGCGGCGCGTGTCCTCGTCGTTCTCCACGCCGGGGCCGACCACCGACACCGAGCCCATCGTGCTGGATGCGCTTACTTCCGCCTTGAAATGCTCGTTGAGACGGTCGCCGCAGCCCTCGGGCTCGGACAGCTGTTCCACCGGCACGAGCATCTCGTGGTGCATGCCGCTGCCGTGAACCGGTGAGGCGCGGTAATGAAAAGGCTCGTTCAGTTCGAGCACGTCCAGCGCCTGCGCCAGGGTGTCTTCTTCGGCATGGGCCTGCCACTGCACCCGCACCAGGCCACCGTGGGCGGCAATGCCGACGGCGCCACCGGCCTTGCGTTCGTGGCGGTTCACCAGAGTGCCGCCCGTATCCGAAAAGGTCGAGACGGCAAAGACCGGCGTGGCGGTCTCGCGGGCGTATTCCACGGCACGGGCGTTGAGTACGCGGGCGCCGTGGCGCGCCAGAGCCAGCATGTCCTCGTAGGCCATGCGGTCGATGCGCATTGCTTCGGGGAC
>Ga0102950_1000388_pt1 | contig 12223 bp, 11 predicted proteins | sample SalPon2A_B_D2_MG_FD_78505 | JGI IMG/M metagenome (GOLD analysis project Ga0102950, IMG submission 78505) | Soil microbial communities from South San Francisco under conditions of wetland restoration - Salt Pond MetaG R2A_B_D2_MG | ecosystem: Environmental > Terrestrial > Soil > Wetlands | place...
AAAACCTTTGAAGAGTGGTCACAATGAAAGAAGACGAAAACCGAACAATAGAAGGGAAATTCAAACCCGGTAATAATTTTTGGCACCGAAAGAAAAAGCCGGGAAGCGGTAAGAGAATCAGCTCCCCTGATTTGTTGTGGCAAATGGCTTGCGACTATTTTGAATGGTGCGATTCTAATCCCATTTATAAATCAGAGCTACCCAGATCCTCTAAGCATGAGGTTGCTTTAATACCGCATGAACGACCTTATACTAAAATTGGGCTTTGTTCTTATCTATGTATTGGCAGAGAAACGCTTGACCGTTACATTAGCCAGAAAGGTTACGAAGAATATCACGACGTTGGCGAACTTATTGAAAATGTTATCTTCACTCAGAAATTTGAGCGTGCAGCGATAGGTGTTTACAATGCGAATTTAATAGTAAGGGATCTGCGTCTATCCGATGTCAGAGAAAGCCAAATATCAGGGCCAAAAGGCGCGCCGGTTAAGTGTCAGCATATCTGGGAAGGTGTAGGCCCCGATCATAACGACGGCGAAGACGCCGACAATGCGGATTAAATGCCTTAGCAAATTCCGACCATTAATTGAAAAAGAAAAACGGATTAAAATATTGGTTGGCGGTAGAGGGTCAACTAAATCGACTTTTGTTGCTGATTATGTCTCAACCAGTGTGAGCATGGGCCAGCTTTGGTGCTGTGGCCGTGAATACCAAAACACGATTGATGAATCAGTACACCGATTATTAGCCGACGAAATACAACGCATTGACCTTGATGGATTTCAAATTAAATCAACTGAAATTATTCACCCGAGCAGCGGTGGCAGGACTTTTTACAAAGGCCTTGCCCGAAACATTTTGTCTATTAAGGGCATTATGTCAGGGATTGACGGGCTTTGGATTGAAGAAGGCGAAGGGCTATCAGACGATACCTTACGCGTTTTGACCGGCTCGGTTCGATTAACCGCCAAGGATTACGACGCCGCACGCGCCCACGGTTTAAGTCTCGACCAAATTAAAAAGCCTGAAATTTGGATCACGATGAACCGTGGTTCCAGGCAGGATCCAATAGCCACGCGATACCTTGAACGCGCCGAACCTGATTTAGAACGATACGGCTATTATGAAGACGATACAGTAATGATCGTCCAGGCCAATTATCCCGATATGCCAAAGGCTTGGTTTTTAGCATCCGGTCTCGAAGAAGAACGGGCCGATGATGAAAAAATGTTAACACCTCACCAATACAAACATAAATGGCATGGTGGATACTTGGAAGAGGTTCAGAACGCAATAATTCAAGAGGATTGGGTAGATGCCTGCATTGATGCACACAAATTTCTAGGTTTTGAACCTCGAGGCGTTGAAGCGGTTATATTTGATCCCGCCGACTCTGGTGATGCAAGGGGTTTGGTCCATCTTCACGGCAGCGTGATATTGGAAGCAATTGAAAACAAAACGCTTGATGTGAATGACTCATGTGAATTGGCAACCGATTACGCGATTGACGCCAAGGCTGATGAATTTATTTGGGACGCCGACGGCCTTGGTCTAACACTGCGCAGACAAATTAGCGAAGCGCTGAAAGGTAAAAAGATTGCCATGACGGAATTTCACGGCGGCGGTCAAGTTCGGCAGCCCAATATAATTTACCTGCCTGTCACCAAACAGGCCAACAACAAAGAAAAAACGAATAAGCAAAGTTTTAAGAATCTTCGTGCGCAAAAGTACATTGAATTGCGCGACCGAATCTATAGAACGTACCGCGCTGTTGTGCATGGTGAATACCATGACCCAGACACCTTGTTATCACTGTCATCCAAGATTACACATTTAACGCAATTAAAAGCGGAGTTATGCCGTATTCCTTTAGTTCCGAATGGACAAGGTTTAATGCAGATTATGAACAAAGAGCAGATGAGGAAAAACAAAATTCCAAGCCCTAACTTGGCTGATCCTGCCATGATGGGGATGGACGCTGGCCGCATTGATGAAGATGAACCGATTGTGTTGAAACGTGTGGGTTGGGGTAGTTAATGGATTATTCCGATCACGACGAAGTTTATCGCTGTTTAGAGGATGATCAACAGGCAGAGCTTGATTTGCGTGAGTCGATTTCCGAAGTGATTTCCTTTATGCACCATCCACAAGGTCAGTGGGAAGACAGGATATGGAATCAGTTTAACGACAGGCCGCGCTATACATTCGATCAAACAAAACCTCAGGTCAGCAAAGCATGGGCCGAGATGGCGGCAAATGAATACGCCGCAGAAACCCAACCGTGTGGCGCAGGGGCGACCGAAAAAGTATCCAATATTATAGACGGATTGATTCGCAATATTTACAAAGTGTCATCGTTTGATGATATTTCGACTCGATCCGGTAAGCGCATGATTGCCGCTGGTTTCTCAGCTTGGAGAGTAATTTCTACCTACATTGGTGAGAACTTTTATCAAGATTTAAAAATAGTGCCATTGCAAAGTGCTCACGAGCGAGTTTGGTTTGATCGTCACAGCGAATTGCAAACCCGCGAAGATTCTAATCACGTTTTTATTCTGAGTGCCGTATCTAAAAAAGAATGTGAGGAGCAATGGCCAGAAAGGGATGAAACTTTTATTTCCTTGCCATTATCCCTAGAAGAACATACGTATAGTTATAAAAAAGGCGATTTCTTTTTAATTGGTGAAATATTGTATAAAAAACCGATTAAAAAAATGATTTATTTATTGGATGATGAAAATCAAAGCGTTGTTGACAAAAAGACGTTAGATAAGTTGGGTATTGACCCCGATTATAATCCGATTGTTCTAGGCTCGAAAGAATGTGATACCCACGAAATTTACAGCCGTAAATTAGATGGTAGCGATTGGCTCGGCGAAGAAAAACTAACCGTATTCAATAATTTACCTGTCATTCCTGAATACGCGAACTTCGATTTGGTTGAAAATAAAGTCACATTCGAGGGCTTGGTCCAGCCAATCATGGACCCTTGCCGAGTGTTTAACTACACAGAATCGCGCAAAGTCGAAGAGGTTGTACTTTCAGCACGCAAGAAGATATTCATGGATGAAAGATCAGCCCAGGGCCGTGCCGATGAAATATCCGAACTACATACTAATCCGAATCCTGTCCAACTTTATAGGGGTATCGATAAAGACGGTAACCCACTGCCGAATCCAATAGCTGTCGGCGGTATCGATCTAAGCCCAGGCTTAAGCGAATTGTCTGGTGATATGGTCCGTAATATTGAATTAACCACCGGATTGCCAAACGAATTAACCGTTCTCCAAAACACCACGAAAGACAGTAATTTTCGGTTTGATCAGCGTACCACCATGGGCCAGATGGGTACGTTTGAATTTTATCGAGCCCATAAAGTCGCATTGGAATACACTTGCAAGGTGATGTTAGGCGCTATCCCAAAAGTCTATGACACTCGACGCATGGTTAGAACCATAGGCGAGGATGGACAAAGCAATGAGGAATTAATTAACAACTTGGACGCGGCGGAAGAATTGCAAAATGATTTAACCGTTGGCGCTTACGATATATCCATAAAAGTAAGCCAATCATTTAAAGATCGGCAAACTGAATCGAATACTAAAATATTGGAAATGTCTGATCATGTTGAAGGTTTGGCGGCACGCAATGCTGACATTTTAGCTTATAACATCGATGCACCCGGTATGCGTTCGGTCGGTGATCGAGAACGTATCCGCTTAATGAATGAGGGCTGGATTCCTGAATCGCAAATGACGGATGAAGAAAAAGAGCGAGTGGCACAGGCCCAAGCCGAAGCCGCTAACGCTCCGCCGGATCCCGCCACGATTATTGCCCAAGCGGAAATGAGGAAGGCACAGGCGATGGAATCGCGGGAACAAATTAAGCTGCAGGTCGAGCAAGCTAAGTACCAATTGCAGACACAAAAACAAATGACAGATGAAGCTAAGACCGGCTTGGAACTGCAACTAAAACAAGCTCAAATGCAAATGGATATGGAAAGCCAAGCAGTTAATAATTTAGGTAAATTTATTGATAGTTTGATGGCGTTTAAGAATGCCATGGGCGCCGATGTGATTATGTCGCCTGAGTTAGCGCAAGGGTTTGAAAACCAATTGCGTTTGATTAGCGAGTACCAAAGACAGATTTAATGGTTAAAGAAGTTAGTGAGCCCATAAAGTAGCGGGTTTTTTTGTTTAAGAGCACACCAAAGGTGAAGACATGACACAAGAAGCTATCCAGCAAGACGAATTAGAACTTGAGGAACAAGAAGAAGTAAACAACGATGAGGTTCAAGAACTTGAAGAAAATCAAGATTCTGAAAACCAAGAAGATGATAGCAAAAAAGAGAAGGTCGAGGATGATAAGGGCGAAGAAGAAAGCCTTTACCTTGATTTTAAGCAAGAAACCTTACCTACAGAAAAAGTAAAGAAACGAATAAGCGCGGAGACACGCCAACGTTTTGAACAAAACGAAAAGATTCGCAAGCTTAACGAAGAAAATTTACAACTAAAGAAACAAATGCATGAATCGAAAAAGCCTGCGGAAATTCAAAAACCCAGTGAGGACTTAGCTTATGAAGATCCTCAAAAATATGCACAGCAACTTGATAATTATTATAAGAATCAAAACACTAGCAACCAATGGCAGCAAGAAGCGAAAACATTGGAGCAAGAATATAATAGTCAATTAATGCATGATTTAAGTTTGCTTGGCCAAAATTATGTAGATAACGCGGCTAAACAAGGTATTAAGAAGGAGCTTGCAGAGCAATCATTGGTAACCGTGGCTAACCAGGTTAAAACGATGGTGCTTAGCGAGCAAGAGCAAAACGCATCACAGCAATTATTCTTATCTATTCTCAATCAAGAAAATGGGGCGAAGTTGCTGGACCACTTTTCAAGAAAGCCAGACGAGCTAAGAGATATATTGCGCCTGAATCCCTATCAGGCTGGATCCCAACTGGGTTTATTAAGTCAGCGACTTAGCAAACCTAAAAATATTAATTCTAGCGCCCCTCCGCCTGACGATCCTGTCAAAAACTCTACAAGCAATAAGGGTGAAGACCCTTGGCTTAAGGGTGCTACTTTTGAATAGGTATTAACAACATGGCTAATGATTTTACTAGCAACTTTACGCGACAGCTCTCGCGTGTGATCTTGAAAGGTTTCGAGAGTATGCGCACGCTTTCAAAAAATGTTAACACCCAATTATTGGAAGGTAAATTTGATCCAACAACGGGTGAAAACTACGACTTTAAACGTCCCACCGATTATCGATCTTACCGAACGGCATCGGGTGATATTTCCGGCGAGACCGAAAACGACATCATAACAGGCAAGGCAACCGGTACCGTGCAAGATTACATTACCGTATCGATGTCTTACACTGAAGCCGATGAAGCCATTAAGTTGGATCAGAAAAAAGAACTGGTTGATGTTCCTGCCGCTCGGCGAATTTGTACTGACTTGGAGGTTGATTTTGCCGGTTTTATGATGCGCAATTCCGGCTTGCTCGCGGGCGATTATGGCGAACCCGCTGACGCATGGTCCGATATTGCGAACTGGGGAGCGACAATGGAAGCGCGTGGCGTGCCAAAAGACGCACCCTGGTATTCTTGCATCAATCCTTACACCCAAAACAATTTAGCGAATGTTCAGCGCTCTTTGGGTGCGGCTGATCAATTGGTTAGTGAGGCTTACAGGAAGGCGACGATTGCCGATAATGTTGGCGGTCTTCGTGTAATGACTGGGACCACGTTGCAAACGCATTTGCAACCGACAACCTCAGACCGTGCGGGTGCAATTAATGGAACGCCTGTTGTTACCTACGTCGGACATAAAGACACGATGATTCAATCGGTTCCGGTTGATGGTTTCGGTACGTTTACCGGGACTATTCCGGCGGGTACGGTTGTTTCTATCGCGGGTCGCAATCAATTAAATTTGTCCACTCGACAGCCTGTTATTGACGGCGCTGGCGCTCAAATTATTTACACGGGCGTATTAACCGCTGATGCGGCGATGACCAGTGGCGCGGGCACTTTATTGTTGTCAGGTCCTGCCATCTTTGAAACTAATGGTCAGTACAACACGGTTGACAGCGCACTGACTGACGGTGATGTAGTAACCCTTTTAGGTTCTGATGCCACCCTTTATCAACCTAATTTGTTCTGGCATAAAAACGCCTTTGCAATTGGTTCAGTGCCAATGAAGAAACTGCACAGCACTGACACAATTATGACCACGAAAGACGGTTTGCAAATGCGTGTTTCAATGGGTGTTGGTTTCCTTGAAAACTTACAGCGCATTCGTATCGACTTCCGTCCCGCCTATTCGGTATTGAATCCGTTCTTTGCCGGTCAAGGTTTCGGTATCTCTTAATTAAATGTTCATTTATCAACTATTGCGGGCAATAGCCCGCTTTTTTTGGAGATTATTATGAGCAAAGTTAGAAAAAATGTTTGGTTTAAGCCGAACGGCAACAAAATTAACTTGAATGAAGATCCACGAACGGAAGCACACGCTAAAGCGTTGGGCTGGAAAAAGCAAGTCAGCGATGATGGAAAAAAAACGGAAGAGTCTAAAAAGTCCGCATAAATGGAGCCGCTTAACTTTACGGGTGGTTTTTATCAATCCGCCAGCCTTAGAAATTCAAACCAAAACTGTATCAATTGGTTTATTGACGTACCGGAGCAAAAGGCTTTATCACAGGAAATTGCTTTACCGTGTGAAGGAATTTCGATGCATGATGCTGGCCTTGAATTGGAAATTAATCGGGGCGGTGAGCGGCTTAACGATGTTCCGTACTTTATTTGCGGACAAAGGCTCTACCGTTTAAACCGGACTGTTACCGCCGGTGTAGAATTTTTCACTCGTGAGGATTTGGGCGAAATACTCGGCACTGAGCGGGTAATCATGGCCGCTGGTTTGAATCAGCTCGCGATTGTTGTCCCCGGCCTTTATTACTATGTGTTTAATGATTCAACCGACACAATAAGCCAGATAACAGATTCCAGTTTTGACGGCCCATTCGATAGCGTTGTTCATGTCGATAGTACTTTTTTCTTAAGCAAAACGGATACAAAAAAAATAATACAAACCTCTGTTAACGACGCGACCACCACGGACGCTACACAATTTGGTATAGCGGCGGCTGAACCCACTAAAATCGTTAGACTGTTTGAATTTAACGGAGAGATGTGGGCGGCTGGCACGGAGAAACTAATACCTTACCGCAATATTGGAGGTAGCGGTTTTGTGATGCAGCCGGTTAAGGGAGGTATATTGCCGTTTGGTCTTCGCTCTAAGCATGCACTGGTTAAAATCAAACGATCATTTATTTTTCTTTCTTCTGGCTCTGCATTGGAACCGGTCGTTTATATTTCATCTGGGGGCACACCGGAGCCCATATCAACGGAGCCAGTAGACAACACAATTCAAAATCAAACGGACTTTGTTGTCGATAACATATTTTTCCTTCGTTATTCCAAAAACGGGGAAGACTTTATATTGATGACGTTTGGAGAAAAGACCTTTGGTTATTGCTATAAAGCCTCACGTTTGGCCGGTCGCAAGATTTGGTTTGAAAGACAGTCTCGTATTGGTGAACAGGATAGAGCTTGGAGAGTCAATTCTATTGTTCAAGCCTATAACAAGATTTATGTAGGCGATGCGGTTGATGGTCGAATAGGTATTCTTGATGACCAGCAAGGCGAAGAATACGGTAATCCCATCATCCGAGAATTAACCGCCGCGCCGTTTAGTAATCTTGGTAGAGCTGTCCGCTGTTCTCAAATCGAATCGGTTATTGATGGATCTGGTAGTGCCGGCTACGTCTCTTTGTCTTACAGCGACGACGGCCATAATTTTAGTACCCCGATGTCACTGCCGTTAGGTGATAAAGGCCAATATGGCCTAAGGACTATTTGGTATCGGTTGGGGCGTTTTGATTTTACTCGTTATTTTCGCTTTAGAACGTCCTCAACCGTGCCGCCAAAATTTGTTGCATTAATGGGTAAATTCAAGTGATTTTATCCCCAGGCCGAAACTATCCTGTTATTGATAAAGAAGATAAGCCAACGAATCGCTTCAACGAATGGATGGAGCAAGTTAGCGAAACGCTTTCAATACCCCTATTGCTGGCATTGGGTCAAATTGTTGATAGTTCTCGCGGTGATGCCACAATTAATTATCAAGATGGTTTGTTAGTCAGTGTCAATTACGCTGACTTATCGCTTAAGACATTCAATTACGATGATGACGGAATCTTAACCTCTATCAGCGACACGTCAGGAAGTGATATTGAATTTGTGCTGACTGATGGCGTATTGACGGAAATTTTATATACGTGAAGCGGCTAAATGATCCAGCCGATGTTAAACGTTATGTAGAACACCCGGAGATTTATCAAGCCATTTGCAATGGTGTTCCATTCGATCAATTTACACCAACCATTGGATCGGAAGATCACTTTATCGTGACAGCACCTGAGTCCATGTTTTATTTGCATCCGTTTTGTGCCGATGTATGGCAAATACACGCACATGTTCACCCCGATTACAGATGTCATGCCGTTGAAGCGGCCAACGCTGCTTTAATTTATGGCTTTCACCAATTAAGCGCGCTTAAGGTCGTCGCCTTAATTCCAGAAGTTTTTCCCAGCGTGATTGGGTTTGCAAAAAAGTGCGGTCTTTCCGAACACGGTTATATCCCTGATTCCTATTTAAATAACAGCAAATTAGTTGGTCAGTTTTTATTGGGTATTAGTCGCCACGAATTCGAGGAATTAAATAATGGGCTTTGTACGTAATGTACGCGATGAAATAACTGGCGCTGACACTGAACGTCAACAAAATGATGCTGCGCAAACAGCAGCACAAATACAAGCCGATGCGGTGCGCCAAGCGCAGATGCAAACGCAAGCGAATATTGATCGGGCTTTACCATTTCTTGAGCAACAATTTAATGCGTCCTACGGTGATATTTTGGGCAGCAATCAGATTGCCGGTCAAGCCATACAGCAAGGTGTTAGCGGTGCGAACGATTATTTACAGTCTGGTGGTTATTCGGCATTACAACGTTTGCTTGCTGGTGGTCAGTCTGCACAAGGTAATATTAACACCGGCCTAAACCGATCACTAAATGATATAAATCGAGGCCAGTCACAATTCCGTGGCGATTTGTACGGCGGACAAGCGCAGGCCAGCAATGCATTAAATCAAGCGCTTTATGGTGGCGCTGGCGATCTGAATCAATCGCGCAATGCGGCATTAAGTGGCATTAATCAAAGTACTAATCGTGGGATCCAATCACTTTATGGCGGTGCAGGCCAAGGCTACGGATTTTTAAACCAGGGAGAATCCAATCTTCGCGGCGATTTATTTGGTAGTCAGGCCGGTGGAGAGGCTGGGTTTAATACGGGTTCAGCGAATGCGCTACAGTCTTTGCTCGGCGGTACAGGTCAAGCAAACAGCGCTATCAATCAAGGCGAAGGTCGTTTAAGAAACGACATTTACGGCGGTCTTGCCAGCGGTGAATCAGGTTTTCAATCGGGCGCGTCGAATGCATTGCAATCATTGTTTGGCGGCAGTGATCAAGGTATTCGGTATCTTAACCAGGGTGAGCAAGGCTTACGCAATGATTTAGTATCCGGCCTTAACAGCACCGAAGGCGCTTATCAGTCCGGCGCTAGTGGTGCGATTACTGATTTGCTGGGCGGTAGCACGCAGGCAGATCGAACTATTGCACAAGCCGGGCAGCGTGGACGCTTTGACTTATCGCGCGGTTTTGGTGGTGCACAACAACAATTACAACCTACAACTAATCAAGGTTTTGGTGCGCAGAATTTACAAGCCGCCTACTCCGGCGCGTTAGGCCCAGAAGCACAGCGTCAATCTTTCCAAAATTTTACCCAATCCCCCGGTCAGCAATTTTTACAAGACGAGCAAGAGCAAGCAATTGTCCGCAATGCAGCAGCCCTTGGTGACCTCGGAGGTAATGCCTACCGCGCTTTGCAAGACCGTGCATTTAAACAGGCACAAACCGATTTTGGTAACGAATACAATCGCCTCGGAGAGGTCGCTAATCGTGGCTTTGCGGCGCAACAACAAGGCGCTGGTTATCAAGCGCAACAAGGCCAATCCCTATCCGCACTCGGCACATTAACCGGTCAACAACGCGCGGCGTTGCAACAAGGCACTGGTCAACAAACGGCTGCTGTAAGACAAAATCTTGCCAGCCAGCTTGGTCAGTCGCGCACGGGCACGTCCAGCCAGTTAGCTGGATACGGTAATCAGCTCGCACAACAGCGGGCGGGTCTTAGTAGCGGAACCGGTCAGCAAGCCTCAGCTATCCAACAACTATTAGGTGGTCAGCTCGGCCAATCCAGAATTGGTGCAAGCGAAAACTTGGCTAACTACGGCAATCAATTCGCTCAACAACGCGCAGGTCTCGCCAGTAATTTTGGCCAACAATCCGCCGGCATTAACGAGCGTCTGGGTCAATCCTTGGGTCAATCCCGCATTGGTACCGGGCAACAGCTTGCTAATTACGGCGGACAATTTTCCCAACAGCGCGCCGGATTGGCGCAAGGCACCGGACAACAAGCGGCGAATATCTACGGACAGCAAGGACAAAACATTGCGGGCATTAATCAAGCCACAGGCCAAAACCTGGCGAACTTGCGCGCTGGTATCGGTGAGCAACAATCCGGGCTATATCAAAATATTGCTCAATTGCTTGGATCCGGTTCTCTCAGTTCGGCCCAACAGCGCGCCGGTCTCAATACCAATGCTTACGGCAATCTCGCCAATATAAATCAGCAAACCGCTTCTCAAACCGCCGGTCTCGACACAGCCCTTGCTAATGCACTTGCAGGCTTAAGCACGTCGCAAGGTTCCGCACTCGCTAATCTCGCCACCGGCGCCGGTTCTCAAATCGCGCAATCCCGTCAACAACTTGGTAATTCTTATGCCAATACGCTCCTGGGTGCTAGTTCCGAGCAAGCGCAGCTAGCACAAAATCTGGGCACCGCCTTGGCAGGTCCTTATGCGCGCATCGCGAATCAAGAGCGCGGCTTATTTGATGTGTTGGGTAGTTTCTTAAATGCTGGTGGTATTGGTATTGGTATTAATTAATGAGGTGTAAAAATGCTTTTTGATGCTTCAGATTACATTGATCCCGATTCAGTGACTCGTTCATTGAATGAAATTAAATCCTACAATTTTCAATCGCCCCAACAATCACAAGTGCAGGTGCCGCAAAAACAAACCCCGCCACTGAATAGCCAATTTCAAAAAGTGGAAGAAGACGGCGCGGGCGAAGGTTTAGGGATTATCAGCACAATCGCGAGTTTATTTTTATAGGTGATTCATGGTCAGCCCATTACAAAGTTTAATTGCAACACCGCCGCGCGATAATCGCGCCTCAGAGTTAGCCCAATTCGGTAATTTAGCGGCTAATATTTACGGCTTGGTGCAAGGCGGTAAACAACAAAATATTGAAAACCAGCGTTATGACGATCAGCAGGCCCGCGCCAACGAAGAGAGGGAAATTAGAGACGGCGCCAGAGATTCCATTATTGGCCACTCAATTAAAGATCCTAAGCGGCGAAATGCATTTTTAGATCGACGAATCGAGGCGCTTAAATCTGCTGGACGCGATCCAAGTGACACGATAAGAATAAGGAACCTTCCGTTTGATCAACAAACCGATGAACTTTTGCTGCAAGGTTCTGTTTTGCTAAAAAATTTTCCAGGAAACGAAAAAGATTTGATGAGCGAAACAATAGGTAAAATTGATCCAGGTCTTTATACGCCGGAAAGCATTTCAAAATTTAAACAAAGTGGAGATTACTCTGTATTAAAAAGACAATCCGCCGGTGATTCCAGCTTCGGCAAAATTGATCCTGGTTTGTACACGCCAGAGTCACTTGATAAATACAAAGCTTCCGGTAGCTATTCTGACTTAATTCCATTAAAACAAGGACCGAAAGCGGAAGGGCCAGGGCAAACCGAAGTGGATAAAAAGTTTGCTTCTGAATTTGTGGAATTTAATGCCTCTGGTGGATTTGCTGATACCCAAAAACAACTAGAACAACTTTCAGAAGTGCAAAACAATTTGCAATCTGGTCAACAGAATTTAACAGGTCCTTGGTTGGGTCGTGTACCGGATTGGGCTAGAAACTTTTTCAATTCTGAATCGGTTGACACAAAAGAGCTTGT
>Ga0102950_1000390_pt1 | contig 12216 bp, 16 predicted proteins | sample SalPon2A_B_D2_MG_FD_78505 | JGI IMG/M metagenome (GOLD analysis project Ga0102950, IMG submission 78505) | Soil microbial communities from South San Francisco under conditions of wetland restoration - Salt Pond MetaG R2A_B_D2_MG | ecosystem: Environmental > Terrestrial > Soil > Wetlands | place...
TCAGCCATCTCGGCCAATTGTTCTTTGAGGTCATTCATCGACCTATCGAGGATAGCGGCCATAATAAAGCTACTGGGATCAGGGATACCGTACTGCTCCCCAAACTCATCTGGTAGAAAATCAGCAATCTGGATCAGGATGTTATAAATGTCCGGGAAGTCAGTAATATCATTATCCCCAACCACAGCGCTAATGTTGTTAATGATGGTTTGCAGGGTTAGGTTGGGTTGGTTTATTTGGCCCCGCTTTAGTTCCAATATAGCCCCGACTACTGTTTCTGGGGGAATAGGGTTCTCTGTTTGGTTTATGTAGTAATCAAGCCAGTCGTAGTACTTGCCCTTAATCCAGTCCTTGATAGATTTGAGCGTATTCCCCACCGATATAGCCGCTAGGGTCGCCTCGCCTACGGGTGTTGGTTCCACAATAGCTCCAGTGGCCGCTATAGCTATCCGCTCCCACGGGATTTGGTCCAGACTGTTGTAAATGCTCTCCATTATCGTGCCTTCGTCGTCCCCTTCGGTCTCATCAAATGGGGCTAAGGCGTTTTGGACACCCCGCAAAGCGGTGGCTTGAAAAGCCATTAGTGTGTTTTGAGTGTGCCAATAACGACTTTCCTTCATATTCCGGTAAATCTCAAACATATTAGGGAGCTTGAGCGAAGGGAAGTCCGGCGACAAGTCCTTGATAAAGGTCAGAGTTTCCAGGAAGTCCTTGAACTTGTATTCAGGCCCGTCAGCCTCCTCCATTTTGTCTATCAAGTCTTGCAAGGTCATATCGTCCTGAAACTCGAAAAACAGTTTAGCCAGGCCCCAAGTTTCTTCGGCAACAGGTGTTTGTAGATTGTCCGCAATCCGCTCGGTTGCATCAGCTATGCGAGTTAGTTCGCTGGCATTACAGGCCATATTAAGCTCCCAAAAGTAATTGTGAATAAGGTCATCAATTGGCCCGGTCCCAAGCGGGTAATCAGGGGCTGGAACGCTGTTTCCCTGCTCATCGTAGCGATTGCCCCAGCGCGTGCCCCATTTGATGAACCGCCCCAGCGATAGAGCCAGGTTGAGTGTACTATCAGACATAACCACCACCCAACATTTTTCACTGTCAGTCTGTTGGATAAGCTTCTGATAATCAACCCTAAACCTAAACTGGTCTTGCTCGGTTCGTTTTTTGACTCGTGGCACATATCACCCCGTACTCTCTGTGTAGATGCTTGAACCCGCGATAATGACATGTGTCCCGTCGTCGGTCAGCGGCTCCCCGTTGCGCCCCAGGGCTATCCCGCCCGTCAAAAAATAATCCATCAGAGCTACTAAATCCGGGTTAGTGACATCAACCTGCCAATAGCCAGGGCTAACACTATCAACCCGGGCCGAGACAGCCAGGGCGGGGATAGTCAGGTTATAGGGTTTGTTGGAGGGGGTTTGGGTACAACTGATAAGGGCAAGCTCCTCAATATTGGAGGCCGGATCGGGAGCGGGGGCTTGTAGGTCAGTGAACACAATTTCCAGACCCGCCGCATATAGCTGGCCTTGGCAAACCAGCATCAGGGCACTACAGAGCGTTTTCATATCCGCCAATGCGCCCGCCTCAGTGCTAGAGGCCAAATAATAGCGGTATCGGGCCAAATCGCCCTTGTAGTCCATATAGTCAACAAAAAATTGATAGCGGTAGGTGCTGAAATTGAGGGGCATAAGGAAAAGGGCGGATTGCTCCGCCCATCTCAGCTTAAGAAATTATGGGTCGGTCTTTACTATTTCCGCTCTTAGCGGCCAACAGCCCGCCATCAACGGCGGTAGTAATTGCTTTGGTAGAACTGTCTCGCAACAGCCCGACTCCGCCCGTGACGGTGAATAACGTCGCCAGGGCAACCAGGTTAGCATCAGCTAAATCGAGGTCGTTCGTGTCAATTTGGTCCAGGGCAACGGCATCATACATCGGTACGAGGAATTCGCCTCGCCCGCCGCCGGTTAAGTTCATCCACACTTTCATGTAGTTGTCCTTATCGCTACCGGCAGGACGGTCATTGACGTGGGGGGCAGACACCACAGCCAGGGCAGTTACGCCATCGTCGGGATCGACAAAGGGCACGGTATGGGTTAAAACCAGTTCCCAGATTTGCCCGTCACAGACCAACATTATCGCGTTGGCAATCAGCTTGGCGTTAGCCAGTCGTGCGTTCAAGTCTGCGCCTGCGACATAGATCGGCTCTGAGCGAAATTTGCCCCGATAATCCCGAAATTTCAAGGAAACACGAGTCTCGCTCGCGGCATCGGCCAGGGTATAATCAACAGCCATTTAGGGTACTCCTTTCTATAGATTTGTTAGAAAAATTAGATGGTAAAACATCGTTAACGATGTTCACATCTTAGCCCTGTAGCCCGTTGATGTCAAGGAAAATCAGGTTTGAACCTAGCTAAAAGTCAACCTTTGGCTAGATTTACAATCGGTTGTTGGGTACGATGGAGTAAACAATAGAGCATTAATGCCTCTCTAGCCGCATATTGCCAGCTTACCCCGTTAGTGTCTGCAATGGCCTTAAGCTCTATAAAAAGGGGGTGATGGCTTGCCAACTTCAAATAATAGCTGTCAGACGTTTGGCCTTTGGGTAAGCATTTGGCGACTGTTTTAGGCATAATCCTAGACTCCTACCGTAATCTCAGCGATAGCCATTTCAATCATCCCTTGAGCCTCCTGAAGCTCAAAGACATCAAGTTTCGGTTCCCAGGCATAGTATTTTTTAGCCCCGCTCAACAGAGCCAAGCAGAGCTGAACCGTCTCCGGGCTGAGACTGTGGGAAGTGCTGGTACTGGCCAATGCGGCCGCTTTTATTTGCTCAAGGTCAAGCACCTTTAGGATTGGCATTATTTGGGCCTCCCTGTTTCCCAGTCGTACTGAGTTAAACCGAACCATATCAAGTCGGACATAGTTTTACCGTTCCCTAAGTCAAGCAGAAATAACCACCAATAGCAGAGCGAGCATATTAAGCAAAACGAGCAAATCAATCCTAATACATTTAGCCACCAATAAGCCTTGAAGAATGTTCTGGTTCCTGGTTGCAGGCTGTTCCAAAATCGCATCAAGTCACGATAGATGCCTTTGAAAACGCCCTTTTCAGGCTCACGCCCTAGTAATTGGTCAGCTATAGCCTTCTTCTGCTTGCGTTTTTCTTTGGGTGATAGCTCAGTCATTTTCCCACAACCTTTCTGGCTGAAATAGATTGAATGACAGTTTACCACAATGGCTCCTTCCCCTCCAATTCTCTGACCCGTTGCCTCAACTCGTTCAATTTATTGAGCGCGTCCTGATAGCCCGCCAGAATGGTATCCTTCTCATCAATGACCAGGTCAAGGCCCATTGATAATCTGCTGACCTCCTTTTCCAATTGCATTTGTCTATTCTGACAGTTCAGGAATTGTTTTCTGGCTGACGATGCCTCGTGCTGAAGCTCATCCATCATTCGATTGAGCATCGAGCGCAAACCGACCAACATCAGCACCGCAAAAACAAAAACCAGACCAGCCCCAACAAGCTCATAGGCCATGAGAAAATTAAAGCCTCACTATAGGTAAGTCCGGGTCGATAGGGGCAGGCTCATCAGCCAGGCTATCAAAAACACCTGCCTCAATGGACAAGGCCAATAGGTGAACCATGGTTGTTAATTTTGCCAGTTCGACTTGCATCTCCCCCATTATAGCCTCTATCTCGCGTTGTTGTTGTCTCTCCACAGCCCTCTCCTTCCAGAACAGAACATCTGTTTTTAGAAAACTCTAATGTATTCTACCAAATTCCTTGAAATTGGTACACAGTGCCCAAGAAATTAGCCCAAAATACCCACGATCCTATGTTCGGACTTTTTGATTTTTCGTACAGTTTAAACAAAAAACCTAAATGGCCATTTAGGTTTTTGGGCGAAAACAGCAAGCCAGCACCTTGACAATCGGAGGCCAATAGGTGTAAATTTACCATCGTAATACAGGACTGCCACTCCTATCAACCCTTTTTGCGTTACGCAGAAAAGCAAATTTAATATTAACTTTGTGCGCTAAAAAGCCCGCACACCCACGGTTGATAGGATGGCAGTCCTCCGCTCTGGGTGTACGGGCTTTTTAGTTCCAATAGACATACTCTATCATAGGAGGACTGCCATGTCTACCAAAAACCTAGCCAATAATGGCTATAATGTCCAACGTCCAGCCAACGAAAGCCGGACAGAAACGCAACACCCGGAGCAAGAAGGACTCCCGTCCAGCGTCACCTTGTACACATGTCTGGATTGCGGTACGGAATATGCAATCCCAGGCAATGATATCCCCGATTATTGCCCCAACTGCTCCCCTCAACATCTCCCCCCCGCAAGACCAAAGTCACTCAAAGACGTAAATTTTGACCTTGTGGCACGCGTCAGCATCTCCGCTATGGATGACAATTACCCCCTCGTAGAAGTCGTCTATGACAGTGATACCTCATTTGTTTTCACTTGCACGGCCAAAGAGGATCACGGCCTAAGCTGGCTGGTTGTCACCTTGAGTGAGTTGGAATGGCCATCCCTAACCCGTTTCGCTCCCGGCTCTCACCAAATAGATTATGTAGGCCCTAAGCATATCTCATGGCAGGCCCGCAAAGACGAACTGAGAGACAAAATCACGCTCCTATCCAGTGACATCATAGCTAAGTCTGACCACAAAACAGGCCAGGACATCAAAGTAATGCACCGTCAACTATTCGGGAACAGACGCCTCAGTACAATGGAATTGCGCCAGGCCGTAGCTGATTTAGAGACAATTCTCCGCGAGGTGAATAATGAGTGACCATATGACATTTGACTGTTGCGACTGTGAAGTCACAAACATTGGTCCTAACTCATTTGAGTTTGATGACATATTATGGACCGCCAACCCGCTCATTCTGTCCTCTACTAATACAATTTACGACATAGCCATACGGGTTCATAACGCCTACCATACAGGTCATCTGAACAGCGACGTTTTTGCGGGAGTCACGGGAGGCACGAAATGAATTGGCTCTCAAAACAACAACGAACGGGCTTAGATGGCGAAGAATGGGCACTGTCCGAACTCATCAGCCAGGGCTACCAGGCGGAGTTTTATACCAATTTCTTCTTGGAGCAACGGGACATCAAAATCGCAGGCTGTTTAGCCTGCGAGGTCAAAACGGCCAGGCAGAACCAGACCAAACGCAGGACCAAAACTGGCAATGTTTTCGTCTATCCCTCATGGCGTTGGGATGTCAGCAAGGTCACATATCCAGACAGCGTTTTGATCCTGATTGCCATTGACAACCTGGGCCTACATCATCCATTTATCATGCCCAGCGCAATTATGGCAGAGCGTGGCTATGTCCACCTGACCAGCCACCCAAACGATTACGGCGGATATTTTAGTCAATATCTCAATCACTGGCCTACAGTGGACTATCTACTAAACCAAAGTTATCGAGACGGCGGGCAATTGAACATTCTTGAGTATTTCGGCATGGAGGTGACGGCGTGAACTATGAAACCATCAAACAACTGGCCAAGGAAAACAACATGAGAGTTAAGGACCTCTGCTCTCTGGCCCCTAACAATGATCCTTTCTATGTTGGCCGACCCGCCGACATCGAGTCGGCGGAATGGTTTGAAAACATTTGGCTAAACTCTGGCTATAGTCACGGCGTTCACTTACGGCGGATACATTACCGAGTTGTTTCCATGAAAATAGCCAAACCAAAAGGGGACATTTACGAGAACTCTGACGGGGATTGGTACTATCTACAGACAGCCGCAAAAAACGCCCGATATTTAGACTTGGTTGACATGGATGCCTTCATTGACAACCGAAACCCAGACCCCTATTGCTTTACCGATTTTACAAACCCAGGTGACGAGGGATTTGTCAGCCCAGAACCATTTGCTGAGATAGAACCCGCTTATGAGGACTGGTTACAAAACTACTACAACGGTCCAGATATCCCAACGTGGCCCCGTTTGCGCCCTTTACCCGCGCCAGGCCGATACATTGCCAATGGCTATTTGTCTATCCAGCAAGATTATCACATTGAAATTTGGTGTGAGAAAAGCACCATGAACGATGTTTTCTTGCCCCTTTGCCGCGAGTACAAGCTCAACCTGGTCACGGGCCTGGGAGAGATGAGCATAACCGCTGTGAACGAACTCATGCACAGGGTAGAGGACAGCCAACGCCCAGCCCGGATATTGTACGTGAGCGACTATGATCCGGCAGGGTTTGGGATGCCCGTCAGTGTGGGAGTGAAGATTGCGTACTTTGTTAGTACCCGCCATCCTGACTTCGACATAAAACTGCTACCCGTTTGTCTGACTGCGGATCAGGTGAGCGAATACGATTTACCCCGTGTGCCATCCAAGGACAGCGACAAACGAAAGAAACGATGGAATATCGTACACGGTCAAGGCGTGGTCGAATTGGACGCGCTAGAGGCTATGCACCCCGGCAGGTTAGAGGAAATTCTAAGGCGCGAAATAGAGAATTGGTACGATGATAGCTTACCGGAACGGGCACTGCATGCACGTCAGGCGTACGAGCAGGAGTTAGATCACTCGCGTTCAGACGTGCTAGAACCACACAACGATAAGCTAGATGAGTGTGACCGTATTCATGAGCAGTACGCGGCTGAATGGGCCAAATTAGAGGCAGAGTACCAAGCCGCAGTAAAACCACTAGAGGAACGGGCTAAGGCCATCCAAGCGCGAATAAACCAACTAGTAGCAGAGCATAAACAACTCAGCCAACAGATAGAGACCGATTTAGAGCAAAACCTAGAGGACAATGACAGCCTCTATGTACCCGATATGCCGCGGCCAGAGCTACCAATCGAGCCAACAGCATTATATCAATCAGATCGTAGCTATATCGAGCAATTGCAGGTGTTTAAGCACTATCGTAATCGGACGGATCAGGGGGTGCTATTGTGATGACCAATGGCCTAACGCCCATTTTCAGTGATGTTATTTGCGAGCTAAAGGAGAACATGAACAAAGGCGGAGGATCGGCCTATCTAATGGCATCGTACATTTTTGGCGGTGTCTGGCAACGCGCTCAGAAAAATATTTATTCGGGTACAAAATCGGACTTGGCTAACGAGCTGTGTATAGACATCAAGACTTTAGACAAATATTTATCAATGCTGGTCGATCTTGGTTATCTGGAACAGTCTGAGAACTCATCAGTATACATCATCGGTAGAACTGCCAGGTTCCAATTAACTGTGTCAGCCCTACGTCCAACTGTGGATAACTCCCAGATGAACAGGGAGCATGTACCAGAGCAAACAGACTGGGAGCATGTACCAGTGAATGGGAGCATGTACCGGAATTTTAGGGAGCATGTCCCATCAGCCCATCCCATGATTAATCATGATAATATAGATATAAATAATGGGACTATAGAACAGATCAGGGAGATGTGGCGCGTTATAGAATTAGATCATTCTGGCAAATCGTTTAAGAACACAATAGAGCTATGGTTAAATGAACTTGATGAACTGGCGGTCCTAACTGCGGCATGGGTAGATCAATGGCTAAACGCACCAAATGAACGGCTAGAGCCTGGTCAATATGTCTATCGATTCCAGAAGGCGATTTATCCTACTACGCCAAAAACCAAAACATGGTTTAACCAAGATGATTTAGCCTTATTTGCAGTATCTGAACAAATGGGGGCGGATGATTATGATGAGTAAAGAAAATAAGGAGGAACACAACAGGCGACTAGCAAAATTTTACGTGACTGTCGCCAGGGAATTAGCTGTGGCTGAAAAGACATACGCGCAATCTGATACGCTGGACAGTCTGACTAAACGCAGACGATGTCTGATAGCAATTGCAAGCACGGCTAAATTGCCACTTGTGCGCCAATTTCGGCATCAGCAGGCAAATAAAATGGCTATATTCGCCAAGGAACGATTGCAAATCGTAGAGGACAAAATAGGGCGTTTAGAGAAACAACTACAACCAAAACTAATATAGGCCCAATGCGTGACCATTGGGCCCGGGGTCAGGGGAGCTATCAACCTGACCCCGCTTAATTATAACGGAGCTATCATAATGACAAAACAGGGACGGATACAACAGCACGGCGGGCAATGGCTAGACTGTGAGTTTAGTTTCAGCGAGGCAGAGGCGGGCTATGTCCTGCGGATACTGTCACCGTATCGGATCACGTTGGCCGTGCTGAAGAAGTCAGTGGCCAGCCCGGAAAAACTCCCACAACCCCAGGAACGGCAAGCCATATCACCGCCCATTATCGGAGATATGCCCCAAACTATACGAGAGTTTATGGAACGGGCTAAAAACCATAACGTTCTAGGACGTGGCTCCATGTGGCAGGCTATCATCAAAGACTTCTCAAATGCTGTGGACGATGAGCCAGAACCAGAGCCAGAACCAGATATTGCCATCGTGGCCAGGAATTTAATTGAGCCTTGGCACATCGGCAATCTTGTCAACGCTGGTAGGCCAGCATACGGCGCAAAATCCGCCGTCGCCAGGGCATTGGGGTACACACAATACGGCGGATCAAATACAAGCCGCATAGACGCCATTTTGAGGGACTTGGTCACTTCTTCTACTTCTACACCCGTAGACGTGGCTAAAATCGCCAAAAAAGCGGCATAGACCGCAAGTTCTACTAGGAGAGGTAGAAGAAATGACCGTCGTTAAACAAGATATCCAAGTGAATTGTTATAATTGTCGGGGTCGCTACTTGAGGACGTGGGTTTACACTGGCAAAATTGACGGACGTCGGTCAACGGCTCATACGGTGGTAGTAGTGATAGACTGGTGTCTGTGTGGCTGGCGCAATATCACTACCAGGACTACAGAATTTGACGACTATTCGTTTAATCATCGGTGCGTTCGTTCGGTTGACCGCCGGGAACTATGTCACTGTCCGACGAACGGTAATGAGATGGTCATTTGTCGCCAGGTAAAGGAGTTTCTAAATGCTTGAAATGCTGGTTTGGTTGACTCTGTATGGTGTTTGGTTTTTCGCTGTCTGTTGGGCTGTGCTGGGTGTTGTAGATCATGCCTGGGGGATTTATTTGAAGCGATTGAAGGAATATCAATCAATAGTTAAGCGAAAGTAAAGCTACTATCAGTCCGAACGGGGTCGTTTTGGGCTTTAGTTACTTTACAAAATAATTGGTAACATAAAGTAAGCATCAAAAAGACCGATAGAGGCTTTCTATCGGTCTTTTTCCTTACTTTACAAAAGGCAAGCGTTTTGTAAAACAAACGTTCTAAATAGAACCTTCGTCCAGCAATAGCTCACAAAATAGAGTGGCGTTAACTATGCTCACACCGTCCGTGTTCTCTATCCTAGCCCCGCAATGTAGTGGCTTGTCCTCATCATCTATCCTGATAATGGCGACAGCCGTGATGTACGTTTGACGGCCTATCAGCGTCCACATCCATTCTGTTTCGGCTATGATCCGCCCCCATTCCGAACTATCATCCTCGGCGACAATCAACGGACAAACCCGATTGAGAGCAACGCCCGAATTATCCAGCTTTACCGACCACGTTATACGCCAAATACCAGGAAAATGATAGAAGGGAGTCTCATTCGGGCCAAGCCAAACATATTGATCCGTTGGGGTCACAGGTGTGAATGGCAATCCGCTATGATTTGACAGGTCCGGCGTGTTTGACAGGAAGTTTTCACCACTGGTCAAGGCCAGCGGGCTTACAGGGCTGAAATCGTAAATAATCCAGGGGAAGTAGTTAGCATTTACCCCATCAGCCCCATCAGCCCCATCAGCCCCATCGACCCCAGGACTACCTACTATCCCAGAACCAATAAATGGCACGGTAAAAAACTCCAGACGAACGTTTACCGTCGCCATGCCAGTGCTGATATTGGTGATGACCACATCATTGCCAACTAGCTCCAGGTCGAAATAGGTGAAAGAGGCCGAGGTGCTGGTACTGTACAGTGAAAACTCCCCACTGCCTGACCCTGTCCCCTCTATGTACCAAATGCAATGACCACTAAGCGCAACAACGTTGTTTGATTGCAATACCGTTATATCAGGCCCATCAAACACCAGGCCGGTCCAGGATAGTGAACCATTCACACCCGCCTGGAGACTCAGCCCGGAAATGGCCGTTTGGATGGCCGTTAATTCGCTTTGATAATTGGCCGTTACCAGGCCATTGATAGCGGCTTGAATGGCCGTTAGTTCGTCTTGGATGCTTGAGCCAGCCCCGACAACCAAGGCCGGATAGGTCACAAACCAGAGTGTAACCGTCCAGTCGTTTGCGCCCGTTTCATTCAGGATTAGATCACCACTGGCCAAGGCTATCTCTACCCCAAAGCCCGTATCGTATATGGCCGTGGCACTGTCCAGTGAGAACTCACCTGTGTAGGTTGAGGCCACATTGTCAAACAGGATGTAACGCCCCGTGACCGCTAGCAGATCGCCATCAACCACGATAACCTGACCCGTAGAGGTTAGTTGCCCCTCCCAGGATGTGCCCGCAATACCTCCATTCAAACCGGATACGGACAGTTCTAAGCCGAGAATAGCTTGCTGTATGCCTTCCAGAACCCCGACCCCGGGATCCGTTTTTGTTGGTATAAGTGGATATTGTGTCATCAGTTCAACCTCTTTATGCGTATTTGGAACGTGCCCGGATCACTCGCCTCTGTCGGGTCAGTTCTGATAAATAACTCATTGATTTGGAACGTGCCCAGATTGGCTATTACGTCGTGGGTGACGTTGTAAAACTCCTCTGTACAATCGCTCATGGTGATGAGCAATTCCTTGCCTGCTGGAATGGAGAGTATTTCCAGCTCCATTGTATAGGCATCATCAAACTGGATAATGTTAATCCGTTGGTGATTGCCAGAACCTGCCCCGCTAAAAAATTCACTGGTCAGGGTGTGCCAGGCTCCGATAGGAAATTCTGTGGTGTCCCAGACTGAGCCACCATTACGCAAGTCTGGGGTCCCGTACGCCTGGAGCATTGATTGCGGCATACAGGATAGGTCCAGGATTGGCCCACACTCTGTACAATCATCATTTGTCCAGCCCGTGTATGCGTCTATCTCCTCTTGTGTGACTCTTAGTTCGTGGCCGTCCGGGAGATAAACTCTATCCAGTGCCCCGGTAGTAAATATCCAAGTCATGATAAACTCTGACAGCTCATTAGCCTCGGTTATTTCAAGCAAGGTATAAAATCGCGCTTGTATAGCCTCAGCCGCTTCTTCAGCATTGTTGGCTGTGTAGATGTCACACAGAAACGCTGGACGATTAGTCTGCAATATATTGGCTAACAGGTTGAGATCGTTTATGGTTAAACGTTCGAGCGCGTCAAGTAAAACCTCTGCAACAGCGATGGCTATACCAGGTAATATACCAGCAACCAACCCTACCAGCCTCGCCACCTCTAATGCTATTCCTATCAAGTCGGTGGGAATAGGCAAAACTGCGGTTATTCTAGCGATGACATAATTCAGGTCGATGAATATTTTTCCCAGGAGCCACTTAGCCGCATCACAGCGATAAACGTCAACCACAGAGCTATAGATTGGCACAACCTGCGTATCAGGCCCATCCAGCAACTGAGCCTTGAGCATCTCCTCAAGGTTTTCACAGATACACTTGAGGTCCTCGATCTTCTGCACCATGTTGGACAGTTCGGCCAGATCGGTCAGATTGTCCGTGTTTGTAACCAGGTTGACCAGCTCAGCTGTGGCCAGGTTCAGGGCGGTCTCAAGGGCGGTCACGTCCAGGTTGACATTAACCGTGTTGTCTATGGGCGTGGGATCAACGTTGACATTAACCGTGTTGTCTATGGGCGTGGGATCAACGTTAATGACCGGGTTGACATCAACGTCATTGATTACGCTCAGGTCCAGGGCTTCTATAGCTGATTTGATGTTCTCATCAGCCGGCGCAATGCGGTTACTGAGGATGATTAACTGCTGGATAATGCTGTTTAAATTGCTGTTGGGATCAGCCCCGGCAATGGCGGTCAATTGGGTAATAATACCCGCGATATCCACATTTTGAACACTGTCAGCCAGGTTATTCAGAGCGTCCGGCGCAATGCGGTCAGCCATCTCGGCCAATTGTTCTTTGAGGTCATTCATCGACCTATCGAGGATAGCGGCCATAATAAAGCTACTGGGATCAGGGATACCGTACTGCTCCCCAAACTCATCTGGTAGAAAATCA
>Ga0102950_1000391_pt1 | contig 12204 bp, 9 predicted proteins | sample SalPon2A_B_D2_MG_FD_78505 | JGI IMG/M metagenome (GOLD analysis project Ga0102950, IMG submission 78505) | Soil microbial communities from South San Francisco under conditions of wetland restoration - Salt Pond MetaG R2A_B_D2_MG | ecosystem: Environmental > Terrestrial > Soil > Wetlands | place...
CCCTATAGATGATTTAAGAAGGAGGAGTTTGATGCGTTCCTTATCGAGAGTGATTTGTTTCCTGTTTTTGCTCTCCCTTGGAGTAATGCCAGGCACCCTATGGTCCCAGGGTGCTGTGGGCACAATCAACGGCACTGTCATGGATCAAACAGGTGCGGTTGTGCCTGGCGCTACGGTCACTGCAACCAACATTGCCACTGGTGAGACGACGAAGACGACCAGCACGTCATCGGGTTCTTACACCTTGCCGTACCTTCCTTACGGGACGTACACAATTAAAGCCACTGCCTCCGGCTTCCAAACCTCCACCAGGACGAACATCATCCTGCGCGTCGCACAAACCCTTACCGTGAACATGAAGCTTAGCGTGGGACAAGTCACCCAGCAGGTGACGGTCAGCTCCAAGCCCGAGCTCCTTGAAACGGGCTCCGCTGAGATCGGCCGTTACATTACGCAGCAGGAGTACAAGGCTTGGCCCATCATGGTTAGCGACGGCCAACGGCAAATTCAGCAATTCATCTTCTCAAGTTTGCCCGGCACGCAAGGCGGCACCTTCCGCGGATCGATTAACGGCGGGCAGGGGTACTCTCACGAGATCCTGATTGACGGCATTCCTGTTGGCCGGGCCGATCTTTCCGGAGGCAGCAACAACGAATTCAGCCCCTCCGCAGACGCGATCGGACAGTTCAAGCTGCAGGAAGGCGCGATGACCGCCCAGTATAACGGCGGGCAGACTGCCGTCGCGAATTTCACCATCAAATCCGGAACCAACAACCTGCACGGTTCCCTTTTCTATTACAACCAGAACGAAGCGCTGTCTGCCCGGAACCTCTATACGCGGACAACAGGCGGGAAGAGAAGCAGAAATCGCCTGAACAATTACGGATGGTCCGTGGGAGGGCCCGTGGTCATTCCCCATATTTACAATGGTCACGACAAAACCTTCTTCTTTACGAATTTTGAGCATGACTCAGTTAACAATCTGGTCACAAATGGTTTCGGAACCGTGCCCGCCACGGAATACAAGCAAGGCGATTTTTCAGGCCTGCTGAATCCGGCCTGGACGGGGCAAACCAGACCTTGCGCGACATCGGGCCAGCAAGTCTGTACGATTGACCCCACCACTGGCGCTAAAACCTATGCGTATGATGCGATGGGCAACCCCATCATTTATGGCCAGCTCTATGATCCCCGAAGCACGACGATGGTCAACGGCCAGCCCTACCGTACCCCCTTTGCGGGCAACATCATTCCGCCTTCGGCGTGGGACCCGGTGGCCAAGAACATTGTCAACAACGTCGGCATCGTCGACCCACAGTTCAATCAGGAGTTCAACAACATCACCAAAATCAGCGGTTCTCCCTACTTTGATGAGCACATCATCGGAGTCAAGATCAACCACGTGATCAATGAGAAGAACCGTATTGACGGTTACATTAACCGCAGCTACCGAAACCGGCAAAACAATGGCGCGCAACCGTTTCTGCCCTTCCCTGGTCCTCTGACCCAAAGCTGGCAGCAGCAGACCACGCCGGGGTACATGGGCAGGTTTTCGTGGACGACCACCATTACGCCCTCTTTGCTGAACCGCTTCGAGTTGGGCTACAACAGGTTCACCAACGATAATGGCGCGCTCCCGTCAACCGTGAATAGTGGTTGTGCATCGACAATGGGTCTACAAGGCCTGCCCGACACCATGTGCCCCACGTTCAGCTTCGGGGGGTCCGAATGGCAGGGCGGGACCATCTCCCGGTGGGGCGTTGGTTTCGTGGACACGAGTCAAAACGGCAGCGAGGTCCTCATGGACGATGCCACCTGGATCCATGGGGCCCACACTTTCAAATTCGGGTTCGTGTACACTCGCTATTTCTACAATGACAATTCACTTTCCGATGCCGGTTCCTTCCATTTCGATCCGCGACAAACAGACACGCCTGGCTACGACGCTTCCACCGGAAACTCATTTGCGAGCTTCCTGCTGGGTGCGGTCAATAATGCCGGCCACGAGATCTCAGGTATCAGCTCAGCTTTCCGTCAGCCCTACATCGAGTCCTATGCTTCCGATGACTGGAAGGTGAACTCGAAGCTGTCCATCAATTTGGGCTTCAGGTGGGGAATTGTTCCGCCGTTCTACGAACGCACCAACCGAATGTCCATGGTTGATTTGAACGTCAAGGATCCCGGTGCGGGCAACCACACCGGTGCGCTGGTGTTTACCAGGAACTTCCCCGGCGCGATTCTGAGTCCTTTCGGCAACCGCCTCAACAGCACTTATTACGGTTTGCTCGGGCCGCGCTTCGGTTTTGCATACATGCTGAATAACAAGATGGTCATTCGAGGTGGTTATGCCATCACCAACACTCCGCCCATTGCCAATGGCTGGGGTTACGGCGGGTTCCTGAATGGATTTAACGGTTCCGACCCCGTGGTTGCGGGTACAAGTCCAACGGGATTCGTCGACAACCCCTCAATTTATCTGAGCCAACCGTACCCTGCCTTTACCGGTACGCTGCCCAACACGGATCCGAGTCAATATAACTACTGTTGCGGAGTATCAACCACCGCTCCAAATGCCAACCGCCCGACCTACGTGCAGAACTGGAATTTTGGGATTCAATACGCCCTGCCCAAGCAGACAGTGCTGGAAGTATCGTATGTCGGCAACAAAGGGACTCGGGATTGGGGTTCGGTTTTTAACCAATACGACGCCCTGCCCGCGAGCATGCTTTCGATGGGAGATGTCCTCAATCAGCAGGTCAGCTCGAACATGCAGTACTTGCCGTATGCCGGCTTTCCCACTAACCTTACCGTAGCTCAGGCACTCCGGCCCTGGCCCCAGTACTTCGGGGTGACTGAGACATGGCCCTACAACACCAACTCCAATTACAATTCCTTGCAGGTCACGGTGACGAAACACCTGACCAAGGGACTGGGCTTCATAGCCGCTTACACCTGGTCCAAAGACATTGGCTATGTGGATAACAACGGGCCAGGGGCCTACTACGCCACCGTGCAAGACTATTCCAACCGCGGGTTGGAGAGATCCATCACCATGTATAACACTCCCCAGGATTTCAAGTTGACCTGGGTGTGGCAAACCCCCGTTGGAAAAGGGAGGCACTGGGATCTGCACTGGGCCAACCCGTTCCTCGGAGGGTGGGAATTCTCGGCGATCCAACACTATGCGGATGGAGGCCCCGTCCAGATTAGCGAGGGTGGTCTGTTGATTCCGAACGGGTTCGCTGGAGGGATTCGACCGGATTCCGTCGCGGGCCAAAGTTTGGTCCTCCACGGCATGCCCTCAAATGCCGACGTGTTTAACCCACTGCCGTACATTAACCCGGCGAAGTTCTCGCCCGTCACACAAACAAGCGATGGAATGCCTTTGCGTGTAGGCACGGCTCCTAGATATACACGCATCCGAACCGCGGGTGTCGCGAGCGAGAGCTTCAAAATACAAAAGAAGTTTCCAATCACCAGTCGGGAGGGGACTTGGTTCGGCATTGGAGCGACGATGACCAATCCCTTCAACCGCCATAGCCCCTACATCGCTTCTACCGATATTACTTCCTCGGAGTTTGGACAGGTGTTAGCGGGCGGTGGTGGTCGAACAGTCCAGTTGGACGCTCGAATCAACTTCTAGTCCATAGAGTGGCTGGTTGATTCTTTACGCGACGCGGAGCGAATGGTATCCATTCGCTCCGCGTGCTATTATACGGGGTTATGAAGCGCAGGTTAACACCTTCCCTCCGCGCCGGGTTGCGCCCGGTGAACCACTCCGCCCTTGGCAGGCTCACCCACCGCCGGATTCCGGTCCTTTTCGCAGGGATTTGCCTTCTAAGTTTCACGCTCTTTACGTCGTGCAAGTCTGGGGAGCAGACGCCGGGTGAAACTCACGCAACTTTAAAGCCGCTCAACGTGGTCCTGGTTACGATCGATACTTTGCGGTCGGATCATGTCCATTGTTATGGATATCAGGACATTAAAACCCCGACGCTTGACGGGCTGGCGAAACGCGGGGTGCTTTTTGAGCAGGCCGTGACGCAGGCCCCGCTGACGGCACCGTCCCATGCCAGCATCTTCACGGGCGAGTACCCTACCCGCACCCACGTTCGAGACACGGGCGGTTTCATTCTTCCCTCCTCCTCCATTACCCTGGCAACGATCCTACAGAAACACGGGTGGGATACTGCGGCTTTTATCGGCTCTGCCGTTCTCAAGCGGGAATTTGGGTTCAATCTGGGCTTTGATTATTATGACGACAAAATGCCCAGGCCGGGCCATGGTGACCAATATCTCGAAGAACCGTCACGGCCTGCCAAGATCGTAATTAACCATGCCATTCATTGGCTGAATCATCAGTCGGGGAAACCGTTCTTCCTCTGGGTACACCTCTACGATCCGCATATGCCTTACACCCCGCCGCCCCCTTTTAGTGAAGAGTACAAGGGACGCCCCTACGACGGCGAGATTGCTTACGCGGACCAGCAGCTTGGCCGGCTGATCGATGTCTTGAATAAGAAGGCTCCCAAGAACACGATTATTGCCGTCCTGTCCGATCACGGGGAAAGCCTGGGCCAGCACGGTGAGTACACGCACGGGGTTTTTCTTTACGACTCAACTCTGCGAATCGTCTTCATCATGGAGGGACCGGGTATACCCGCCGGCCTGCGGATCAAACGGCAGGTACGGGAAATCGACTTTCTGCCAACAGTGCTTGACCTGATGGGCGGAAAAGCTTTGGTGCCGCATCGGGTGCAGGGTACAACCCTGGTACCGGCTTTTACGGGCAATCCGGTTAACACGGGTACTTCCTACGAGGAGACGCTTTACCCCAAAATCAACATGGGATGGTCAGAACTTCGCGGCATTCGAACAAATCACTGGATGTACATCCGTGCTCCGAAATCTGAGCTGTATGACCTGACCAAGGATCCCGGCGAAACGAATAATGTCATTAAGCAGCATCCGTTGCAGGCTGAAAGATTGAATTCGGTTCTGAACGGAGTGATCTCAGCCGAAGGCCATGGGAAGACGGAGAAGGTGAAATTGGGGTTGATTAAACCGCAGACCGAGCAGGAACTGTACTCCCTCGGCTATTTGTCGGCTTACACGCCCAGGGCGTTTGATTTGACGGGTCACGGTATCGATCCCAAGGATGAGACGAATATTCTGAAATTGCTCTACGAGGCTGAGAACCCCCTGTCAAAGACCAGCAATGCGCGACGCCTTAAACTGGAACAGCAGGCTGTTGCCGAAGATCCCACGAATCCTATGATTTACTACTTGCTGGGGGGCCGATACGACAAGGCTCACCGATACAAAGACGAGATGGACCTCTACCGGGCTGCGCTCAAGAAGGGCATCAATAGTGGACTGCTGCATTCACGCATGGCCGACCTGTTGGTTCGCGAGGGGAAGACGGACGAAGCCATCACCGAATATAAGAAGGCGGTGGAACTCAATCCTTCCGACACGGGGAGCCTGGCAAACCTGGCGACAGCGTACCTGAACAAAGGGAGGCTTGAGACCGCCGATCTCGACTTCAAACGGATTCTGGTCATGAACCCCAATAATGCCACGGCGCAAAACGGGTTGGGCCTGATTGCTATTCAACACGGGAATTTTCAAGCGGCTCGCGGGTATTTCGAGCGGGCTGTCCAGCTCGACCCTAATATGCCGGAGGCTCAGGTGAATCTGGGTTTGATTTACGAAAAGGCGGGCGACTTTGAGCGAGCGCGGAAGTGCTTTGAAACCTTCCTCGCCACCGCTTCCCCCACGCAGTATGCCACGGTGATTCCGAAGGTGCGCCACGAACTGGCGACTCTTCGCCAAAAGAAGCCATAAATCATTTCCCAGCTAACGCCCTCGCCCCCACGTACGGACAGCAAAGCTCAGACACGACCTGCGATGCCGCCAGCAGGTTTTATCGGTATTCTCACGGCCCGCTTTTCCAGGTGATGAAGGGAAGTTCAGCGTGGCGCTGGTGATGTTCCGCAAGGCAAAATCCAGATAGCAGAGCCAACACAGGCAGCTATGAAACCCAACCACAAATCCTCGGCCTGCCGGGCCCCTCGCCTCACATGGGTAGCCACAATTTCCTGGCGGTTGTGCGTGGTCCTGCTTTGTGCTGCAACTCTATGTGCCCAGGTTGCTTCTCCTTCGGAGCTATTACACCGCGCCAGAGATCTGGTGATCGGGGGAAAGGCTGAGCAGGCCATTCCTATTTATCAGGAACTGGTCCGAAAGTTTCCCGACAACCCGGGACTTCGTGTGGACCTTTGCGTGGCCGAGTACAAGGCGCGGCGGTACAGGGAGTCGGCGGAGGAGGCGAAAACATTACTCAAGCTTCGACCGGGGTTGCCCACCGCGAATCTGTTCCTGGGAGCCAGTTATCTCCAGCTTGGTGAATTCGCCTCCGCCATCCCACCACTTCAGAAGGCGTTGGAATCAAAGTCCACGGAAAGCAACGCGCGGCTCTCCCTGGCAGAGGCGTATTCGGGAGCCAAGCGGTACGAACAAGCTGTGCAACAGTTCCAGAAACTCTCGGAAATTGTTCCAGACAGTCCCGAAGTCTGGTATGGTCTGGGCCATAGCTACGACAAGCTTGCCGAGCAGTCGCCCGGACAAAGCGAACATTTCCGGGAATTGGCGCAGCAGGCCTATAATCGATTGGACCAGCTTCCACCCTCGCCTGAAAGCACTATTCACGCTGCAGAACTGCTTGACAGAACCTCAGAGTGGATGGAAGCGGCAAAAGAATGGCGCAAAGCATTGGAGCTGGCGCCACACGATAACCGTGCGCGGGGAGGTCTGGCCTGGGCGCTCTACCGGGCACGCGACTACAAATCGGCACTGAAAGTAATTGAAAGTATGCGGAAGGACGGTTTTGATTCCGCCGTGGTGAACTTCCTAAACGGCGGATGCTGGCTCAACCTGGAGCAACCGGAGAAAAGCATTCCATATCTGGAGAAGGCCATTGCTGACGATTCCCACTTCCTGCCTGCAAAGGCCGCACTTGGCCAGGCCCTTCTGCGAACCGGCAGAGCCCGGGAAGCTATTCCATTCCTTCGGGCTGCGCTTCCCGTTGACAAAGACGGGACTATCCACTTCCAGCTTTACCGTTCCTATTCAATCGCGGGAGAGGCCAAGGCGGCAAAGCAAGCCCTCGCGGATTACGAAGAGTTCAAGAAGCATCTGCCCCATGCCTCGGCCGAACATGGAAACGCTTACCGTTGAGATAACCCCAACTCTTCACTTGAACAGGACAACTATGGTTCGCGAACCTTCAGCGCCTGGTTTGTCCGCACGTTTGTAAGCACCTGGCGCGTCCCACTGGGCCAGCGAATTTCGACTTTCCTTACTTCCTTCAGCTTTCCGGTCCCAAAATGGACGCCAAAGTGGCTGGAAGAGGCATAGCTCAGCGCGGAGGTCATATGATTGACCTGACCGTCCAGGCGAATCTCCGCTCCGATTCCGTCACGGTTGCTCCGGGTTCCCTGCAGCTTGAAGATCAACCAGGTGTTTTCCATCGGCGTGACGTTTTCCCATAACTCCGGACCTGCGCCGAGTGAAGTCACGACCACGTCAATCCTGCCATCATTATTGAAGTCGGCAAAGGCGGCGCCCCGGTGCGCCCGCGGCGTGAGAAAATCATCGCCCACGGTCTCGGAAACGTCCTGGAAAGTTCCGTTGCCCCGGTTCAGGAAGACCGCATTGTGCAACTTGTACTTAGTGGCTTCGTAGAGCGCGACCAAGTCGTTGACGTGAGCGTTAGCGGTGAACAGATCTTTCCAGCTATCATTGTTGAAATCGAACATGCCGAGCCCGAATCCGCTGTAGATTCTGCTCGCCAGGCTCATGTTGCTTGAATAGGTCACATCCTCGAATAATCCCTTTCCCAGGTTCCGAAAGAGCGGGAAGGTTTCGCCTGCAAGCGCGGAGAAAGCAATGTCCGGCAGACCATCATTATTGTAGTCACGAAAATCCGTGCCCATTCCTGAGACGGGATTGCCGGTGTCGAGCAAAGCAACGCCCGCCTCCATGGCCACCTCTTCGAATTTTCCGTGTCCGAGGTTGTGGAAGAGAAAATTCCGCATCTTATCGTTGGTGACAAAAATATCCATCAGACCGTCACCATCGTAGTCGGCAACTGCTACACCCATTCCCTTTCCGACATACTTAGCGATGCCGGACTCTTGCGAAACGTCCCTGAACTTCCCATTACCCTCGTTATGATAAAGGGCATTCGGGAGACCTTCGTAGGCACGGGGACTGCAGTATACGCGTAAATGGCGCGATGCATCACCGCAGTAGGGTTCGGACGTTGGCGACCAGTGCAGGTAATTGAGCACGAAGAGGTCCAACAGCCCGTCGGTGTCGTAGTCGAACCAGGCGGCGCCAATCGACCACGGGTAGCTCTTGATTCCGGCCTGTTCAGTTACATCCTCAAACGTCCCATCGCCCCGATTGTGATAAAGAATATTCCTGCCGACTCCCGTAACGAGGAGATCGACATGGCCGTCATTGTCGTAATCAGCGGCGCTGGCCCCCATCGAATAGCCCGCGCCGGTGACTCCCGCCTTTTCAGTCACATCTTGAAAACGAAATCCACCCAGGCTTTTGTAAAGGCGGTTCCAGTATCTTGGCGAAGTCTTCTTCAAGGATGGCCACGACGCCCCGTTGGCGAAGTAGAGGTCCGTCAGTCCGTCGCCGTCGTAATCGAATGCCGCGACGCCCCCCGCCATGGTTTCAATCAGGTGCTTTCTCGGAGTCGGGCTGTTCTCCAGCACGAATTCAATTCCCGACCCGGAAGCAACGTTGCGAAACCGGATGGGGCCTGCCTGGCGAGTGGGCTGGGCTGCATGTCCAAACTGGCTGGTCAAAAGGGGAAGGCAAAGGCCTGCGCTTGCTTTCAGCAAATCGCGTCGCGTGAATTTATCGCCCATCACCAGATGTGTCCCCGGGAGTGATCATGCGGATATCTTGCCATTCCACTACATTTTCAGTCAACACAACCGGCACCGATACGTTGCGCGGGGCATCCGGACACCGGGAGCGCCTTAACGCCGGGATACCATGCCGTCGAATCAACCCGTGTCGCGAGAGCGGGAAACTTCAGGTTGGCGGGTGAGCTTGAAACTTGCAGGACGGCCTGACCAGCCATCTCCACCGAGGAGGCCGTGTCATGCAAAATGTCTGTGTTGCCGCAGCGCAGTTTGAACACATTGCCGGTGACAAACAGGCCAATCTGGCAAAGGTCCGTGGATTTGCTGAGGGGTGGAACGAGTAGATTGCGATGAATAGAGAACTGATGGCGGAGAGGGTGGGATTCGAACCCACGTGCCCGCTTTTGGCAGGCAAGACGCTTTCGAGGCGCCCCCGTTATAACCACTTCGGTACCTCTCCGCAAAAGAGTGGCCATGATCTTTGCGACCGTTTGATTTATATTGCGCGATCGTCCCGGTTATTTTCAAGTTCTGGACCGGTTTGTTTCTCGCCGTTCGCGGAAGAACTGCCGAAGAATGGCTGCGCAGTCTGGCTGGAGAATCCCGCTGTCGAACACGACATGGTGGTTCAGGTTTCTGTCGTTCAGGACCGCAAGAACTGAACCACAGGCGCCTGCTTTCGGGTCCATGGCGCCCACAACCAGTCTCTGGATGCGCGCCTGGACGATTGCCCCAACACACATCGCACAAGGCTCGATTGTAACATACAGCGTACACCCCGGCAGGCGGTAGTTCCCCAGCTTGCGCCCTGCGCGGCGCAAGACCAGGATCTCTGCGTGTGCGGAAGGATCGTTCAGATGGATCGGGCGGTTGTGAGCGCGCGCGACAACCTCACCCTTGTACACGATGACCGCTCCAACCGGCACTTCGCCTTCGCGGTAACCCCGCCGGGCCTGGCGAAGGGCCTCCCTCATGTACCGGCTGTCTAAATCCTTCACGTGATCGTTTTTGCCACTCTTCATCCCCGTATCCTAGCACCTTTGGGGCGTGGTATGATCTGCGCTGCGGCGGGAAAATCCTGAGATAACAAGAGCATGCGTGCAGGGCCGCAATGCTCTCTGTTCGTTTCCCTCTGCTTGTTCAGTGGCCGTGTTACGCTTGTTCTCTGAACTGATCTATTTCTTAAGGAGGAGCGCTTTTATGAGTTCAATGAACCGAAGAGATTTTCTCCGTACCGGGGCCGTTGCTTCGGCTGCTTTAATGGCTGCGGGCGGATCCATGGACTTATATGCCGACCCTTATGGAATTCCGGTTGGCTTGCAACTTTACACGGTGCGGAGGCAGCTTGATCAGGACTTTGCAGGGACGCTGCGCAAGGTGGCCGCCATCGGCTACACGCAAGTGCAGTTTTCCGGCTTCCACAACCAGCCCGTGCCGAAGATTAAGAAACTGATTGATCAGCTCGGCCTGAAGACCGCCGCCGGCCACTTTCCCTACGAACAGTTCAAGTCGAACCTGTCCCAGGTGACCGACGCGGCGCACACGCTGGGCATGAGTTATGTTGTGCTCTCTTCGGCTCCGGAGTCCTACCGGCACTCGATTGACGGTTACAAGCGGGCGGCTGAATTTTTCAACAAGACGGGCGAAGGGTGCCGGAAGGCCGGCCTTCATTACGGGTACCACACTCACAACCTGGACTTCGAGAAATTCGGCAAAACAATTGCGCTTGACCTGATGCTGCAACGCACGGATCCGGCCCTGGTCTGTTTTGAGATGGATTGTTTCTGGGTCACGCGTGCCGGCTACGATCCAGTAGCCTACATGGATAAGTACCCGGGGCGCTTCCCGGTTCTGCACATCAAGGACGAGCGCAAGCATTATCCGCCCACTGCCACAGGCCCCACGCCTGCTGCGGCTTTTGCTCCGGTGGGCAAGGGAATCATCAACTGGAAGCGGATTTTCAAGGCTGCACCCAGGGGCGGCCTGAAATACTATTTTGTTGAGCAGGACGACACCGAGCTTCCGGTTTTCCAGGCCATCAAGATCAGTTACGACTATCTCCATAATCTCAAGGTTTAGCGCGACGCGTGGAGGTGCAAAATGCCGGTAAACATCAGGCGGGCTTACGACCAGCCGTGCGCGCGTGACGGCGTTCGCATCCTGGTGGACGGCCTGTGGCCCCGCGGCGTGAAGAAATCTGACCTCAAAATCAGCGCGTGGGAGAAGTCCATTGCGCCGTCCAAAGCCCTGCGAACGTGGTACGCGCACGATCCCGCAAAGTGGCCGGAATTCTGCAGGCGCTACCGCAAAGAGCTTCAGGACCCGCCGCGCAGGGAAGTTCTCGACCGCCTGGTTCGCCTGGCGGGGCAGGGAAACCTGACGCTCGTCTTCGCCGCCCGCGATGCCGAGCACTCCAACGCTGCCGTCATTGCGGAAGTGATTCAATCCCGATTGAAGGGTGGTCACTGATCTTCCCGGAGGATGGTTCGGTCATCGCAATGGACCGACTGGAGTGAGCACTATTAAGAGCTTCTCGCTTCGCGAAATCGCTGTTCCTCCGGGGCGGGTGCCTGTGCCACCTGCCCCCACAGCCATTGCCGTGGAGATCGACAATGTCATGTAGCGATCCAGGAAACTCCATTCGGAAGTAACACTCTCTGTGATTAGCTCTTCCGCATGAAAAGTCGTTAAGAGGCAGGCGCCGTCCCCTCAAAAATCGAAGACGATGGCTGCCAGTTGTGAGCGTGACAGTTGCCGCGCTCGACAGCCTTCCTGAGTTTTCGCAGGTCGCCTTTCAGAATCCCAGGCTGCCTGAATAACCTCAGCAAGAACGGATAGACTTCCTCTTGAATGCCTTTCGTGTCCTGTATGAGGGAATAATAAATCCGCGGCCCTTCGCGGCGATCCTGCACGAGCCCTGCATTCTTAAGATACGTGAGGTGGCGAGAGACGTTGGGTTGCGGTGAATCCAACACAAATTGAATGTCGCAGACGCACAATTCACCGTGCAGCAGAAGGTTCAGGATTCGCAGCCGGGTCGCATCGGCCAGCGCCTTAACGACCTGTTCCATTTCTTTCATTCGCAAACTCCCCGTCGCATTCAATGGTTTTTCTTATATGCATATACATATATATGCCGATGAAAAGCAAGGTGCGGTGACGATAATCACATCGAAAAGAGATCATGGCAGACGGCATGAGTCCTCAGCTAGTGAAAGAAGTATTGAAACTGTACCAGCACCGCGTTGTTGGGGAA
>Ga0102950_1000392_pt1 | contig 12202 bp, 8 predicted proteins | sample SalPon2A_B_D2_MG_FD_78505 | JGI IMG/M metagenome (GOLD analysis project Ga0102950, IMG submission 78505) | Soil microbial communities from South San Francisco under conditions of wetland restoration - Salt Pond MetaG R2A_B_D2_MG | ecosystem: Environmental > Terrestrial > Soil > Wetlands | place...
CCCAATGTAGAGCCGTGCAGCACGACGGTCACGAAAATCAACGCAAACATCAGGGGCACCAGCAACTCGGCATCCGCATAGCCGGCTTGCATCATGCGCGGGGCGAAGACGCCGGCCACCGCCGCGGCGACGATGCCGCGCGGCGCGATCCACGCCAGCAGCAAGCGTTCCCGCCAGCGCATGCGGGACCGGAAAGTCGCCAGCAGCACAACCAGCGGACGCGCAACCACCATGATGACCACGATCAGCAGGGCCCCGTCCCAGTGCAGGTGCTCGAGCACCGCAGGATCGAGGCTCGCGGTCAGCAGAATGAACACCACGGCAATGAGCAGCGTCGAGATGTATTCCTTGAAGCGGCGCAGTTCATCGATGCTCGCCAGCCCCATGTTGCCGAGCGCGATACCCATGACGGTGACGGCCAGCAACCCGGCCTCGTCCTGAACTAGGTTGGAGGCGACGAACACGGCGATCACGGTGGCCAGGGTCAGCGGATACTTCAGGTATTCGGCGGCGAGGTCGCGCTTGAATACTTCTCCCAGCAAGAAGGCGGCCAGCCCCCCGAACACACCGGCGGCCAGCACCGCGCGGCCCAGGTCCCACACCAGCTGCCAGGAAAACCAGCCGCTGCCCGAGTACAGGAAGTACTCGAAGACCAGCACGGCAAGCAACGCCCCGATCGGGTCATTGATGATCGCTTCCCACTTCAGATACGAGGCGATCCGCCGCCGCAACGCCGTCTGGCGCAGCAACGGCAGGATGACGGTTGGTCCCGTCACGACGATAATGGCGCCAAATACCAGCGCCACGGGCCAGGAGAGGCCGCCGACGTAATGCGTCGCGAGGCTGTAGAGGGCAAAACCCAGCGGGACGCCGAGGTATACCAGCCGGCGCACGCCCGAGGCCGCGTGATTCAATTCGTGGAAGCGCAGGTTGAGACCGCCCACAAAGAGGATGACGGCAACCGACAGGCTGATGATCGTCTGCAACGCCCCGCCGAATTCATGGACGGGGTCCAGCAGCCCGAACACCGGCCCCACGAGCAATCCGCAAACTGTCAGCAGCGCGATCGCCGGCAGGCGCAGGCGCCACGCCAGCCATTGCATGGACACGCCCAGCACCAGCACCAGGGCAATCGCGACTCCGAGGCTATGGAGCATGCCGATCCCGCTTTTTATCAATAAGCTCCATGCCTACTATAGCGGCCCCGCCCGGACCGCGACGGCACCCGAAACCTAATCTTGCTCCGGATCAAGCGACTCCGCGTCCCGCGCGAGATCTTCGAAGATCTCTTCGGCAACTTCCAGCCCACCCTGCGAGGTCATGAACAGGGGCACGAACTCGCCCTGCTCGTCGAGGCTCGGAGCGACCCTCTGGAAACTGCGCAGGATTCCGATGACGACCAGCAACACCAACACGGCCGCTTGGTAGTAGGGCAAACCACGGGCACCCACGAAATCGAACATGATGCCCGCAATTAGGGGGCCCAGCGTCGCTCCGCCGCCGCTGGCGAGCAGCAGCCCCTGGGTCGCCGCCAGCACCTCTTCGGGATCGAGCAGATCGTTCATGTGGGCGACCGCCAGCGCATAGAGACACAGGGACGTCGCCCCGAAGCCGAAAGCAAACAACAGAAGCAGCCATAACGGCCCATGTATCGACGCGGCCATAAGCAGTGCGAATGCCGCACCGGTCAGCGCGGCACTGATGAGCACCGGGCGGCGGCCCATGCGGTTGGACAGGCGGCCCAGTGGCAACTGCGCGACTACGCCGCCACCGATCACCGAAGCGACGAACGCACCTACGCCCACGGGCGAAAGCCCGATACGGGCGGCGAACGCGGCACCCATTCCCCAGAAAGCCCCGGTGACCAACCCGGCCAGGAATGTCGCAATCATGGCGAACGGCGCCCGCCTGACCAGCCGCCAGGGAGGCAGATTCGGCGTATTCACGGTGCCCGGCTGGTCGAGCCGGGTGATCGTTACCGGCACAAGGCCGAATACGATCAACATGCCAGCGACAAGAAAGAGCGTCGGCCCGGTCGCCGGCACTGCCAGGAACGGCAATTGCCCCGCCGCCATGGCCACCAGGGTGAGCATGACGTAGAGCGCGAAGACCGGCACGCGCTGCTCACGCGGCAGCGTGGCATTGAGCCAGCTTTCCGTCACCATGTACAGCCCGACCATGGCGATGCCGGTCAGCAGGCGCAGTGCGAGCCACGACCAAGGGTTAATGGCGAGCGCATGGGCCAAGGCAGCGCTGGCCACGATGGCCGCAAGCCCGGCAAACGTACGGATGTGCCCCACGTTCCGGATCAGTATCGGGCAGATGAAGCTGCCGATCACGAAGCCCGCAAAATAGCCTGACATCACCAGGCCCAGCTGCCAGCCCGGAAAATGCGCGAGCGTCGCGCGCAGGCCAAGCAACGAACTCAGCAGGCCCATGCCCGTAATTAGAATGGTGACCCCCAGCAGGAGGCCGAACAGTCGGCGAATCTGCGTCAGCACAACAAATATGCACGAGGAAACGGTGACATTCTAAGTCTTCACATGCTCCTGCCCAACCCGACACAGGGCATGGGACGCGCAAAGAAAACCGCGACCTCACGCCGTCCCGGGAAGTCATCCGCGCCATGGAACCGCAAACCACCGCCGAGCCGGAGCAGCGCGTTGAGCGCCAAGCCGGAGGATCAGCAGCAGCAGGCGATCAACGCTTCCAAGGCCGCGAAAACCATCGCCGGCGCCACGGCCCAGGCTCTGGCCACTGTGGGGGTCCGCTTAAGAAGGCGGGCGCTCGCGATGCGATGAAGATTCCGAGTGCCGATAATCAGATCGAGCTGTCGGGTGGAATCGACAAGGGAATCCCACGTGATAATCGCAGCGGCCGACATCGGCGACCTGCCCGGGGAAACGGATCCGCCCAGCCCGCCGTATCCGGCTTGGCCCGCAACCGGCGCGGCGCCGCCGGGTCCGGGACGCCGCGCTAACCGCCTACCGACGCAAGGCCGGGCCCGCATGATACAGGGCGGGGGCCGGCGTTCCTCTCACCTCCAGGTAACCCGCCAGTCCCTGCGTCATCCGGCCCAGGGCATGGTCGACCAGGATGTAGCGGCCCGGGACATGGACCTTGAACTGCGCGATCAAGGCACCGCCAGGCGGCACCGAGATGGTCTGGATGTCACGCTCCGGCGGATTACTAAGCGACCCCCAGGCCCAGGCCTTGTCCATGATTTCGCCAATGATGTGGAACGAAGACGTCAGGTTGGGGCCGCCGTCGCCGAAGAAGATACGCACCGTGTCGCCGACGTTCGCCTCCAGGGGATGATCCGACTTCAGCGCATTGACTGCGCCATTGAACACCATGTACGTCGGCTGCTCCGCGATCAGCTTGGCAGCATCGAACTGCTGGTGACCACCCTCACCGAAACCACCCGAGGTGTAGAACTCGCTTTGCATGACGTAGAACTCATGGTCGACTTTCGGCAAGCCGCCCGGCGGCTCCACGAGAATCATGCCGAACATGCCGCTCGCGATGTGTTCCGCGACCATCGGCGTGGCGCAGTGATAGACGAACAGGCCCGGGCGCGTAACCTTGAAGGTGATCGTCTTGCTTTCACCGGGCGCGACCTGCAGCAACGCGGCACCGCCCCCGGGCCCGATCACCGCGTGCAAATCGATCGAGTGAACCATGAGGCTGTCAGGAGCATTGGCAAGGGTCAGCTGAACTCTGTCGCCGACGCGCGCACGGATCATCGGGCCCGGCACCTTGCCGTTGAACGTCCAGTAGGTATAGGTGACCCCGGGGGCCAGGCGGGCCTCGGCTTCTTCGGTCACCAGATGCACTATCACCAGTTTTGGCGCGCGTGCACCCACCGGCGGCGGCAGGTCATCGGGGCTACGGACAATCGAGGCATCGGCCGTGGAAGAACCGGCGGTGGCTCCGCCGCTTGCGACACGAGTCTTCGACGTTAACGCGACCGCCTTGGGGACAGCGGAGTGGTGAATGGAAGAGCGAGCCCGCGGCGCGACCCCGGCCTCGGCCAACGGTAAGCACAGCAGCAGGAGTGCCGTCGCTGCAAACAGGCGAAAACTTTCCGCCCTCGATTTCATCCTAACCATAGTCGTCTCCGTGATGTCAATGAACCTGTTTCGCGTGATCCGCATCCAGGTTCCTTTCAAGAACGCGAGCAGTGTATGAACACCGCATGTCTTGAGCCTTGACATGCATCAAAACGCTCCGGGCGGCAGGGGATCGGGGGGGGGCGTTGCGCAAATTTGCAAGGCAATGGCGCGCCGGCGCGCTTCGCGCTCACGGTTTACATCGATCGACGAACAGCCGTCTGCACGTCACGGACCTTGCAAGCCCGACTTGGCTGTCTGGGTGCCGCCCGCCACCGTTTCGGCAACCAGCCAACAACGCTGGACCCTCTGGCAGCGGACTGTTGCTTGTGCAGCGGTCAAGAGGCGTGTTTGCCGCCATCACGCCGTGCCTCAGGGCTTGCGGGTCTAAGAGGCTCTCGGGCGCAGCGACGCACGCAGCCAGAAATAACCCGCCACAGCGGACAAGAGGGAACCGGACAGGATGCCGAGGCGATCCATGCCGAGATATTCGGCGGCGCCGCCCTCGAACGCCAGCGTCGCAATGAACAAGCTCATCGTGAACCCGACGCCACACAGGAGCGCAGCACCATAAAGCCGCCGCCAATCCACCCCCTCCGGCAATTTCGCAAAGCCGAGCCGGATCGCGAGCCAGCAGGCACCAAACACGCCGAGCTGCTTGCCGAGGAAAAGCCCGATAGCGATGCCGAGCGGTACCGGATGCAGAACGGAAGCCCCTGCACTGCCGAGATTGACCCCCGCGTTAGCAAACGCGAACAGCGGGAGGATCACATAGGCCACGGACGGATGCAGATCGTGCTCGAGTTCCCGCAATGGCGAACGCACCGGGTCGGCGCGGTCATGCAAGGGTATGAACAACGCGAGCAGGACCCCCGCAAGCGTCGCATGCACGCCGGACTTCAGTACGGCGACCCACATCACGAGGCCTACAAACAGGTAGGGCACGATGGCGACAACGCCGCGCCGGTTTAGCAGGAAAAGCACAGCCAGACATGCGGCGCCGACCGCCAGCGCAACAACGGATAGCTTGTTGGTATAAAAGAATGCAATGATCAGAATCGCCGCGAGGTCGTCAAAAATCGCAAGCGATACCAGGAAGACCTTCAGACCCGTGGGAACGCGACTGCCAAGCAGTCCCAGGATGCCGAGCGCGAAGGCGATGTCGGTCGCCGCCGGAATCGCCCACCCGCGCAAGGCGTCGGCGTTTCCCGAGTTGAACCCGATGTAGAGCAATGCCGGAACCGCCATACCGCCGATTGCGCCGGCCGCCGGCAGCACGACCTTGCGCCAGTCCGAGAGTTCGCCCTCGCGGACTTCCCGCTTCAGTTCCAGGCCGACCAGGAAAAAGAACACGGCCATGAGGCCATCGTTAACCCACAACAGCAGGGGTTTGGCGATTTCCAGCGGTCCCACGCGGATCGCAACCGGCATCCGGATGAGCTCCCGGTAGACATTGTCCAGCGGCGTATTGGCGAACACGAGCGCGAGGATGGCAGCGCCAACCAGGAGAATGCCGCCGGAAGACTCGAGCTTGAGAAATTCCCGGATGGGCGCCAGCATGTCCCGCATCTCCCCGCTCCTTTTCCACGTATTCCTTTACTACACAACTATACGGGCCGCCCTCGCGGTTGCCAATCGGGAGTACGCTCTAACCGGGACATTCGGAGCGACATTGTGCAGGCACTTGCCTGGACCGTGTTGGGCGCGCATCTGGCCGTCATAGCGTTCAACGTAGCGGGCCTGGTCCTCATTCCAATGGGGGCATGGCGGCATTGGCAATGGGTACGAAGTTTCTGGTGGCGGCTTGCGCACCTGTTGATCCTCGCCGCCGTGGCCGCGCAAGCACTCGCCGGGCGGGCATGCTTTCTCACGCTCTGGGCATACTCTCTCGCGGGCGACGGAAAGCCACGACCCCTGATCGCATCCTGGATCGATCACTTGATCTACTGGCCATTTCCCTTGTGGTTCTTCACCGCATTGTACGTCGCGGTGTGGCTGTATGCTGGGTTCCTGTGGTGGCGCGTACCTCCGCATCTGCCCTGGCGTAAAGGCGGAAGTTGAAATCTGTTCAGCGGCCATCCAATACCGCTTTCGCCGTACCCCCGCCATGCGCCACTTGCCAAAGCCCCGCGACCGGAGTCGTTCCCGATGCTATCGGGCGGTCAGGGCAGGCGCTCCGCCGCCGCCGGCACCGACGGCAAGGAAAACATTCATCGCTGGTCCGCGAGATACTCGGCCACGGCCTTGCGTTCCTGTTCGCTCAGCGACTCCGCAACACGGTTCATCACCGAGCCCTGGCGTTGGCCAGACGCGTAGGCATCCAGCTGCTTCAGGATATATGCCGCATGCTGTCCCTTGAGCCGGGGAGCATTCTGCACACCGCCGCCCATCATGCCCATCATGGGCATGCCTCCGCCTTCATGACACATCGCACAGGACGGCCTCCCGGCGTAATAGATCTGTTCGCCCGTGCTCGCCAGCCCCTGGTCCGCGACCTTGTCAGGCTGCGGGGCCTGCTCCGCATAAAAGGCCGACACATCGGCAAGCTCGCTATCCGACAGCGGCTTGACGATCGATGCCATGACAGGGGAGGAGCGACTGCCTTGCTTGAAAGCCCACAATTGCGCGTACAAGTAGGGCGCCTTCTGCCCGGCGAGCTTGGGGTACTGAGGATTCGCGCCGTTGCCCGCGTCGCCGTGGCAGGAGGCACAATGCGCGGCCGCGACCTCTTTGCCATGATCGGCATTCCCGGCTTCGCCGCCATTGGCCGGATTCGACCCGCCGACGGCGGCGGGGCCATTCATCTGCGCCACCGCCAGTCCGACCGCTACGGCCAACACCGCTATGGTTCCTGCAAAAAGCGCAATGAATTTCAAATTCTTCATCACCCTGTTCTCCAATGTCATGAAGGGAAGGAGCCGTGTATCGAGGGATCAGGAGGCTGACGACCAGCCATCCCTCCGGTTTCCGCTCCAAGCCGGCGCCGGGCTCCGGCTCCAGTCGCCACCTCCGCTCCGGCCCGTCGGTAAAGCCGGCTTGATTGACAATTCTCATCCACAATGCCGTGAGACACTCTGACGGCGGTCAAGAATACCCATGGCACACGGAAAGCGGGCCAAGAACACCCGGCGTTGATATGACTTCCATTGTCAAGTAGGCACGGGTTAACTCATGGCGGCCTCTCTGTAGAGAGGGTCTGGCGGCGGCCCGGCCAATAATCTCGACGGTGGATCATGCTGATATCCGCGGATTGGTTACCGCATTACTGAGTTCCGTCTTGAGGGCCTGTCCGCACTCTAGGAGCGTGCATCGCGTATTGACGCGGTCACTTAACGCCGTCGCGGGTTGCCCACACACCGGGCCGGGTCGCTGCCATTCCCAAAACTGATTGCGCTTACGCGCTCTGTTCGATCTGACGGGCCGCATCCCAGATGAAGGCTGCCAACTCGCGGGCCACGGCGGTGACGGCGACATTCTTGTGTTTGCCCTTGGCGGTGAGTTTTCTGTACTGGTGATGCAGTCTGATCTGGGCTTTCCAGGCGATGGCGCGAATGGCGGGGTCGATGTCCTGGGCGCGCGTCTCGATGATGCGGCTGACTTTGGGGCTGTAGCGATATGACCAGGCGGCCTCGGTGAGCAGGGTCCGCGCCCAGCGGTTGCCGCAGCGGGTAATCGGGCCCTGCCGGCGCGTGGGTCCGGAGCTGTGCTCGCCGGGCACCAGCCCCAGCCAGGCCATGAAGTGCTTGGGGTGAGCAAAGCGGGAGAGATCCCCGGCTTCGGCGACCACGGTGTAGGCGACGGTTTTCTGGATCCCGCGAAAGGCCAACAGCGCCTGAGCCAGAGGGTGGCCCGACCACTCGGGGGCCAGGGCATCGAGCTGATGCTCGAGGCGGTCCCGGCGGCGCTCGCGCTCGGTGATCGAATCCACCAGTTCCTGGAACACGATCTGCTGGGCGGGTGAGGGTAAAACCATCTCGGAGAGCCAACGCCGGTGGGCCGCACTCCAGTTGGCGCGCCCGGTGTAGCGGATATCGTGGCGGAGCAGAAAGGACTTGAGGCGCTGGCGGGCTGCGGTGACATCGCGCTTGGCCTGCTGCCAGGCGCGCACCACATCGCGAAACTGCTCCTGCTCCGGCGTGGGGATGTGCACGCAGCTCAGTGTGGCTGCCCGCAAGGCCAGCGCCAGATTACGCGCATCGCGCCGATCGGTCTTGATCCGCTCGCCGGGCCTTTTCGGAATCAACGACGGCGCGGCCACCTCGCAGGCATAGCCCCGGGCGGCCAGATAACGCTGGAGCCAGAACCCGCAGGGGCCGGCTTCATAGACAAAGCGCAATCGACCTCGCCCCGAGAGCTTCTTGCATAACCGATCAATGGCATATTGCTGGGTCCCGAGGGTGCCAAGATCGATCAGCGACGCATCGGCATCACCCCCGATGCAGGCCGCAGTGATCGAGTCCTTGTGCACATCCAGACCAACAAACGTAGTATCGTGAGACATGCTGACCTCCGTGTTGGGGAACAAGTGGGCGTAGTGACAACGATACGCCGTGGCGGCTCTGGCCTCAGGCTAATCCCCGGTGAGTACCCACCGGAGGTCAGCTCTGTGGCTGCTGGAAGTCATACTGTCTGGGGCGGTTCCTTGGTTGCTGACTTGTGGGGCGGTAAAACCATGCTGATCAGTCGCGAATCTTGCTCCAGAGTTTTAGCACCCAGTTCTCGCGCCCATCACTGGGCGCCGGCCCCAACAATATGGCAATCCAGCGGGTTTGTGGACTGGCTTCCAGGCCGATGCGGATGATCATGGTAAGCGGCACCGAGAGCAGCATGCCGACCGGTCCCAGCACCCAACCCCACAAGATCAAGGAAACGAACACGACTAGGGTTGAAAGGCCCAGGCGTTCGCCCATGAGGACCGGCTCGACGATATTGCCGGTCACGAAGTGAATCACGAACAGGACCGAGCCCGTGTACCAGAACAGGGGCCACCCACCTTGTAGCAAGGCGAGTAGTATCGGCGGGATCGCCGACAGGAAGGCGCCTATGTTGGGGACGAAATTGAGCATGAAGGCGAGCAGTCCCCACAACAGCGGGTAGCGTACGCCAAGAGCCCAAAGCACTAGGGAAACCAGGACGCCGAGGCCGATGCTCAGCACGGTCTTGAGGAACACGTAACGCTGCATGCTGTCGACGAACGCCGTGAAGACGTTCACGGAGCGATGGTCGCTGCTGGCCTCGGGCATCAGTTTCAGTTTGCCCGGCAGCACGCTGGCTTCAAAGAGAAGGAACAGGACCGTCAGCACGATCAGGAACCCGTCGCCCAGTACGCGTCCGAGGCTGCGGAAAAACTGTGTGACGAAGGCGAAGGCGCGATCGGGGTTCAGGTGCTGGGTCAAGCTGGCGGCGGATATGTCCCAGCCCATCCGGTGGGCCAGGGCCAGAGAGCCTTTGAGCAACCCTTGCAGCCGTCCCTGGTAACTCGGGAGATCGTTGACAAAGTTGCTGATCGAGTTGCCGATGATGAAGCCGACCCCGATGAATCCGGCCACGATCAGGACCACGAGAATCGCTACGGCCAGCACGGTGGGGATGCGCCTGCGTTGCATCCACGTGAGCGGTGGCAGGCACAGAATCGCGATCGAGAGCGCGAGCAGGAAGGGCACGATCAGGTCCGCGGCGGAGCGAATGGCGGCAATGATGATGATGATGGCAGCTAACGCCATCATCCCCCCGAGCGTGCGTTGCCGTGCAGTCTGGCTTTGTTCCATTGTTTCATTCCGGCCGGCTACTGCGCCGATGTTACACGACTGCCCTGTCCATGTCCGCTTTTTGTCCGAGAAACCTACCAGGGCGTGCGCCAGGCAGAGGCCGGCAGATGCTGTGCTATTTCACCGTCGGTGACCAGTTTTTTCAACGCCTCGATGTCGCGGTCATGGCGCCGGTCCGCTTCGTACGCAGGCACCTGGCTGCGGATCAGATCATGAACCGGTTGCAGCGCTGCCGTGGTGGCCAGGGGTTTCTGACGATCGAGCGCAACGGCGGCGGCGGCGAGCTCGATGGCAAGTATGGTGGCTACGTTGTCTGCAATACGCAGGAGTTTCAGACCCGCCCATGGTGCCATGCTCACGTGGTCCTCCTGGCCGGCGGAGGTCGGCACGGTGTCGACGCTGGCCGGATGGGCGAGGGTCTTGTTTTCCGAGGTCAGGGCCGCGGCGCTGACGTGGGCGAGCATGAAGCCCGACTCCAGTCCCGGCTGCGGGGCGAGGAAAAGCGGCAATGCCGGGTTGACGCCGCGCATGAAGGTATCGACCCGGCGTTCGGAGAGGCTGCCGAGATCGGCCAGGACGATGGCCATGAAGTCGGCCACGATGCCGACCGGGGCGGCGTGGAAGTTGCCGCCGGAAATGACGGTGTCAGAAAATACCAGTGGGTTGTCGGTCGCCGCGTTCGCTTCGCGTTCCAGGATGGTGGCGGCATGCGCCAGAGTGTCCCATACCGCGCCGAGAACCTGGGGCTGGCAGCGGGTGGAGTAGGGATCCTGGACGCGCCCGCAATTGCGGTGCGACTCCCAGATCGAGCTCTCGGTAAGCAGGGCCCGGAAAGCCTCTGCCACCACCGTCTGGCCCTGCTGGTTGCGGGCGGTGTGGATACGTTCGTCGAAAGGCGCATGCGAGCCCGCCAGGGCCTCGACCGAGAATGCACCGCCGACCACGGCGCTGCGCAGCAGGCGTTCGGCGGCAAAGAGGCCCTCGATGGCCAGTGCCGCAGAAACCTGGGTGCCGTTAAGCAGCGCTAGCCCGTCCTTCGGCCCGAGTTCGAGCGGCGCCATGCCGGCCGCGTCCATCACGGCCTTGTCCTGCAGCAGGGTTTCACCTTGCCGGGCTTCGCCTTCCCCGATCAGCGCGAGCGCCAGATGGGCCAGCGGCGCGAGGTCCCCGCTCGCGCCCACGGAGCCGCGCTCGGGAATGACGGGCACGATGTCATGCTCGAGCAGGGCCAGCAGGGCATCCACCAGGACGGAGCGAACGCCCGAGGCGCCGCTCGCGAGGGAATTCGCCTTGAGCAGCATAATGCGGCGCACGACGGGGGCGGGCAGTGGTGTGCCCACGCCCGCCGAATGGCTGCGCACGAGGTTGTACTGGAGCGCGGCGAGGTCCTCGTCGGCGATGCGCTTGCCGGCCAGGGCCCCGAATCCGGTGTTGATGCCGTAAACGGCATCGCCGTCGGCAAGCACTTCCTTAACGCGCGCGGCGGATTGGTTCATGGCCTCGCGTGCGGCGGGCGCCAGGCCCGGCGAGGCGTGCGCCTGGGTGTCGGCCAGCAGGCGAAGCGTCAGGGAGTGGCCATCCAGTTCAAGACTCATGCGGGGGTTCCTTCGAAATAGACATTGTGGGGGCGGATGCCGCCCAGCTGATAGGTGAAAAATTCGGGCCCCGCCAGATCCCATACCGTGAAATCGGCCCGCGCGCCCGGATTCAGGGTGCCTATGTCGTCGCGGCCCAGGGCGCGGGCGGCATGGCGGGTCAACCCGGCGAGCGCCTCGTCGGCATGCAGGTCGAACAGGGTAGAGGCGAGATGCAGGATCGCCAGCGGACTGGCGACGGGGGACGTGCCGGGATTGAGATCGGTGGCGATTGCCATGGGAACCCCCGCTTCGCGTAGCGCGGACACCGGGGGCTTTTGCGTTTCGCGCAGGCAATAGTAGGCCCCGGGGAGCAATACGGCGACCGTGCCGCTGGCGGACATGGCTTCAATGTCTTCGGCCCGGACGTATTCCAGATGATCGCAGGAACGCACGCCGAATTCGGCCGCGGCGCGCGTGCCGCCCAGGTTGCTCAGTTGGTCGGTATGGGCCCGGCAGGCCAGTCCCAGTTCGCGGGCACGCTCGAACACCGCCAGCATGTCCTCGACACTGAAGGCGATGTTCTCGCAGAAAACGTCGACGCATTCGGCGAGCGATTCACCGGCTACGGCCGGCAGGGTTTCCTCGATGACCTGCAGCACGTATTTCTCCGCCGGCAAGCCTTCGGGCAGGGCGTGCAGGGCAAGAAAGGTCGCCGTGACCCGGACGCCGCCGGTTTCGGCCAGGC
>Ga0102950_1000394_pt1 | contig 12187 bp, 10 predicted proteins | sample SalPon2A_B_D2_MG_FD_78505 | JGI IMG/M metagenome (GOLD analysis project Ga0102950, IMG submission 78505) | Soil microbial communities from South San Francisco under conditions of wetland restoration - Salt Pond MetaG R2A_B_D2_MG | ecosystem: Environmental > Terrestrial > Soil > Wetlands | place...
ACTCCGCACTGCACCAGCCCGTTGCCGTAGTTCTCAAAGGTGGCAATGTTCCCTGTTGCAGGACTGACCACCAGGTTGCCGCTGGGACTGAGTAGAGCCTCGGCCGCAGGGTTGTAAAGCGTGGGATCGAAGTATGAGTCGATCGTTGGGTGGGTAACGTCGTGAATGGGTACAAAGAGGTAGTAGCGTAGCCCCATATTCACAGTCAGCTTCCGGTTGACCTTCCAATCGTCTTCGAAATAGGGCTCGAACATGGTGGCCCGCCAGTGCCCTTTGTTATATCCACCCACGGCGACGCCGTTGACCTGAGCACTGCCTTCGGTGTACTGTGCGATCCGGCCAAGGTACATGTCGGCCAGGCCGTTGCCCGTCGTGACAGCGCTCCCGCTGTCGAATGAGAGTTCGCCTTGAACGGGAGAACCGAAGGTCTCGTTTTTCTGGTACCTTTCCAGGAAGAACCCAAACTTGTAAGTCTGCTTCCCGTGCGTCCAGACGGTGTTGTCTTTCCAGGTGTAAACGGGATTGGCATTGATATAAGGGTAGTTGGCGGAATCCACGTAAAAACTGCCAGGAAGACCTCCACTCACGCTGATTCCCGGCAGCAGGGTATTGGTCTGATTGCCCGGGAAGATAGAATTCATTTGGAACGAGGAAGGCCTGAGGACGGAACCAGCAGGGCTTCCCGGACCGGCGAGAGGCAAATAAGTATGCGGGTCGTCTGCGTAGCCCATGATGAATTCACTCATCAAATTGGACTTGAACATATACGTAAAATGCAGCACCGCACTCGTGGCCGTCGTCAGTTGGCTCGTGGCCGTCGTATCATAACTCGATCCTGACCATAGTGATGGAACGATGTGGTTGTCATCATAATCGTGGGTCCAGCGGACAAACATGCTTGCCTTGTTGCTGATATTCTGGTCAACGCGGATGGACTCCTGGCGGTAATTTTCCGGCGCACTCAATGAGGAAACATAACCATCCACCCCATTGTTGGGCAAAGGAACAAAACCATTCAGCAGGTCCGTCGCGTTCTGGTTCACAGGCACGATGTCGCCCGGGAAAAGGTTTCCCGTAGTTGGATCAATCGGGAGAGTGCAGCCCTGGGAAATAATCAGCGAATTGGCATTGGGAGAATTGGGATCACATTCGCTGAAATCTCCCATGCGCATTCGTTGGGAAGGAACAAAACCCGAGATGACAGAACCTTGCCGGTACCGCGCGAACTGTTGCGAGTAGAAGAAGTAAGTCTTACCCTTCTTATAGTGGCCTGGGATGTAAAAAGGGCCTCCAAGCGTGCCTCCGAAGGTGTTCCACTTCAACGGCGTTTTAGGGGCATGGCCACCGGGCGGATTGATCTGCCGGTTCAGGAACCAGTCATTGGCATCAAGCGCGTCGTTGCGAAGGAACTCATGAAGGTCACCGTGGAACTGATTCGTTCCTGATTTCGTGACCAGCTCGATAATGGCGCCGGCATGTTGTCCCTGGTCAGCGCCGTAATTGGATGTTGAAATTCGGAATTCCTGGATCATGCTAAGCGAAGGGGTAATGTCGCCGCCATTGGCGCCCGAACCTTCATCAGAATTGTTTCCACCGTCGATCTCCAGATTGCCGTACTGTGAACGGACACCGTTGAACGACACACCAGCGGTGGCACCCCCATGGCCCAGATGAACGCCGCCGTTGCCGTAGCTTCCAACCGGAGCTGCGCCTGGAACCAGAGTCGTGAGCAGCAGAACGTTCCGCCCATTCGTCTCAAGGTCCTGGATCTGCTTTCCAACAATGGCCGTGGAGACCGATGCATTCTCCGTTTGTACGTGGGGAACGTTGGCCTGGACGGTGACTTGCTGGGTCGCCTGGCCAACCTTCATTTGCAGGTCAACTCGCTGTGTCTGGCCCACCGTCAGGTTAATGCCAGCCTGAACCAGTCGCTGAAAGCCGCTGGCCTCGGCCGTAACGTTATACGTTCCGGGAACAAGCCCGGCGATTGTGTACGCGCCCACAGAGTTGGAGACGAGAACTCGTTTAAACCCCGTATTCTGGTTTGCGACAGTCACCTTGACATTTGGAATTGCAGCACCTGAGGGATCGGTGACAGTTCCTACGATTGTGGCCGAGGATTGCTGCGCCCAGCCGCTCAGGGAAAACACGAGCACACTGAGAGCTACTAAAGCAAAAAGACTCGTCATGAAGCGATACTCTTGTTTCATTGTTTCCCTCCTGACAATCTTGCGTCTTTCAAGTAGTTTCAGGGCCTTGGAGCCATTTCCGCCCTTGCAGGCTCCTCACCGCTATGGCTGTGATCATGATGGGTTACGACACCCCTGCAATGCACAACCGTCCACAGCCTCTTCACACAGTCTGGCCTGAGCAGGCTGACGGTTGGCATTGTTAGAACCATTGCAAGCACAACATCTGCGGACATGAAAAACACGGGCGTTCCCCGCTTGAAAAGGTGCCCCAGGCCTTTAGGAGCAGGTCCGCCATCCCGTGATGAAATGCTACATTGACCAGATTAAAGTGACTACCCGACGCAAGGCTGTCTGCCGAGGATACTTGCGGACGAAATTACCGTGTGCATAAAATCCCTTCGCGACAGCGCAATCCGAAAGCGGGGAAGAAGGATAATGAAAAAGCGTCTTTACCTTTTAGAACTGAGTAAATCTGCAATATCAGTAACGACTTGTGATTTAGCACGCAGTAAACTACGATGTCAAGGCTTTTTTGACGGTTCTAATATCCTTCTGACTGGAGGTAATCTGAATTTTGAATAAGAGGTAGGGGAAGATGATACTACCCGGGAACACTCAGCTAAAACGAAGCAAGCCCAACAGCAATCTATCTCAGAAGGCTTATTATCTGATCCGCGAAAAGATTCTGACGGGCAGGATACCTCTCGGAGGTCCGCTATCCCGGCGGGGCCTCGCACGGGAGTTGGGAATGAGTTTCCTGCCGATTTCCCAGGCCATTGAGCGCCTGGAGTACGAGGAGTTGGTGGAGAGTCTCCCGCGCGTAGGGACGCGGGTCACAATGCCAACCCCACAGAACATTCGGGAGCATTATTTACTGCGCGAAGCGTTGGAATGCCAGGCTGCGCGCCTCTTTGCCGAAAAGGCGACTTCAAAACAACGGCTGGAAATGCAGAAGATAGCTAGAAGGGTCGATAAAATGCTGTCCCAATGTGGTGCTGATACTGATGCTGGAACCATATTCAGGACGCAGGCTTTTCACATGTCTTTCCATATGAAAATTGTCGAATGCACGGGGAGTGTGGCCCTGAGCAAAGCGCTTGAAAGAACCCAGGTGCTGACTTTTAACTGGCTGTACGACATCAGCGCGAAATTAACCCTGCCTGGGAAATGGCACGGGCAGTTGATGGATGCTCTTGCCGGACGGGATTGTGAAGTGGCCGAAAGGGCTATGCGAACGCATATTAATTTTGGCTTGCAGCAGATTCAGAAAACCCTTGCTCAACAGTCAGGGCCGGGCCGGCCAGGGCGCGGCCGGGCATCGGAGAAAAGTCCGAGAGCGGTCTCGCTGGGCTGGAGGAAAAGGACTGTCGGTCGTTCCTCCGTGACAACAAGTAAATAGCCGGGCACCTTGAATTAAGGTGCATTACGGCTTTGCGCCTGGTGAGGCAGTTGCAGAAGGCGAATCTGCAGGGACAAGGCTGTCGGCCTTCATTTGCTGGATAACAGCCTTGATTCTGGAAACAAAGCGCCCGTCGGGCCGCTCTTTCAGGTAGGATTGCATTTCCGCGTAGGCTTTAGCAAAATCGTTTTTTTTCAGGTACACATCCGCCAGCTTGATACGCAGAATTGGCAGTGGCGCTCGATGAAGTGCGCGAACTCCAAGAAAGTCTTTTTCGGCTCTCTCATATTGCTTCAGGCCATAATGCGCAACACCCATCTGGTAGCGGAGTTGCCACGTATCAGGAGAATGCTCTACCGGGGGCTGAAGGAGTTTCAGGCTCTCGCCATAACGCTTTTCCGCGTTGAAAAGCTGGCTGAGTTCCACATAGGCGTCCAGAAACGTGGGGACGCACTGAATTGCCTTTCTGAGAGCGGTCTCCGCCTGCGACGCATGCTTCTTGGCGATGAGCACTGTCGCCAGTTCAAGCTGGGCCTGCGCGTAACAGGGATACTCATGCACGGCCCTTTCAAAATACTTCTTCGCCGCAGAATAGTTTTGCGCTTTGAAAGCCCGATTGCCCTTAAGATATTGCCGCTTCGCATGGGGGGGCACTTTGAGGTCTTCCACGGAGGTAACGTCGCCCCGATCTTGCTTCACTTTACGGTTTAGTGGATTCAGGCGGATTGTAAGAAAAAGCTGGTCACCATACCGAAGGTCCACAGCCCGCGTGGCCGGTTGATATCCATCTGCTTTGACGAGCAAAGTGTAGTCTTTCTTCGCGACATAATCGAACTCGAAATGCCCCGAAGAGTCCGCGGGTTGCTGGCCAGCAATTTGACCGCCAGGGGCCCGCAACTCAACATTCACCCCAAATGTGATCGGGTTCCCGTTAGATGTCGTCACTTGCCCGGCAACGTTAGCTTTGTCGCCGTCGGCCACCGCGAAGGGCACGAACTTGCCAAGAAGAATCATCAGCGCTAAGGCTGAGATCATTCCCCCTCGGATTTGCAGCCTGCGGAACCCCATTGTAGCGCTCGTGTCTGGAGAATTCGGTCATCAAACTGAGAGCAGCCTTGCCCTTGATGCTAAAAGAACCGTCTTTGCTATTCAAGCAGAACTTCGCTCTTTGTAACTGCACCCAAAGATCCTGCTCAGTTGGCACGTGGTCAATAGAGCTGGCAAACCTCCATGGCGATTGCATGACATGTCAGCCGGAGAATATTTGAGCGCCTTCCGCGTACCCGGCACGAAATCGCTCGGTCCGAGCGAAAAGCGAAATGAAATGGCTGCAAACTTACTGAATTGATTGGTGGGCCTGGGTAGAGTTGAACTACCGACCTCACCCTTATCAGGGGTGCGCTCTAGCCACCTGAGCTACAGGCCCTTGCTGCCTTAGGCGACGATTCAGACTTTGCCGAATTTCGTCATCTGCAACGAGGTTTTAACAGTATAGGCAATGGCCGCAGATTCTGGCAAGCAGAAGATGAATTTCAAGGTGTGCAGATTCTGCGACAGCCAATTGTCCCCCGGGTGCATCAAAGGAGGTAGGACAGCGGCGAGATTCCGAAAAGTCGCGTTTTTCAGCAGCTTGTGGTTAAATTGAAGTCAGGTTGAACTGGCTTCAGCACCAACAATCCAAACAACCGGCAGAATTCTAGAATGAAAAAGATGAGACCAAACGTGAAAAAGACCACACTTGCGAACGGGCTACAGATTGTCACGGAATCGATGCCGGCCGTGCGATCCATCTCAATGGGGATCTGGTTGCGGACGGGTTCTCGACACGAGCGCGAAAGTCAGAACGGGATTGTCCATTTCCTTGAGCACATGGTGTTTAAGGGCAGTCGGAACCGCTCGGGGGAGGAAATTGCCCGGGCTGCTGACGCCATTGGCGGACATCTGGACGCCTTTACGTCGAAAGAGTTCACCTGTTTCTCTATCAAGGTCGTAGATGAGCACCTGCCCCGCGCGCTCGACATCGTGGCGGATCTGGTAAAAAATCCTCTGCTCCGCTCCAGTGACATTGCCAAGGAATCTCGTGTTATCCAGGAAGAAATCCGGATGGTTGAGGATACGCCGGACGACCTGGTCCACGAAATCTTCAGCAAGACCTACTGGCCCCACCACTCCCTGGGGCGCCCCATCCTGGGAACCCGCGCAACGGTTGGGGGGTTCAACCAGCGGCGGCTGCGCGACTTCTTCAGGCGCCATTACGTACCTGGCAATATGCTGATCAGCGCAGCGGGAAACCTGGCCCACAACAAGGCATTGGACCTGATAGGAAAACATTTTGGCCAACTTGCCGCAGGGCCTGCTATGACGAAGGGCCCGGCCCCAGTGGCCAATCCGCACGCGCTTTACCGACGCAAGAAAGAACTGGAACAAACGCACATATGCCTGGGCACGCCTGCCTATCCGTACGCCCACCCCAAGCGTTTCGCCAGTTACGTGCTCAACACCATTCTCGGCGGGGGAATGAGTTCCCGGCTGTTCCAGAACATCCGGGAGAAGTACGGCCTGGTGTACGCCGTCTTTTCGGGGCTCAGCGCCTACCAAGATGCGGGCATCCTGAGTGTCTACGCCGGGACCGCTCCTGCCAACGCCCGCAAGGTCGTCAACCTGATCATCAGGGAATTTCAGACCTTGAAGCAAGACTCCATCCCACCCGAGGAACTTCAGCGCGCCAAGGATTACCTGAAGGGTAATCTCCTGCTGGGGCTTGAATCCACCACCAGCCGCATGGCCAATATCGCCCGGCAGGAACTGTATTATGGCCGGCGCATCACGCTGGATGAAATTGCAGCCAGTATCGATGCCGTTACACATGAGGACGTTGTCGAAGTGGCGCGCGAACTTTTCCAGTCTGACCGGATTGCCGTGACAGTGCTGGGCCCCCGCCAGGACTTCACCATCAGCCGTGACCAGTTCGAGTGCTGAACCTTTCCGATTTCCCCTCCCCTCCGAATAGCTTCACTCAACTTTCTGTTAACAATCCGCCTGCCTTTTGCGTATCACGAGTAGGAAGAGATAGAGCCTGGTTATAGCCAGGCGGTGACCGGGCGAAAGTGCTTTGTAGCAGAAAGTTGCGCAGCCTCGCCCAGGAGTCACAAGGAGAGGAGAATCAAGATGGCGGTTCCAATTGTAGCGATCATCATGGTGTTTGGTGGGACGGTGGCGGTTTTCTGGGTAGTCTTCAGCACCATTCGAAGGCTGAAGGTGGCTCGAACCCAGGCTGAGGTTCACTCAAAGCTCATTGAGAAGGTCGGCTCCAGCCAGGAGTTCCTGACATTTCTAGACTCGGAATCCGGAAGACAGCTGGTGGCCTCAATCGGGATTGAACAGCCCAGCCGTAACCCTTACAATCGAATCCTGACTTCAGTCCAGGCAGGAGTAATTCTGGTCTGCGTCAGCATTGCGTTTTTGGTCATCGGAATCAACTTTTTTGACGTGGCAGAAGGATTCAAAATCCTGGGGGGTCTCGGCCTTGCACTGGGAATTGGCTTTCTGATTTCAGCCGGACTGTCCTATCGCCTGTCAAAGTCTTTCGGGCTGCTTGACCGCGAGCGTTCAGTCGGGAAACTGGCTGCCTAGACAGGATTAGATCGTGGACCGAGGCCCAAACATGCTGACCCGAGCCATAGCCCTTGCCAGGGGTGAGGATGCAAGGGACAAAACGGAGGGGAAAACCCTCGCCATGGACGAGGAAAGCTTCCGGATACTCTACGAGCGTACGGCCCGTCCACTGTGGGCCTATCTTGCGCGCGTCTCGGGTGATCCGGCGCTGGCCGACGACCTGTTGCAGGAATGTTATTGCCGCTTTCTCTCGCAGGCCAAGCCTCCGCAGGAAGAAGCCCACCGGAAGAACTATCTGTTCAGGATTGCTACAAATCTGCTGAGGGACCACTGGCGGGCGGTCCAAAGGCACGGCGAAACGGCCATCGAAACCGCCGACCTGCCCTCGCAGGACCACGAGATTGCAAACGTTCCCCTGCGCTCAGACCTGGGCCGCGCGATGGCGAAGCTGAAACCCAGGGAACGCCAGTTGCTGTGGCTGGCCTATGCGGAAGGCGCCAGCCACAAGGAGATTGCAAAATCCTCCGGGATGAAGGAGGCCAGCGTCCGTCCGTTGCTGTTTCGCGCCAGGAAAAGGCTCCTGGCAATCATCAGCGGCGCCGCGCTGGAACCAGAGAAGGCGTGACGATGAAACACAAAGGTTGCGAAAACGAAGTCCGAATTCTGGAAGCCCTGGCCCTGGGTGTGGCGCCCGAGGCCATGGAAGAGCCCCTGCGCCGGCACATCGCCGGCTGCGCATCTTGCGCTGAAGCCGTCTCCGTCTACGAGCTTTTCCAGCAGGACTGTGAGCAGCTTTCGGCGGCTGCTCCGTTGCCGAACGCCGGGCGCGTCTGGTGGCGGGCCACGCTGGCAGCACGACGGGCCGCTGCTGAGCGGGCGCTGCGTCCTATCCAGGTTGCTGAAAGGTTTGCTCTGGCCGTAGGCGCCGGCGCATTGGTTGCTCTCCTGTTTTTCGCCGCCCCGTGGGTCGCCGGACAACTGGCGCATACAAAAATGTTCTCAGGCACCGTGGTGTACACGGTTTCCCTTTCTTCCCTGCTCGCTACCAGCGTCATTATCTGTCTGCTGCTGATGGCTGGAGCGCTGTACTCCGTGTGGGCGGAAAAATAGCGCTACGGGCCCTTTTTCGATTTCTGCCTCAACCTTTCTGCCTTATAATTCCTTGAAGGCATTACCGAAGCTGGCGACCGGCGCCCGCTTCGATCTGATTGTTCCGGGAGGCTGGTTGAGCGTTCGAGTTTGCGTACTGGGAAGTGGAAGCAAGGGCAATTCAACGCTGGTGGCAACGGAACGTACCCGCCTGCTGGTGGACGCGGGCTTCAGCAGGAAGGACACTTTCCGGCGGCTCGCGGCAGCCGGCGAGCGAACGGACGGCTTTGACGCCCTGCTGGTTTCCCACGAACACGGTGACCACATTAAGGGCCTGACGGCATTGGCGCTGGGCCTGAAAGTTCCCATTTACATCACGAGTCGGACCCGCAAAGTCATCCAGTGGGACCCGCGCCTGAAAGCATTTGAAACCATTTCGCCGGGCGAGAAGTTCACCATCGGCGATATTGAAATTTCCCCTTTTTCCATTCCGCACGACGCCGAGGATCCCATTGCCTTTACACTCGCCGCGGAAGGCATCAAGGTGGGCGTAATTACGGACCTGGGCTATGTTCCCGAACTGGTGAAGCAGCACGCTCGCGCCTGTCACTGCCTGGTGTTTGAATCGAACCACGATCTCGACATGCTGAAGACGGGGCCGTACCCCTGGCACGTCAAGCAGCGGGTGATGAGCCGCCACGGCCACCTTTCAAACAACGCCACGGCAGGCTTCCTGACCGATGATTACGACGGCTCGGCAGAAGTGATGGTGCTGGCCCACCTGAGCGACAAGAACAATAATCCCGGCCTGGCCATGCATTCCGCCACCAGGGCCTTCGAGAAGCGCGGCAAAGGCCGCCCTTCAGAGCTGCACCTCGCCAGCCAGACCGAACCCACCAAAGTTTTCCAATTCTGATCCGCAGATTGCACAGATTAGGACCCAGAAAGAACAGTCGCCTCTGGGCCTGTGGAGCGCATGCGCTGTGACAGCACTCGATGATCTGTAACCAGCAGGCGCCGAAGTCAGGTTATTATTAGGTTTCGGCCTGAAGTCATTAGCATTTCACCGCTTTGCTTTTTCAAAATCTGTGCAATCTGTGTAATCTGCGGATTCAGTCTATGGAGATTCGATGATTCCTCGTTATACACGCCCGGAGATGGGCGCCATCTGGAGTGACCAGAACAAATTCCAAAAGTGGCTGGACGTTGAAATCGCGACAGCCGAGGCCGAAGCCGAAGCTGGCATGATTCCCAAAAGCGCCGCGATCGCCATCCGCCGCAAAGGCCGCGTTAACGTGAAGCGCATCCTGGAAATTGAGAAGGAAGTAAAGCACGACGTCATCGCCTTCACCACCAACGTGGCCGAGCACGTGGGCCGAGAGGCCCGCTATCTGCATTTCGGGCTCACCTCCAACGACGTGGTGGATACCGCGCAGGGGCTGCTGATCAAGGATGCTTCCCGGCTGCTGCTGGAAGACCTGGACCGATTGGCCGCGGTGCTGAAGAAGCGCGCCCACGAATTCAAGCACACGCCCATGGTGGGCCGTACGCACGGCATCCACGCCGAACCCATCACTTTTGGAGTGAAGATCGCCATCTGGTACGCCGAATGCCGGCGGAACCGCGAGCGGCTGGCTTACGCCGCTGAGCAGATGCGCGTGGGGAAGACTTCTGGCGCCGTGGGCATCTACTCGCACCTGAGCCCGGCCATCGAGAAAAAGATCCTGGGGAAGCTCGGCCTCAAGCCCTCACCCGCCGAATCGCAGGTGATCCAGCGCGACCGCCACGCGTTTTACGTTTCGACGCTGGCGGTCATCGCCGCTTCGCTTGAAAAGATTGCACTGGAAGTTCGCGGGCTGCAGCGGACAGAAGTTCGCGAAGCCGAGGAATTCTTCTCCGCCAAGCAGAAGGGCTCTTCCGCCATGCCGCACAAGCGCAACCCGGTCTCGGCTGAACAGATCTGCGGGCTGGCGCGCGTGGTTCGGGCCAACGCCCAGGCGGCGTTTGAAAACGTAGCCCTGTGGCACGAGCGCGACATTTCCCACTCATCGGTTGAGCGCGTCATTCTTCCCGATTCGACCATCCTGGTCGATTACATGCTCAACAAGACGGCGAACCTGGTGGAGAAGATGTTCGTCTACCCTGAGCGTATGCAGGAAAATCTCGATCTGCTCAAGGGTCTCATCTTTTCCGGCCAGTTGTTATTGGACTTGACCGATAAAGGTGTCTCGCGAGAAGAGGCCTACCGCTGGGTACAGCGCAACGCCATGCGGGTGTGGAAAACGCGGGAAGATTTCAAATCGCTTGTCCAGCGCGACCCGGACATCAGCAGCCGCCTGTCAGCCAGAGAAATCGCCGCCGTCTTCAACACCAAACGCTACCTGAAGCACGTGAATCAGATCTTCCGGCAGGTATTTGGGAAGTAAGGAGTGCCTGATTTCGTTAGCGGAGATAAGAGCAGTCAGCTCATAGATAATGACGGCGCGGCAGCCATCAGTGAGCCGGCTCATCCATCAACCTTACGGGAATCCTCTCCCCAACAATGACCTTGATAGCTGCCTCACCAGCCTGCTCCGCCACTTTGCCAGAACGATCTCTGTAGTACCAGACTGCGCCATCCGCGTCCTTCAGTTTCTTCAGGCGGACGCGGAGCTGATCAAGGGAGACTTCGGCGCCGTCCAAGGTCACCGTACCATCTCCATGAACTTCCACCCTGGCAATCGGTCCCCTTGGGGTTCTGGGCTTTCTTGTATTTATGTTTCGCCTTCGTATAACGGACAACACCAAGAGTACGAGAACCACACCCACAATGATTGTGAAGATTGCCTTCATTAATGGCTCACCTCTCCAAACATTCCAACGGCATCGCGAAAACTATGGGCTGCCGTGATCAGTTCAGTCACAGCCGGTTGATCACGCTGGCCAGGTAGCCTGCGCTGAAGCCGTTATCGATGTTGACGGTGGCAATGTTGGAAGTGCAGCTGTTCAGCATGCCCAGCAGCGCCGCCAGGCCGTGAAAACTTGCGCCGTAGCCGATGCTGGTGGGCACGGCGATCACCGGCACGCTGACCATGCCGGCCACCACGCTGGGCAGAGCGCCTTCCATGCCCGCCGCCACGATAATGATGCGGGCGCTACGCAGTTGCTTGCTGGTGCTCAGAATGCGGTGGATGTTGGCCACGCCCACGTCGTAAATAAAATCCACGCGGTTGCCCATCACCTCCGCCGTTACCTGGGCTTCTTCCGCCACGGGGATGTCAGACGTGCCGGCGCTCACCACCAGGATCTTGCCCTTGCCGCGGATTTTCCTGTCTCGGCGAATGGAGATGGCGCCGGAAAGCGCGTGGAACTGCGTACGTTTATCGAGCGGCTTGATCAGCTCATACAGTTCCTCATTGCCGCGCGTGATCAGGATGTTGTGCCGATTCCGCAGCATGCCCTGGACGATTCCCACCACGTGGTCGGGTGACTTGCCGCGGGCCAGGATGACTTCCGGGAAGCCCTGGCGCAGCGAGCGGTGATGGTCGATGCGGGCGTAGCCGATGTCTTCAAAAGGAAGGTTGCGCAGGCGGTCAACCGCATCTTCCACCTTGAGTTTCCCGCTCTTCACCTGCAGGAGCATTGCTTTGATTTCGTCTGGTGACATTCCCCCACCATTCCAGGGCCCGTTCAGAACGGAGCTCTTTCAGATTGACCGGGCGACGGCAGGTCTTCTTCCCGTAAAGGACCCATTGTCCCATCCACAGAGTCTCTTGTGCCGGCCCGAATGGTATGAGTATAACAAACCCAACGCAGGGTTCCGTGTTTCCTTGACTTTGTGGAAACGGCTGGCGGAGAATGCCTTCCATGGCTTTTGCTCCGCTTTCAGGTTCCAAAACAGTGGTGCTGGGCG
>Ga0102950_1000395_pt1 | contig 12167 bp, 9 predicted proteins | sample SalPon2A_B_D2_MG_FD_78505 | JGI IMG/M metagenome (GOLD analysis project Ga0102950, IMG submission 78505) | Soil microbial communities from South San Francisco under conditions of wetland restoration - Salt Pond MetaG R2A_B_D2_MG | ecosystem: Environmental > Terrestrial > Soil > Wetlands | place...
CCGCATAACTGTCGCAACGCTGCACTGAGGCAAGTACTATCTGTGCCCCTGTTAGCTCTTCTGCCCGGGTTATTGCTTTATTGAGATATGCCCGGTCATTTTCTGAAAGAAGATGTTTCATCAGGCTTATTATTGGTTTTATTAAAGGTAAATCTTTTTTTAATCCGCGCAATGCTCATTAAAAGAGAAAAAATAATGCCCCTGTGGAAGAAAAATAGCTCTTTTATCAATAATTATAATGTTCTTATGTAAATATGACTTTGATAACATTATTATTTTTCTATATTTAGTGCAGCAATACATTTTTAATTAGAAACATTTTCGCAGAATAACATTGGTGTTAAAATTCCGCTTTTAATCTATATGTGTACTGATATTATGTTAATTAACCTAATCCCAACCGACCATGAAACTTATATTTGTTCTTTCTTTTTTATGCCTCTTTACGGCTTCCTACAGCCAGTATAAAGAACCAAAATTCGGTAAGATAGACATCAAAGATCTCGAAATGTCAAAGTATGACAGGGACACCTCCGCCGGTGCACTAATTTTGTTTGATAATGGTTATTCAAGATTTGTACTTAGTAATAACCTGGGGTTTCAATATAAATACGAAAGACATTTTCAGATCAAGATATTTAAAAAATCAGCATTCGATCTTGCAAACATTAGTTTAAGGCTGTTCCAGAATGGCAGAAGCAGAGAGGAAATACTCGGTTTGAAAGCAGTAACCTATAACCTTGTTAATGGCAAAACAGTTAAAACAAAACTTGAAAACAATAAGATATTCCATACAGACGGTAAAAACTATACAACTCTTAAGTTTGCTTTTCCTGAAGTAAAAGAGGGTTCCATTATCGAACTTTCCTACGATATAGTCTCCGATTTCCTTTACGACTTCAGGGGATGGAATTTCCAGTATGCTTATCCGGCACGCTGGAGTATGTATACATATGAAATTCCGGAGTACTTCAGTTACAGGGAATATTTTAAAGGTTATCTGCCTTTCGATCTTAACAACCGGGAAAATAAGACCACTGCTTATACAATTCAGACAAGGACGACATCAGATAGCTGGACTAAACCAGATAAGATAAAACCTGAGACTATTAGCGTAAAAACAGAAAAAACATCATTGGGGATCAAAGATGTTCCTCCATTTATATCCGAACCTGGTATCGACTGCGACTATAACTATATCCAATCTATGGAGTTTGAGCTCAGCAGTATACAGTTTCCAAACCAGGCTCCCCAAAGCTATACACAAACATGGCAGTCAGTAAACGAACAACTGAGAGATGAAGATTCTTTTGGTGGTCTTCTGAAAAACAACGGATTCCTGAAAGATACGGTAAATGCCATTTGTGCAGGGAAATCAAAGGATACCGAAAAGGCTATGGCAATCTATGATTATGTCAGAAACTATATGGAATGGAATGGCAATTATAGTATGTGGGTACCCGATAACCTGAAGAAGCCATTCCGGGAAAGAGTCGGAAACTCAGCTGAAATAAATATGCTCCTGACCCTTATGTTGAAGACAGCAGGTCTTAAAGCACAGCCGGTTGTTTTCAGTACACGCGATAATGGCTATGCCCAGGATTATTACCCTACTATATCCAAGTTTAATTCTGTCATGGCTGAAGTGGAGGCAGATGGTAAGGCATTTCTCCTTGATGCAATAAATAAAAATTACCCGTTCGGTGTCCTGCCTGTAAACGATATTAACGGAAAAGGAAGAATAGTTAATGAGACAACAGGGTCGTGGATTGATCTCAATGCCAATGATAAATACACAGAAGATAAAACATATGATCTCTGTTTCGATCCTGAAGGAAACCTGACAGGTACAATTATTGAATCATATGGCGGATACGCCGGAATGTTGAAAAGAAACGCCCTCGATAAAGAAAAGAACATTGATGACTATTTCAGAAAGATGCAGGAAAACACAAATGGTCTGACAATAGACAAATATGAAACAGGAAACAGGGATATAAAAGAAGATCCTTTTACCGACAGCCTTTCTGTAAAGATAGCTAACAAGGCCGAGGTTATAGGAGACAGGATACTGTTCTATCCACTCCTGCTGGAACGTATTGAAAAGAATCGTTTTACACTGGAAGACAGAAAATATCCAGTAAATTTTAACTACCCCATCTCTGAAGTATATCACTTTAGTTATACAATTCCCGAGGGCTATTCTGTTGAATCGCTTCCCGGGCCTGCTACAATAAACCTGCCCGATAATTCAATTTCAATAAGCTATTCGATAAAAAATAACGGGAACAGGATAAATGTGGACTATAAAAGAGATATTCAGAAAATGATATTCCTTCCGACCGAATATCCTCAATTAAAGGCTCTTTATGACCAGATGGTTAAAAAACAATCAGAACAGGTTATCCTTAAAAAGAATATTTAAGCCCTGTGTACAAATAAATAAAATAATCATCCATTATTCAGAAATATGGTAACCAGAATTTTCTTAGTTATACTGGCCCTGTTACCGTTAACAGCGGCTTCAGGCCAGTACCAGGTTTCTTCCATCCCCGACAGTCTTACAATAAATGCACATTCTGTAATTCGGGAATATATTGTGGAGATGGAACTTCAGTCTGTAAACAAAGGATTAAAAAAGATCCGGAAAGCAATAACTATTCTCGACAAGCAGGGAGAAGACCAGGCAATTTTATTGGAACAATACGACAAAGACTCTCATATAAACATTAAACAGGTCGTTCTTTATAACAAAGACGGGAAAAAGATAAAAACAATAAAACAATCCGAAATAATTGATGCACCGGCTTTCAGTTCCTATGAATTGTTTTCCGACGACAGGCTTAAAGCGTTCAGGCCCGACCAGGCTGAATATCCCTATACTGTTGAATATATTTATGAGGTTACCCTGAATAACCTGATCTCTTATGGTAAATGGTCCCCCTTGCAATATTACAATATGTCAATCCAGCATGCATCCTTTATTTTAACCTATCCCCCGGATATACAGATACATAAAAAGGAATTCATGATCCATGAATTATCGGAGGGGCCTTTTTTTAATAAGAAACAGTGCACCTGGGAAATAAAAAACATGCCTGCAGTAGAGACAGAACCCTTCGACGCAGGATTGTCAGCACGTACACCTGCAGTATACCTTATGCCTGAACGTCTTATATATGACAAATATACTGGCTGGGCCGATAACTGGGAAGACTATGGTAAATGGATATATGAATTGTTCAAAGGCAGGGATGAAATTCCTGAGGCGGAAAAGGCAAAAGTATTGTCGCTGGTTTCAGGAATCCCTGATACAACAGACAGAATTAAAGCCCTTTACAGTTATATGCAAAACAATACGAGGTATGTTGCCGTTACCATGGGCATCGGCGGATTTCAACCCTTTGATGCTGCAACTGTTTATAATACCGGTTATGGTGATTGTAAAGCACTGTCGAATTATATGTACAGCCTGTTGAAGGTTATAGGAGTCAGGTCCTATCCTGCCCTGGTGTCAGCCGGTGATATCAGGACACCCATATACCATGATTTTCCTAATTTCCACCAGTTTAATCATGTCATTCTTTGTGTCCCCAGGGGAAAAGACACCACATGGCTTGAATGTACAAATCAACAAATACCTTTCGGATTCCTTGGCGATTTTACAGATGACAGGGATGTATTGCTTATCACAGAAAACGGAGGTGTTTTTGCACATACATGTAAATATGATAAAGACAAAAACAGGAGATCATCATTTACAGAATTGACAATAACACCTTCCGGCTCATCACATATCTCTTCCCACACTCACTTCATGGGGCTTTGGTACAATAATTTAGAAAGATTTCTTACCATGAATCACGATGAGCAGAAGAAATGGATATACAGTAATACTTCCCTGCCGTCGCTTAAGATTCTTGATTTTTCCATTAAGTCAGACAAAGAAAAAATACCCTCGGCAGAATTGAGAGAAACGATGGAATCCCCGAATTACTGCTCATCTGCCGGTCAGTATATGATTATTCCCGTTAACAGGATAAATGTCCGGGATCCCGTTCAAAAGATGCTGAGAAAAAGAAATTCCAAAATACTCATAAAACGGTCCTTTTCCGATTGTGATACGCTTTTGTTCCACCTTCCGGATAACTTCATAATTGAATCCCTGCCTGAAGGTATCTCTGTAAATACCGAATTCGGACATTACTCACTTATAATAACGGGCAAAACTAATGAAATCGTTTGTATCAGGAACCTGTATCTCAAGGAAGGACATTATAAACCGGAGAGCTACAGTGCTTTTTACGCCTTTACCGAGGCTGTTTCAAAAGCTGATAACACCAAGATAATGCTAAAAAAACAGTAGAAACAAATATCAGCTTCCGAATATGGTAACTGCTTCCTTCATCAGATCGGAGACAGGCAGGCCCTGGGGACAAACATCCTCGCATTCCCTGCATTCAGTGCATTTGCCTGCCTTCCCTTTTACCCTCACATAACCGGTTGCCCACGGATTTGGATCGTTCCACATTGAAGCATTGTTCAGGGAAGCCAGTACTTCCGGAATCTCAACACCAGAGGAACAGGGCATACAATACCTGCAAGAGGTACAGTCGGCTTTAATTTTTGTCTCCATGCTTGCTTTCAGTCCTGGATATATTGACAGATCCTCTCTGGTAAGTGATCCGGCCAGTCCTTTATCGGCCAGCTGAATATTTTCAACGACCTGTTCCATTGTAGTCATCCCCGAAAGGACGCTTGACACTCCCGGCTCATTCCATACAAAGCGAAGTGCCCACTCGGCAGGAGTCCTTTTTACTTTATAACTGTCGATAATAGATGTCATTTCAACAGGCATATCATGTCCGAGCTTCCCTCCTTTCAATGGTTCCATGATAACAACCCCCATACCCTTGTCGGCGGCATATTTAAGTCCCTTATAGCCTGCCTGGAAATCAACATCCATATAATTGTACTGGATTTGTGCATATGCCCAGTCATATTCATCACATATACGCATAAAATCCTCCGCTTCGCCATGAAATGAAAAAGCCGGAAACCTTATATGACCTTCCTTTTTCTTCCTGTCGAGAAACTCACGAATCCCCAGTTTTTTGACTCTTTCCCATGTCTCCCCGTTGAGGGCATGAAGTAAATAAAAATCGAGATAGCCGGTTTTTAACCTCTCAAGCTGTTCATTCAGGTAGGACTCCATCTGTTCCTTCTCTTTCAGAATGAACAGGGGCAGCTTTGTGGCAAGATGTACTTTTTCCCTCAGCCCTCCCGACAGAACATCACCAACAAATGGTTCACTGTGTCCCCTGGTACCAAATACAGCAGCATGATAAAAATATGCTGTATCAATATAATTAACACCATTTTCAATTGCATAATGTAACATATCTGTCGCCTTCCCGTAGTCAATGTTCTCGGGCCTGGAATCTATAACCGGTAACCTCATGCATCCAAATCCAAGTACTGAAATATCAATGCCCGTCTTCCCAAGTTTGCGATAAAGCATAAATCAACCTCCTGTTCTTAAATAAATTCAACTGTAATTTTTCCTCCCCGAAATGACAATATCCCCTGTCTCTCCTAAAAATATTGTGCAGCGGCTTTATCCCGTTCCGGAAAAACACAAAAGTACCTATAAGGAGTGAAAAATATCTCCGAAGATGACAAAAGAATGAATAGTGTTTTAAAAATTGTTTTTATTATCCGGATACTCACCTATTAATTGATATTCCGAAGCTGCTCCTGCAGATATAGTCTCTTTACACTCTCTAAAGTGCACTTAAGGATCCTATTATCTGAACCTCCACAGGAAATCCTTCCAGTTCGGCGGGTATCTTCCTGATTATTTCCTTGTTTTCTCGTATCAGTCCTATAATTATTGCCTTAGTTTTATCTTTCCTGATTCCTATTCCTACAGATACAACCCCCTCCATCTTCAGTATGGAGGCTTCATGTTTCGTCTTCGCTTGCTGTATTGTCAATGCCATATTGGTTCCTTACTTAACGGGTAAATGAACATAATCAATAATCCATTATCCTCTCATCCTCATAAGATGAACAAAGTTACATAAAGATTATGTCAAACAGCGGGAAGAACATTATTAGTACATCACAGGCTTATACTTAATGCTGAAAACACATTCTCTATACGATTAATTATAGTTATACTGTCACTGCCGGCAAACAATAACCCGGTAAGCCTGTTTGTTCCGGTAACAACTACAGAACCGCTGTCGCCTCCCTGGCTCATCGCTCCTGTCATTAACTGATCCTTAAAGACAGCTGACCTTCCGTCATCATAATTTACAGTAACAGTAACATCAACCTGTGTAATCTCACCTGTTGTCAGGCCCGTGGTCCTGCCCCTTTTCTTTATCGCCATACCCAGTTCCGCCGGAACAGTCTCACTGATATTGCTTATTTCAATTATCTCATCCGTAACCAGACTATCCTCCAACGGCTTTGCTATGGCTGCATCAACCAGGTTGTCAATTGCTTTAATCCTCATTACCCTGAAGCGTGTATTGCTGCAGGCTAGCCCGGAAAGAAAATTCAGACACTTGCCTATCATACCCGCAAAAAAACCGGCCTGTTCAGATTCAGAGAAATGTATCGGAACGAATCCCGTAAGCTCTGCTATCTGATCGCCGGGTATAATTCCACCATCGTAAGGCCCCGGTTGCAGGATTGGATCTCCTTTCTTTGCCTTATTGCAGTTAGCAAGTATATGATTATTTGACAGGATATATTTTCCGCCGCCCTTCTTTACAAGGCATCCCAGTGTACCGGCTGTAATGTCTCTGTGACCAATACTCACCCCTCCGGGAGCGGGTCGGACTCTCCTTCTATCCGGGGCGAAAGCCCTGATTACTCCTGTCTGGATCACATCAGTAGGTATTCCGTCAAAACTCGAAGCAATGGAATGTTTCCTGAGTAATCCCGATACCGGGAGCTTTTCCTTAACTGAACATACAATACTCAGATCAGAGGTCCTCTTGCCGTTTACAACCTTGTATCCAATACCCGTTGCCACAACGTTGGGGTTTTTAAAAAGATGCCTGCTTGTTGACTTCAGTACTTCCCTGTGTTTAGACAATTCATGATCCATAATATCCTGTTTTTATCAATATTCCTGATTTAGTTAAACTAAACCTGATATGTTCGAGGGTTATCGGCTTTCACATGTATAATAAACAAATTTAATCTATAAGGTCGTTTTTGTCAAACTTTAAATACCATAAAGCGTTATAAATAAAAGATGTTTGTAACTAATTTAATTCTAATTTTACATATAGTCGGAATTATTTTTAATGATCCATTGTCAAATGAATAACTTATATGGAAGACAGGCTCCTATACAGGATACGGGTTACAGGAAGAGTTCAGGGTGTCGGTTTCAGATGGAATGCAGCAAATGAGGCAAGGAATATAGGCATTAAGGGTATCGTTAAAAACCTTTACGACGGCAGTGTTTATATTGAAGCAGAAGGCACTTCCAATCAGCTTAAATCATACCTCGAATGGTGCCGGAAAGGCCCTTCTTTCAGTCGGGTCGATAAGGTGGATGTAGAAACAGGCCCCGCACCCGGTTACAATGATTTCCGGATTGAACATTAAAATAATCCCATCCTCCTCCAGCGATTTGTTTCCTTTTATTCTTTTATGATCACCAGGAATATTAATTAAGGCTGTTTTTATATTACAGATAGTTTTAACAATGTTAATAGCAGGCCCGGTAAAAAACCGGCACGATTTTCATAAGCTGGAATATCGAATCCCCGTATGAAGCTGTCTCAAAATAGACACCCTCTTATCCTGCAAGGCTCCGGCCTTACTGAACATTAATATTGCTGAGCTCCATGTAGGATCCCTGGAAACATCCGTCAATTGATACTGTGGTAGTACTCAAATCCGGCATTGTTCCGGTGGCATTAAAATCCCCTGCTTCACAGGAAATAGTCAGGGTCACCTGTGCACCCGCATTTATTGGATTCTGATTAATTGTGGCTGAATAAGAACCATCACCGTTATCCGTAATTGTAATGTTATTAACTTTAACTGTCGCTCCTGTTATCGGAGCTGCCTGTTTATTCATGTCAACAAGGGCTAAGGTAACATTGGTTTGACCAACGGGATCACCATTGCTTATTACCCGGCATACAGCATAAGGATTCTGATCAGTTGTTGTTGAATCATCTTTCTTTGAACATCCGGCAACGGCTATGAGAAAAATGAATAATGCAGATAGTTTTATTTTCATGGCTTCTAAAGAATTAAGGTTTATGAACTGGTTTTATAATAACAGCATAACAGGGTATATTATTATATCCTGTCAAACTTTAAAAAAATGCTGTCATTATTACGCATATTATTTAATAATCACTGCAAATTTAGGGTCCTGACCTGAATAATCAAATATTGAGCAGACTTTATAACAGGGCATCACACATTTAACTGGGAAATCTTTTAAATTATATCCCCGCTAATTGCGTGTTGGTCAAATTTTTGTAAACACAATACTTGCCTTTCCTTCTGTTGTATTTTATGGTCTATGTGCCTGTAATGCAGCCTGTTGCATATTGTGTTACAACGCTGATATGGCATGTTTCGCGGATATAGCCATAAAACGGCCCGATGATTTGACCAAAGACTGCTTTTAATTTACAAATGTCATATTTCTTTCCTCTTAAGGAGATTTTCGTGAGACAAAAGAACGTATAATTGATCGCTGAATACCACTGCTGGGAGTTAAACAGCTTGACAGGAACCCGTTATTACAATAAATTTACAACAGCAGAAGTAAAGCAAACGACGATGGAAGATTTTATAATTTACAGACGATCTCCCATTATTAATATATCTTATACAGGATGGTTAAAACACTATGAAAGCATTTTATCAGATATCATGTAAAGAGACTGGAACAGTAACACTGAAGCGCAGGAAGATCGCCAAGGCTCTGAGATGGTGGCTAAGAGAGAATGGTATTGATTTTAAATACTCCTATTATCTTAATTAACCGGCAATCTTATTACTATTATTCCAGGTCATAGTTACTGAATATCCTCAGGTAATCGTATATGGAAGTCCCAAGAACATCTTTCCTGTTAACCCTGCCACCGGTATCCAGAAATTTCTTCAATGAGCCGGCACCGCCCAGGTGTGAGGCCGCTATCATACCTGACCTTGTAATTCTTACACCCTGTATTGTATCGCCGATATAATGGTCATAATCTGAAAGCAATACCCGGTTAACCCGAATAAGAGTACGCAGGACCTTTTCCTGCATCTCCCGCGGAAAGATGCCGGGATTTGCCCTGAATTTTCTTAATGTTATTTTTTTGTAGCCCAGATATCTTAATGTTGATTCTGAGAACTGCCATTCACCAAAACAACCAATACTGTTGATTGATAACCAGTTATTGCCCGATTCCCTGTAACCAAGGTCATTAATGAACCTCTTTAATTCCGACTTATGGTATATTTTCGCTGTGTATTCAGCTGCTATCCTGTATCGTGCCATCCTTAATCTTAAATCAATATTAGGAGCAGTGCAGATCTGAAACAGGGAAAATAATACCATTAATAGAAATACTCTCTTCATCAATACATCGATTTATAAATATTTCCAGCTTATTTAACTGTTTGATTATCACAACAAAATTACGGCTTATATGGTTCGCTGTCAAATTTAAGGAATCTGCTAAACGGCTCTGTTTTAGGCAAAAAAACATTCATTAGTCTATGTATTTTCTGCAAAAAGACATCAAAAAAGGACGTTCATATAAACAGAATTGTCATTTGTCAAAAATCATATAAAATTTACAGGCATTCTTTCAAAACATTCGTGGCTGATTTAATGTTATATTATTATCTGTTTGTTTATCAATATCATAGGAACATGTACATATATTCTCCCCATTTTTTTCAGGCTTTTTTCGTTTTTGACCAACCTTTTAAAAAAAATGATTAAAAAAGTAACAAAATTTCATACCTGTTACAATTGAAATTATGGCATGATTACCTTCGGATTGACCTGAAACAATGATGGTTTCAATACCATGGATTCTTTTCCAAAGTAAATTGACTATTTATTCGTATTTGGCCTTGTGATTATTTTAAATTAATTATGTAAAAATTATCGGGGACAGTATATAATAATGTTAAAAAAACCATTTATTTCCATTCTTCTTATCCTTACAATGGCTGTTAATGCCGGAGGTATGCATCTATGCATGTCACATCAGAAGGACACTCTCCCTGATAACCAGGCACTGATAAACGGAAGGATCTGGGCTAACCATTATTACATGATAAGTGGCGATCAGTTCCTTTTCTCAAATGTTTTCCTTAATGGAAGCATATCAATGAAAGGCCGGTTTTTTAAAGAAGTAATACTTAAGTATGATATCCTTAATGATGAATTACTTATGCCACTAGATTCGGGGAAAGTACTACAGATAAATAAGCAGCTTGTCGATAGCTTCACCTTATCATTTCACAACAGGACATATCATTTTACAAAGGCAGGCAGCGTAAATCCGGCTCTACCAACCGGATTTATCAATATTCTGTATAAAGGGAAAAATGTGCTGGCAGTAAAATACATGAAAAAGATAGATCGTCTTAACATTGAAGGAACGGTTGATAACTTCTACCTGCTGACAAGGATATACCTTGTCAGCGACAAAAAAGTCACACTGCTCAGAAACAAAAGGGATCTTTATGAAGCTGCTGAACCTTATAAATCAAAGCTAAAAGCATTCTTTAAGAAACAAATAATATATTATGACAGGAATAATCCTGACAGTTATATCCCGGTATTGAAGTATCTCGATAAAATCAGCCAGTGAGGAAAACTATGAAAACACATCTCTGGTTGCTCGCCATATTCCTGCTATTCCGGATCAATATTGATGCACAGGAAAAATATACCCTCAACGATAATTACAGTAACCTCACCTTCATGGAATTTGCATCAAAGGCAGAAAAAGAATACGGAGTGAAGTTCTTCTACAGGCAGGCATGGGTTAAAGATATCAGGCTTAAAGATTATCCACAGTGCAAAACGCTTGATTGTCTTCTGGACAACCTGTTCAGGAATACTAACCTGCACTACCTGATTGAAGATTCGGGTAACATTGTTATAACAAACAATTTTGAAATAAAGGTAGTCGGAATGTCAGATAACGGGAATAAAAAATTTCTTGCTCCCACAGAATCAGCTGCTTCACAGGAAGATATGCAGGCTGGCAATAAGGTTGTTGAGGTGGGAAATCCGGCCGAAAAAAACAATCCCGGCAGCGCAACTATTACAGGGTACATCAGAAATAAAGATACAGGGGAACCTGTAGCAGGAGTAACTGTGATTGAAAGCAAATTGTCTTCCGGCACTATCTCAAACGAATTTGGATTCTATAGTTTTAAGATACCCCGTGGTTTTCATACACTCCGCTTCACCTTTGTAGGTATGAAGGAAAAAAATGTCAACCTTAATCTATTCAGCAATGGTAATCTCGATGTTGAGATGAACAGTGTGCTCATCCCTCTAAAAGAGGCAATTGTATCTGCTCAAAAAAACGTAACACTTCAAAGATTCGAGGTTGGAGCTGAAAAAATAAATATTAATACATTCCGGATTGCCCCCACATCGATGGGTGAACCTGATATTATCAAGAATATACTGCTTATTCCCGGGGTTCAGTCGGTTGGAGAAGGCTCTGCCGGCTTTAATGTACGAGGCGGATCTGCCGATCAGAACCTGGTACTACTGTACGGTGCACCGGTTTATAATACATCCCATTTCTTCGGTTTCTTTTCCGCTGTTAACTCCGACATAATTAAAGACGTTACTCTTTATAAAGGTGGTATCCCTGCAAGATATGGCGGAAGACTATCGTCGGTACTTGATATCGGGGCAGAAGACGGTGATCGCAAAGAATTTAAAGGAAATGCGGGAATCAGCCCTGTTACAACTCACCTGAAGTTTGAGGGTCCGGTTAAAAAAGATACTCTTACATACCTGTTAACCGCCAGGACCACATATTCAAATTATCTTTTGCGACTGATCGATAATCCCTTTATTGGTAACAGCAGGGCGTCCTTCTGGGACATTAACGGGAAAATAACATATTATGCAAATAAGAATAATC
>Ga0102950_1000396_pt1 | contig 12156 bp, 12 predicted proteins | sample SalPon2A_B_D2_MG_FD_78505 | JGI IMG/M metagenome (GOLD analysis project Ga0102950, IMG submission 78505) | Soil microbial communities from South San Francisco under conditions of wetland restoration - Salt Pond MetaG R2A_B_D2_MG | ecosystem: Environmental > Terrestrial > Soil > Wetlands | place...
AGCTTCGATCCGATGCTGCCGCTGGCGCTCGGCATGGCCTGCCGGCGCACGCTCGAGGAGCTCGGTTTTACCGTGGAGTGGCACGAATACCCGATGGCGCACGCGGTGTGCGCCGAGGAAATCACCGATATCCGCGCCTGGCTGCTGCGCGTCTGCGGTGCCGCCGGAGACCGCTGAGCGCCTGCGCCCGCGAACCGGTCACGGATGCGGCCCGGGCACGATTTTGAAACGGAACTCGGCATCGCCGCAGCGTTCGCCGTTGGCGTCGAAGCGCCGCTCCGCGACCAGCACGTTGTCGTCGACCCCCACCAGCACTACCGTGGTGCAGCGCGTGCCGTAATCGCGTGTGCGTATGAACGGCGCGGATACCGCGCGCGCCAGCGGAAACGGCAGGTCGCCCTCCGGCACGTCCTCGGTCGGTGCCGGCCGCGTATCCGCGAGCAGGGTGAAGATCGCATTGGGATTGACGGCGTCGCGCGCGATGAGCTCCGCGAGCGCGCGCCGGCAGCGCACGACCTTCGGCCACGGCGTATCGAGCGCGGCATTGCTCAGTCCGTAAATGCCGGCATCCAGCGTGCGCCTCGCGGGATCCCGGTTTGACGCGTAATACAGCGTATCGATGTCCGACGTCAGCAGACTGAATCCGGCGTAGTCGCTGCCGCTGATATCCGCACAATAGGCAGTCGGCGAATTCGTGCCCGTGACGAAACGGCTGACCAGTTCACCGCGGCTGCGGCGCCGCGTTTCGGTGCGCATGGACTCGCGGTAATTAGTGACCGTCGCAAAGCGGCCGTTGCGGCCGATGGCAAGCCAGGTACCGCCGGCCTGCAGGTCGCGGCCGGCTAGCAGCGACGGTGCGTCGGGCCACCATTGCATGTCCCCGGTCGGCCGCCGGTACAGCTCATCGCGATTGCCGGCAAGGATCAGCCGATAACGTGGATGGCGTTGCCAGGCAAATACGATCAGGCACATGGGCAGCCGCCAGTTCAGTCGCGGTGAGCAGGATCGTCGTGGAGCCAGTCGTCGACCAGGCGGCGTGCGATGGACAGCCGGTAGGGCAGCTTCGGAAAGCCCGAGCGCAGTTCCTTGCGGGAAAACCATTGCGCATCCTCGAGTTCGCCATCGTTCAGGCGAATGCCGTCGGAATCGCCGACCGCGGAAAAGCCCAGCATCAGCGAGGACGGGAAGGGCCAGGGCTGCGAACTGTGGTAACGCACGTGGGAGACGGCGATATTGGTTTCTTCCAGCACTTCGCGGGCGACGGCATCCTCCAGGCTTTCGCCCGGCTCGACGAAACCGGCGACCGTCGAGTAGCGGCCCTCGGGCCAGTTCGGCTGGCGGCCCAGCAGACAGCGATTGTCGCGCGATACCAGCACGATGATCGCCGGGTCCACCCGCGGAAACAGGGTCGCGCCGCATGCCGCATTGCTGCAGCGGCGCACGTTGCCGCCATCCTGTACGGTCGATGGCGAGCCGCAGCGGCCGCAATATTGCTGCGCGTCGTGCCACAGCACCAGCGCGCGTGCATGGGCCACGAGGTTGGCCTCGTCGGCGGGCAGCATGCTGCCGAGGTAGCGCAGGTCGTGAAACTCGCCGCGGTCCGTGAACGGCTGCGGCTGTTCGCGCGCTATGCGCAGCGCGAACGCGGGCTGCCCGCGATACAGGCCGAGAAAGACGGGCGTGTCGCCGAGGTAGTCTTCGACGTCGGCACGCCGCAGCAGCACGGTTCGAAACGGTTCCTCGAGCGCAAGACAACGGTCGCCCCACACCGGCACGAACACGCTTTCCGCACTGTCGGCGGCGGATTTGAGCCAGGCATCGTCCTTGCGGCGGTGCCCCGAACGATCGACGAAGGCACCGGCAAAAACGTTATGGCCGTTCATGCGCCCTCCGCGCGGGCGCGGCCCAGGTCCCGTGCCGCCACGACGAAACCGTCTTCGTCCACGTAGGCGAAATCGCCGGGGCAAATGTCGATGCCGGCGACCCGGAGCGTGACTTCCGCGTCTCCCCGTCCGCCCTTGCGGCTCTTGCGGGGCATGGTCTGCAAGGCGAGCACGCCCAGCGCGAGCGCGTCAATTTCCGCGCGGTCGCGCACGCAGCCGTTGACCACGATGCCGACCCAGCCGTTGTCGTATGCCATTTGCGCGAGATTGCCGCCGAGCAATGCACACGCCCTGGAACCGCCGCCATCCACGACGAGCACGCGGCCCAGGCCGGCCGTGGCCAGCAGTTCGCGCAGCCGCGTATTGTCCTCGAAAACGCGCAGTGTGCAGACCGGACCGTGAAAGCGCCGCTGTTGACCGTATTGCCTGAATATCGCGTCGGCGACACGCACTTCGTCGCCGAACGCATCGCAGATATCCGCGGTCATCATCGTCATCGTGGCTGCATACTCCGTCTCGGGGCGCGCCGCGGGCGGCGCGCCCGTGAGTTTACCGGAAATGCAGCGTGCTTTCGGGCGCCCCTCAGCAGCGCGCGAACCGGGCGGTGCCGGGCCGCCGCCGGCGGTGGCGCGTAATCTCGCAGCCCGGGCAGCAGCGGTGATCGAGGGCGTAGGCATCCTGCACATAGGCGGTGCCGCAATCTCCGCAATGCGACAGGTACAGCTCGTCGTTGTAAGAAATGTTCTGCAACAGGCTCCAGGCGCACTCGAAGCTCAAACGCGGCTTGCGGTGCAGTTGCAGGTAGGTTTCGTACGCCCGGCACAGCCGGTGCCCGTACTCCACGTCCGGGCGCGGCCAGCAGGCATGCAGGGTGCGCCGTTCGTCGAGGCGCAGCAGCAGGTTGGCGCAGTAGAGCGCGACCAGGGTGGTTGCTTCCAGCTGGTTCAGCGGGTTCTTCACAAACAGGCTGACCTGTTGCGGCGACTTGCCGCGGCGGCGGCGAATTGCATCGCCGCGGAAGTAGGTCGTGAACAGTTTGCGAATGCGGTCGTCGCTCAAGCCGGTGCAATCCTTGATCGTGCCGGTGCGCGCCTCGTGGCGAAGCATGCGCAGCGCCAGCTCGAACTGGCAGCGCTCACTGGCATAGCGGTCGTCGGTGAGGCGCATAACTGACCCTTTCTGCTAGTTTTAGCCCATATTCAGTGATATAAGACCTTATATGATCCGTACTTGGGAAATCAATACACAACAGCGTATTTCGCCATTTGCCCGAAAAATACGCGTCCGGGGGGGGAGCCATGGACTACCTGGGGCCGCAGCAGGCCGATTTCAGCAACGTGCGTTCCTTGAACCTTGAATTCCTCGGCGTCCTGGCCCGCCGCCAATCGTCAGCGCTGCTCGCCGGGCTGCCCGGCGAGCTTTCGCAACGCGTCCGCGCGCTGCGGCCGGCGCAATGCGAGCGACTTGCGGCTACGCCGTTTTTGCTGTTTTCGTTTCGCGAACGGGACGACGACTACTGGGAACGGTTGCTGGCGGCCAATGCCGCGCGCGACCTGTTTGCCGGCGCGTCCGCCGACGAAGGGCAAATGCGCCTGATCGCCGCCGGGCTCGGTTTCGTCTGGCAGTTAGCACGCCAGAACAGTTACGCGGCGCGCCTGATCTGCGGCGCCAGCCTGCACTGGTGCGAGCGCCTCGCCGAGCGGACGCTGCTGGACGTCGTCAATGTCGTGGCCGCCAGCGACGACGTGCTGGTGCTGCGCGAGGGCGCAGACTGCGCACTGTGGCGCAAGCTGCTCCACAGCGGTATCAGCAACGAGCGCCAGGTGCGCCGGGCGGCGCACATCAGTGCGCTGCAGTACGTTCTCACCTCGTGTCGCCGTGCCGACGCGCCGCGCCTCGCGACGGCGGCGCGTGCCGGCCTGTCGCCGTCGCTGCGCGTTGCCGACGAAACGCGGCGCTGACCGGAGGTCACGCCGCGTATACAATACGCGGCGCCATGCACGCACTGTCCATCAAAAACCTCACGAAAACGTATCCGAACGGCATCAAGGCGCTGAAAGGCATCGATTTCGAGGTGGCCGACGGCGATTTTTACGCATTGCTAGGTCCCAACGGTGCCGGCAAGACCACGGCGATCGGCATCATCGCCTCGCTGGTCAACAAGACCGGCGGCACGGTGCACATATTCGGACACGACATCGACACCGATCTCGAGGCCGCCAAATCGTGCATCGGCCTGGTTCCGCAGGAGGTCAACCTGAACCTGTTCGATACCGTGCAGAACATCGTGCTGAACCAGGCCGGCTACTACGGCATCGGCCGCCGGCTCGCACACGTGCGTGCCGAAAAATACCTGCGCGAGCTGCGGCTCTGGGATCGCCGCAAGGATGCGGCGCGCAATCTGTCCGGCGGCATGAAGCGCCGCCTGATGATCGCGCGGGCACTCATTCACGAGCCGCGTCTCCTGATTCTCGACGAACCGACGGCGGGCGTGGACATCGAAATCCGCCGCTCCATGTGGGACTTCCTGAAGGGTATCAACCAGGCCGGCACGACCATCATCCTGACCACGCATTACCTCGAGGAAGCCGAGAGCCTGTGCCGCCACGTCGCCATCATCGACGAGGGCACCATCATCGAAAATGCCCGCATGAGCACGATCCTGAGAAAGCTGCAGCGCGAAGTCTTCATTCTCAATCTGCGTGAATGCCTCGACGAGGCACCGCTACTGAACGGATTTGACGTGCGCAAGGTCGACGACTGCGAGATCGAGGTCGTCATCGAAACCGGCAGCAGCCTGAACAGGCTGTTCCAGGAATTGAATGCGCGCAACATCGAAGTCATCAGTCTGCGCAACAAGGCCAATCGCCTCGAAGAACTGTTCATGGGGCTGGTCGAAAAGAAGCAGGAGGCGGTACTGCAGCACGGGCCGGTGCAGGCATGAATCTCGCGCTCAACTGGGTCGGTCTGAAGACGATCGTCACCAAGGAAGTCATTCGCGTCATTCGCATCTGGGTGCAGACCATCGTACCGCCGGCAATTACCATGACGCTGTACTTCATCATCTTCGGCAACCTGATCGGGCGCCGCATCGGGGCCATGGACGGTTTCGATTACATGCAGTACATCGCGCCCGGCTTGATCATGATGTCCGTCATCACCAATTCCTACGGCAACGTCGTTTCGTCGTTCTTCGGCGCCAAGTTTGCGCGCCATATCGAGGAGATGCTGGTGTCGCCGATGTCGAATGCGACCATCATACTCGGCCATGTGGCCGGCGGCGTGATCCGCGGGCTGCTCGTCGGCTCCCTGGTCACGGTCATCGCGATGGCATTCACGAGGCTCAAGGTGGAGCATCCGCTCATCACCTTGTCGATGGTGCTGCTGTCTTCCACGGTATTTGCGCTGGCCGGTTTCATCAATGCGGTCTTCGCGCGCAAGTTTGACGATATTTCGATCATCCCGACGTTCGTGCTCACGCCGCTGACGTACCTCGGCGGCGTGTTCTATTCGATTTCGCTGCTGCCGGAACTGTGGCAACGGGTATCGCTTGCCAATCCGATCCTTTACATGGTGAATGCGTTCCGTTACGGCATACTCGGCACCTCGGACATCAGTATTGCCCATGCCTACGTGATCGTGCTGCTGTTTGCCGCGGGGCTTTTTACCGCCAGCCTGCTGCTGTTGAACCGCGGGGTCGGCATTCGCGAATAGGCCGCTTGCCCGGCACGGTGGAATTGATGGATTCGGTCGGCCTGTCGGAACACCGGCGCCAGCGGAGGTATCGTCATGTGCGGACGCTTTGCGTTTTATTCCCCGACCGAGGCCGTCGCCCGGCTGTTCAATGTCGCCGTCACGGTGCCGATCGAGCCGCGCTACAACATTGCGCCGACACAATACGTTGCAGCGGTGGTGCACGGTGATGCGGGACGGGAGCTGGTCATGCTGCGCTGGGGACTGGTGCCGTTCTGGGCGAAGGATCCGGCCATCGGTAACCGCATGATCAATGCGCGTGCGGAAACCGTCGCCGAAAAACCGGCGTATCGTGATGCATACCGTAAACGCCGCTGCCTGGTACTCGCGGACGGTTTCTATGAATGGCAGCGCCACGACGGCGCGAAAACGCCGTGGTATATCTCGCGGAGCGATGGCGAGGCGTTCGCGTTCGCGGGGCTGTGGGAGTCCTGGCGCGACCCGGCATCGGAGCAGTCACTGCGGTCAACCACCATCGTCACGAGGCCCGCCAATGCGTTCATGGAGCAACTGCATCACCGCATGCCGGTACTGGTGCGGCCGGACGCGGCCAGCCGCTGGCTCGCCGGCGACATGGACTTTCTCGAGCATGCCGGCGCTGGTGCACCGACCATGCGCGCCTGGCCGGTAGCGCGCACCGTCAACAACGCCCGCAATGAAGGCCGGCATTTGATCGATGCTGCCGGCAGTACGCTCGTCGAGCAGTGACGTCCGCTTCAGGAAAAATCCTGCGGTGAACGATAGCGCTGCACGCCGACCACGATGGTCCCCGGGCCGCCGTGGGCGCCGAGTGCCGATCCCAACTCCGTGATGCCGCTCCTGACCACGCCGGGAATGCGGTCGCGGAGCAGCTGCTCGAGCTCGGCCGCTTCGTCGCGGCACATGGCGTGGCCTATCGCCATGCGCCACTTGGCGGCGGCATCGAGGCGGCCGGCAATGTAACGGCTGAATTTTGGCAGCAGGCGATGTCGGCCGAGCAACACGCCGCGCGCGGAAATGCGGCCGTCGGCTTCGGAGAGCAGCACCGGCGTGATGCGCAGGATATCCGCCAGCAGTTTGCGCGTGCCCGGCACGCGGCCGCCGCGCACCGCGTAACGCAAGTCGCGCACCAGGCCGAAACTGTAGGTCTCGGGGATGACCGATTCGATAGCCGCAAGCGCCGTGCGCGCGTCCATGCCGGCGGCGGCGCATTCCGCCGCGAATACGGCAATCAGTCCCTGGCCGAGCGATGCATTGAGGGAATTCACGACGTGTACCGTGCCGCTGGCGTCGGTGCGTGCGGCCGCCGCGCGTGCCGCCTGCAGCGTGCCGCTGACGCTGCCGGTCAGATTGACCGAGATGACGTCCGCGTAATGGCTCGCGAGGAACTGGTACTGCCGGCGAAAATCGCCCGGGGAGGGCTGCGAGGTCGTCGGGTGTCGCGGATTGCTTGCCAGTTGCTCGAAGAACTCCTCAGCGGAGATGCTCACCTTGTCGAGGTAACCGCGGTCACCGAACTGGACGCGCAGCGGCACCATGTGAATGTCGAGCCGTTCCAGGTCGCTGTCGTCGATGTCTGCAGCGGAATCCGTGATGACCGCGAACTGCGCCTGCGCCCCGTGCGCGCTTTTCTGTTGCCGATGCATGTCATCGGCTTTTTCGGCACCCAGCGTACCGAAGCGGCGCGCGAGCCGGAACACCTGCTCCGGCTCGTTGACGTGAATGTGTATTTTTGCCTTGCGCTTGGTACCGGCCAGCACCAGCGAATCGCCGAGCTGCGACAATGCCTCGCGCAGCTTGCGTCGGTCAATGTGCTCGCCGCTGACAATGCATTCGGTGCAATAGAGAAACCGCGGATCGTGGCCCGCGTCGGCGACTACGGCGGCGATCAGATGCTCGCCGAGGTCCGCCATGTCCGGCCGCGGCATGGACTTGCCGTGTACGATGAAATCGCTCATGCCCTCGACCAGCACGGCAAAACCCTTGGCACCGGCATCGACAACGCCGGCGCGGCGCAATTCGTCCAGCTGAGTCTGCGTGCGCGTGAGTGCCTCGCGGCATGCCACCAGCGCCTGCTGCATCAGCTTGCCGAAATCGCCGCCGTCGTCCGCGGCCGCATGCTTTTGCAGGCTGGTGGCAAAGGCATTGATGGCCGACAGGATGGTGCCTTCGCGGGGATTCGACAGGGCGTCGTGTGCGTATTCGCTGCCGGCGACGACGGCTTGAGCGAACGTGTGGGTCGTAAAACGGTTCAGCCGTTCCGCGGTATCGCTCATGCCCTGGAAGAATTGCGCCATGATGGCGCCGGAATTACCGCGCGCGCTGTCCAGCAGGGTGTCGGCGATCGCGGCGAGTAACAGGCCGAGGTGACTTTGCCCGGGCCGCCGCAACACCGGCAATACCGCGCCGAGCGTCAGGCTCAGGTTTGTGCCGGTGTCGCCGTCCGCCACCGGAAAGACATTGATGGTGTTGAGCGCTTCCTGCTCGTGAATGACGCGATGGATACCGGAACGCAGCGCCAGCGCCAGCTGATCGCTGCCCAGCTGCCGGAGCGACGCGGGGCGGGCAGTCATCGGCGCGGCGGCGGCGCGCCGCGCTCATTCACGCGGCAGCAGGAACTGCGTGCCGCTGAATTCGAGTATGACGCCATCCGCGGTGATCTCCCTGACAAGCGGACCTTCATCCAGTCTGCCCTGTTCACGGTACTTCTGCATGTTGACAAACACGAAGCGTTGCGCAGGTTTGTCGCTGTAAACGTGAATATCGAGGTGCAGGTCGGGCAGCTGCAGCGTACCGCGGGCGCGCAACTCGTTGAATGTCGGTATCGGCATGTCCGTTGCCGCGGCCGTGGCCGTGCCCGCACGGTCAGCCGGCGGCGCCGCTGCCGGTGTCTCGCCCGCCGCCGACGCCGGTTGCCGTGCCGCGGCCGGCGTGCCGTTCGCAGGCGGTGCCGGTTGCGACTCGCGCGCCGCCGCCACCAGTGCCGCAAACGACCGGCCGTCCGCGTCGGCGGCCGTTGGCGACGGTGCCGGCGACGTGCGTGGCGCGGGCCGCAGCCACAAGCCGGCAAGTACCGCGGCATTGACCGCGAGCAGCGCGCCGAGCAACCAGCTCCAGCGCGGCACGCCGCGTCTGCGCGTGCCCTCCGGGACATCCGCGATGCCCGGCGTGCTGCGCCGCTGTCGTTCGGACTCCGATTTTCTCAAGGCGTCGAGAATAAAAGACATGCGCGTTCCCGTTCGTCGTGCGCGATTTCGCGTTACGGTTGTTTCGCGGCCAGCAACGGTGTGCCGTCATCCGCCAGCAGCGAGTTGATCAGGATCAGCGTCTGCTGCCCGGCCAGCCCGTCGACCTGCAGGCGGTGGCGGCGCTGGAACGCCATCAGCCGCCGTTCCAGGCCCGCGTCGAAATAATCCGGGCTCTCGTCATCGGCATCGATACCGTCCAGCGTTGCGAGACTCTGCCTGAGCCAGCGCACGTTCTCGCCGCGCGAGCCGGGCCGAATCGCACCCGCAGCGCCCGGCGGCGGCCGCCACAGCAGCACGTACTGGCCGAACCACAGGTCGGCGAGCTGTCGTTCGGGAACGTGCAAGGAGGTCGAGCCGAACACCAGTTCCACGGTGTCGCCGTCGATCGCCGTCAGCACCGGGCTGTGATTGTCACCGGCGCTGTCGGTCAGGGTCAGCATCGCTGGCCGGTTGAGCCGCCGGATGACCGCCAGGGAGCCGCGCTGGAACAGGCACCTGAGGCCTGCCGCTGCCGCCTGGGCGCAGCCGGTACCTGCCGCCGGGTCATAATCGATACCCCACAGCCCGAGCAGCGTCTGCATGGCCGACTCGACGTCCGACGCCGGCGGGTCCCGCAACAGCAGCTCGCCCAGTGCCGGCGACACGGCGGCAGCCGTTGCGGGCACGGCGGGCTGCACGGGCCCCGTGCCCCCGGCGCCGTCCTCGGCCGGTGCCGTCGACAGCGCGAGCGGCCGGCTGACCACCGGCCGGCCGTCCGCCGGGCCCGTCCCGGGAGAGGGGTCCAGGGACATCCACAGGCCGGCGCCGATGACCGCGGCGGCGACCGCCGCCGCCGCGACCAGCGCGAGCTTGAGCGTACGCGAAGTGGTGTCGCCGGAGACTTCCCTTGCGGCCCGCAGCACGATGGCGCGCGTGACCTGCCGGGTGCCGCGGCTGTAGGCGCCGAGCAGCGCACGGTCGCAAACGACGTTCATGATGCGCGGTATGCCGCCGGACACCCGATACACGGCACGCTTTGCCGCGGCGTCGAAGACGTCGGTCAATGCGCCGGCAACCTTCATGCGGTGCTCGATGTAATGCAGCGCTTCGTCCTTCGACAACGGTTCCAGGTGATAGCGGCCCGTAACACGCTGCGCGAGCTGCCGCAGGCGGTTCTGCGCCAGCAGGTCGCGCAGCTCCGGCTGGCCGATGAGGATGATTTGCAGCAGTTTTTGCTTGGCGGTTTCCAGGTTGGTCAGGAGCCGTACCTGCTCGAGGACCTCCGCGGCGAGGTTCTGCGCTTCATCGACCAGCAGTATCGTGCGCCGGCCGCCGGCGTGGGCCGCCAGCAGGTGCCGGTTGAGCGCATCGACCAGTGCCTTGCTGCTGCCGGTATCCGCGGGCAGGGTAACGCCGAGTTCCTCGCATATCGCGAGCAGAAATTCGAGCGCATTGAGTTGCGGGTTGAGTATCAACGCGACGTCCACTTCGTCGGGCAACTGGCCGAGTAATGTGCGCACCAGCGTGGTCTTGCCGGTACCGACCTCGCCGGTCAGCTGGATGAAGCCGCCGCTCTCCGTTACGCCGTAGACCAGGTGCGCGAGTCCCTCGCCGTGCCGCTCGCTCATGAACAGGTAGCGCGGATCCGGCGTAATCGCGAAGGGCTTGTCGTTGAGACCGAAGAAACTGAGGTACATCGTCTGGATACTTCGCGGGCTGCATGGCTTGTGCAGAGCCTGCCTAGTCTACCTGAATTGATCCTTGTTCAAGGTGCGCGCGCGCACCGCCGCCAGCTTGCCGAAGCGGTCGCGAATCGCATCGACCGTGCGATCGAGCACGGCACCGCCGTCGCGCGGGCCGTCAGCGAACAGGTCGCCCTGGCCCGCGCCGGCGAGATCTGCGCCGCCGACTCCGAGCAGGCGAATGGCGGCACCGGGATGCTCGCGCTGCCAGATGGCCAGCAGCTGCCTGGCGCGCGCGTAGAGGACGTCGGTGCCATTTGCCGGCGGGTGCAGTGCGCACTGCCGCGTGGCGGTCGTAAAGTCGGATTGCCGCACCTTGAGCACGAGTGTGCCGGCGTACAGATCCTCCTTGCGGAGGCGCGCGGCGCACCTTTCCGCCAGGCGCAGCAATGCGTGGCGCAGGCTGCCATCCTCACGCAAATCCCTGTCGAAGGTCTCTTCGGCGCTGATCGAGCTGGCAGCGCGCGCGCCGGCGACCGGCCGTTCGTCGACACCCCTTGCGCGATCGCGGGTGCGCGCCGCGAAGCGGCCGAAGACGGCAGCGAGCGCACGATCATCCGCACGGCGCAGGTCGCGGATCGTGCGGATCCCGAACGGCGCCAGCCTGGCGAGCGTCTCGCGGCCGATACCGGGAATCACCTGTACGGGCAGCGGATCGAGCACCGCCTGCAGCTCGTCAGGCCTGACGATGACGAGACCGTCCGGTTTGTCGAGGTCGGAGGCGATCTTGGCAACGAGCTTGTTTGGCGCGACGCCCACGGATGCCGTCAGGCCGGTGCGCTGCCGTATATCGTGCTTGATGCGTGCGGCGATCGATGCCGCGGGGCCGTACAGCGCGATGCTGCCGGTCACGTCCAGGAACGCCTCGTCGAGCGACAGTCCTTCTACCAGCGGTGTCACCGCGTGAAAGATCCGGAATACCTCCTGCGATACGGCCTGGTAGTGCGTCATGCGCGGCGCCACGCGCACGAGGTCGGGGCAGCGCCGCAGTGCCTCGCGCATCGGCATGGCCGAGTGTATGCCGTAGCGACGTGCCTCGTAGCTCGCGGCAGCGACGACGCCGCGATTCGAGCCGCCGCCGACCACCAGCGGTGCGCCGCGCAGCATGGCATTGTCGCGCTGCTCCACGGACGCGTAGAAGGCGTCCATGTCAACGTGCAGTATCTGGCGTTGCGCAGTCATTGGCAGTCAGCGGCTGCGCTCGATGATGTAGCGGGCCAGCCAGGCGAGCGGTGCTGCGTCGTCGCCGAAAACCTCAAGCGCCGCGAGGCCGGAGCAGAGCAGCTCGGCGCAGCGCGCGCGCGCCGCCTCGATACCGAACAGCAGCGGCCACGTCGCTTTCGACAGCCGCTGATCCGCGCCCGCCTGTTTGCCGATGACGCCCGTTTCGCCCTCCACGTCGAGAATGTCATCACGAATCTGGAAGGCAAGCCCGATCGCACGCGCATACGCGGCGAGGCCGCGGCGCCGCGTATCGTCGAGCTCGTCCGCCAGGCAGCAGGCACACATCACCGCGGCTTCGATCATCCCGCCGGTTTTCAGCGCGTACATTCGTTCCAGCGCATCCCGATC
>Ga0102950_1000397_pt1 | contig 12155 bp, 11 predicted proteins | sample SalPon2A_B_D2_MG_FD_78505 | JGI IMG/M metagenome (GOLD analysis project Ga0102950, IMG submission 78505) | Soil microbial communities from South San Francisco under conditions of wetland restoration - Salt Pond MetaG R2A_B_D2_MG | ecosystem: Environmental > Terrestrial > Soil > Wetlands | place...
GGTCACCCGTTTTTTCAGGTTACGCGCCTTGCCGACGTAAATGACATGACCTTCGCTATCCAGCATACGGTAGACGCCGGGTTTCACGGTCAATGTTTTCAAGTACGATTTTACGTCAAAACTCATGTATAAAAATAATAATATCAATTAGTTATATTTAAAAGTTCATTTACTTTATAGAAAATATCCTGGAACATTTTATCCGTCAAACGCCGGGTCTGGGTGTTGTAACGGCTGCAATGGTAAGAATCCAGCAACCAGCGGTCTTTCGGTAACGGGTGAGAATGACCGTGCGCAAAGACATAGCTGGATTGCTGTAATGAAAAAGCTTTCACGACTGCGATATGGGCAATTCTCCCCAGGGCAAGAACGACTGCACCGCCCTTGAGTGCTGCCAGTTCTGTCTGTAAATAACGATTACAGGTACTGATTTCAGCTGCTTCGGGTTTGTTGGCTGGTGGCACGCATTTCACTGCATTGGTAATACGGCAATTATACAATTTCAGTCCATCATTACAGTTTGTAGATTGCGACTGGTTGGCAAAACCGAACTTGTACAAGGTCTCGTACAACAATATGCCGGCAAAATCACCGGTAAATGGCCGGCCTGTTGCATTGGCACCATGCATACCCGGTGCCAGGCCAACAATCAGTAATCCCGGGTTTTTGCCGCCGAAAGGCGGTACCGGTCTGGCAAAATAGTCAGGATATTTTTTCCGGGTATCCTGAAGATAACCGGCCAGGCGTGGACATAACTGGCAATCGGGATTAAAACGGGTCATGAGTTGAGAATTCCTGCAATCGACGGAAATACCTGCGAGCGCTAATTGAACGTCTTTGTATCCAATGCCGGTATTTTACTATTGCTGGCCACAATACTACCAACTGATATCAGACGGGACCCTGGTATTATTATGTTTATGCCGGTACTCCGAACTGGCCTTATAGACTGCCTTGCGGATTCGGTTGAATTGCCCGATCGGTTTGTGTGCTTCCAGGGCATGCCATGGTGAAAATGACAGGTTTTCACAAAACTGCATTTGTTCTTCCGAGCTGAATTCCTGCTCCGGGATCCGTATCCTTGCTACAGGAATGTAAGGGGAATCACTCTCACTCCATTCAATCGAAGGGTCTTCAATCGGCATATTGCTGGCCGGATCCTGAAGCTGGATTTTAAAATCAAAACAACCCTCTTCTTCCGCCAGTTCCCTGGCAAGATTATGACGCATGAAGTCAGGATCCGTTTCATCCACCGGGTATTTTGATGCACCCGGCTGGCAAGGCTGTGCACTGAACTTGATATTATGTGGACCGAGCTTATAGGCGGTATTACTGAAATAGGACGACCATAACGGGCTTCCTGGAGGTTTTTTCAGGGTTTCCAGTGCTATAAAAAGTTCGCGTATACGCCAGTTGACAGGATTCAGGCCATCAAAAAAGAATTGCAGGTAATTGTCCGCTTCCAGGAACTCGTTATAGTCTTCAATATTGGCAGAGAAAAAATTGGGATTATCTGCCATGAGAAAATCCTGGGTGGAGTTACCTGCATCACCGGCAACCGCCAGTGGTTTATCTTCTATACCCAGTAATTTTACAGCCATGCCATGAGCATCTTTATTAATGTCCCTGCTGTCGGCATAGTTGGAGTTGGCATTGGAAAAGCGGATCCAGGCCTTGTAACGTTTGCCCGCCGTGGAAAAAACCCCGTACCGAAGCTCATCATCAATGCCAGGCAAAACGTTGAACCAGGCCTTGACGCAGGAATGCCCCTTGGCGTGTGCACCCCGGCCAAAATAAGCGGCATGATTTTTTTCTACTATCCGCTCGAAATTTTTGACCGCCCTTTCCGCCTGGGCATGTTCATCACCACGAAACGTTTCATTGACGGGTACTTCTGAATCATCCCCGGAACAACCTGGCAAACCAGACATCAGGAATACAACCAGAAAGTAAAAACCGGGTTTATTACAGCCGATCATCAGAGGGTTTTCATATATTCAATCAGGTTCCGGATATCCTGCTCCGATAATGCGGGCTGCCCGTCATAACCGCTACCGTATTCGTGGCCGGTATTGCTGTTGCCCGGCAAGGTGGTATCAAACAGGAATGCACCAGGTGCCGGATCAGTGACATAACCGACGTCGACCGGGTCATATTCCCAGGAGCCGATATAAAACGTTTTATCCCGTTTTTCTGCCGGCAGTAATAACTGGTAAAGGTTGGGAACGGAACCGTTATGCAGGTATGGTGCCCCGGTCCAGATGCCGTTCAGGGGTCGTGCCTTGTAGGCCAGCAAGGCTTTTTCAGAAACCTCGGTGCCCTCTTCCATGATTTTTCCATCAAGATACTTGGGTGGATGGATTTCATCGCCGTGACCAAAAGCACGGGCATCGCGCCGGGCAAGTAATGTCTGGATAACGTTATTTTTCAGAACACCAACCATCACGTTATTAACAATATACAAAGCCGGTGCCGTTTTGCCGAGTATCTCGCCAACATTATAGAAACGCGGCTTCCCTTCAAAGATGCCGCTTTGCCCGGTATATTCAAGCGCATTTTTCGCCATTAATGGATCTGTCCCGACTTTCCCCAGGCTGCTCATCCGCACCTGGATATTGCGGCCGGGATCTGTCCGATCGATATCCTGGTGGCATGACAGGCAGTGCTTGCCGTACAACTTTCTGCCTGCGCTGGCTTTTTGTTGATCGATGGCCGGAAATATGGCGGGCCATTCGGGTGAGGTTAGCCTGGCAATTGTTTTCTCCATGTTGCGCAGGTTTTTTGCCTGTATGGATGAGTTATAACCCCCATCTATAAAGAACAGCCATTTCCCGGGAGTGGTATCAACCTTGCCAAAGACACCTATGACTTCACCGACGTTCCTTGCCAATGCACCCACGTTGGAATTTGCCTGGGAGCCGTTCCATTCCACGTAATCATGTTGCGGAGTATCCCACAAGTAAGGGTAGCTGGTCGGCGCATTGGGTGGATTAAAATTATCTTTACCCCCTGCAAGTTCCAGTCCTTTATTGAGAATTGCTCCAAAAGCATCCAGTCTTGAAAAACCGTAAGCTACATCAGTATGGTTACGCCGATTATAATCCTTCTGTTTTTCCAGTTCCCTGTGGATCCGTTTCCTGAGTTTATTCTGATTTTTGTCATCCATCGTCCTTCCATATAGACGACCGGCCAATCGCTGTAACTTGTCCGGATCGTTTAATGTGGCCTCGAGTGCTTTCGTATATCCGAACCGGAACGACGGTAAATCCGCCATGGCCTGTCCCCCGTCAATGCGAATAAATTTACCATCGTATTTAACCTGCTGGGTATGACAGGCAGCGCAGGTAAATCCCATGTAACCATCTTTCGAGGTAAAACCGACAGGTAGCGCATCCGGATTTTCCTGGCTGGCTGATGCCGGTAAATAACCATAGCGTAAAAGGTTCACCGGGCTGGAAAACAGTTCACTGGAATCAGCCTGTTCCAGGTAGACAAACAGGTCATAAGGCGTAAAGCGGGACCCCTGATCAGTGAAATAAAAAAACTGCCTTTCTTCCTCGTCCCAGTTCTGCTCAAGGTAAACCAGGTCTTCGAGATCGAGTGCCGCAGGGTCCTGCATGGCATTGGCAGAATCGGCAATTGTATGACCTGACAAGGTGAGCAGGAAGCACAAGCAGAAAAGTTTCATTTTCAACACCCCGTATCTATACGATCATACCTAGTCCCGCTGGAACAATTCATTCAGCAGGTTGTCCTGGAAATTTATATTACCGGTTAATGCATCATGCTTCTCACACAGGAGAAAAGCATGGTCCAGCGGGAAAAAACTGTATTTATGCCGGGGCACACTGGGATCCAGCACATCCCTGCCCAGCAGGGAGGCCTTGGTTACCGATCCGTCACCAGGTTCCATCAATAATGCATTATAATCTACCCCTTCAACTGGATGCTGGATTTCATCAGGTGTCATGCGGATAAGTGACTCACCTTCAACTTCCTCCACCAGGATTCTCGCAGAAGTCAGGTTACAGGTACCGCCAAAAACAATCAGTTTCGGGTGATCGTCCGGGAGTGGTACGGTCAGGGACCAGACAAAACGTCGGGCACGTTCCAGGTATTTATGAAAATAGGATTCCAGCAAGGCCAGGTATTCTTGCGCTGCCTGGGGGTTGGTAAAACGCTCGCTGATCCTTTTCCGGACTGCAGGGTCAAAAATAGACCACTGGAAACGACGCCATAAATCGACATCAAACAAGTCACGATCCAGCGGCGTTCCATCGTACCTGATGATCCAGTTATTCAGTGGATGGGGAAACAACTGGAACAGACTGGGCATCGTTGCCAGCGTCTCGGTATAGATTTTTTCGCGCGTACCCAGTTTCACGCCATCTATGAATAAATTCAGTATTTTTACCGAACCAAGATTTGGTGTGCCCAGCAAGATTACGCGCCGGACACGATGGCCGCCATACATGTTGACCGGGAAATCATTACCGTCCAGCACATCTTCACGACCGTAGCGGATGTAATAGCGACTGATTAAACCACCCATGCTGTGGGCAACGATATCAACCTTCAGGTCCGGGTTATCATAATCAAGACGAATCTGGTCGATAAAGTCTGCCAGTTTACTGGCCGTCACTACGTTATCCTGGCGCCAGTCGTAGAAAAACACGTAATAGTTCTTGCGTGTTCTGTCGGCTTTTTCACCAATCCGGGTAAGATGATATTCGCCCACATCCGCTAACGTTCTGACAATCTTTCCATAAAAGTCCTGGCCGACAGCAGTGTCAGCTATTTCAAATGCCTCTATGTCACCCGGCACAGGTGTAAGAGTATCGGGATCTATATCCAGCGCCACATCGGTATAATTACTGAAAAGGATTCGTCCCAGGGAACCGGGCCATAACTCTTCCCCTGTGACCCTGTTTCGCAGCTTGGCACCCATAACACCATGTACGAAAACCACGGGCGGCTGGTCCCCGATTTCCATGCTCTGCATATAAAGACGGTGCAGATCAGGTTTGTTGATCCGGGAGTGGTAATAAATACCGGCATAAAATACCACTCCCAATACCAGCAGTGAGAAAAATAACCGGTATAAAATCAGCCTCTTATGCAGCGAGATTTTCATTAAACTAATGTAATATCAGGGCTCATCTTGTATTATTTGCTTAGTATAAATTAATAAATATAAGTAAATTACCTATTTTTCCAGGTTGATTACTGTTGTTATGAAAGTCGCTATTCTGGCAGGTGGATTTGGCACACGTCTTGCCGAAGAAACCGAGAGCAAGCCCAAACCAATGGTGGAAATCGGGAACAGGCCGATTCTCTGGCATATCATGATGCATTTTTATCATTATGGGCTTGATGATTTCATAATTGGCCTGGGTTACAAGGGAGACGCCATAAAAAGATATATGCTCGATTATTCTTCTCTTAATGCCAACCTTAAAATCAATTTCAAGACCGGCAATATAAAATCCTACGGTGGTTATATACCGGAATGGAAAGTAGAACTGGTTGATACAGGCATCAAAACACTTACAGGTGGAAGAATCAAACGCCTCCAATCGCTACTGGGAAATTCAACATTTATACTTGCCTGGGGAGACGGGCTGTCAGATATCAATATGAATGACTTGATAGCCTTTCATCAATCACACGGAAAAATTGCAAGCCTGGTAGCTGTTCGTCCTCCCGCCAGATTTGGACATATAGAAATGAATGGAAACCGGGTATCAGAGTTTTCTGAAAAACCCCAAACCAAGGAAGGCTGGATAAATGGTGGATATTTTGTACTTGAGCCGTCTGTATTCGATTACATAGAGGACGATGAAACACAGTGGGAGAAAGAACCATTACATAATCTCGCAAAAGATGGCCAGTTAATGGCCTACTATCATGAGTCATTCTGGCAGTGCATGGACAGCCTGAGGGATAAAAATATGCTGAATTCACTATGGAACTCCGGAAATGCACCATGGGCAACATGGGAGACAGACAATTAATATTCTTGTCACCGGTCACCGGGGATATATCGGCTCGGTACTCATCCCGGACCTGGTTAAGGCTGGATACCGGAATATAACGGGTCTTGACAGTGATCTTTACAGGGATTCGTCGCTTTATTCACACCCTTTAAAAATCAGGGAAATTGAAAAGGATATCAGGGACATCACTATTGACGATGTATCCGGATATGACGCAGTAATACATCTTGCCGGTCTGTCAAATGATCCTCTTGGCGAACTACGTCCAGAACTGACGTACGAAATCAATCTTGACGCCACCAGACGACTGGCCGAACTTGCCAGGAAAGCGGGAGTAAAACGTTTTGTTTTTTCTTCATCCTGCAGTGTTTACGGGGCTTCAATAGATGTTGAACTAACAGAAGATTCAGAAGTAAATCCTGTAACAACCTATGCAAAATCGAAATATTTTGCCGAACTGGAGCTGTCGAAACTGGCAAATGATAATTTTTGTCCGGTTAGTTTAAGGAATGCAACTGTATTTGGCTTGTCGCCAAAACTGAGGTTTGATCTGGTGGTAAACAACCTGGTCGCATGGGCCTGTTCCACTGGTAAAATATTCCTTAAAAGTGACGGGACTGCATGGCGGCCCCTGGTGCATGTAAATGACATTTCTTCCGCAATAATAAAAATTATCACGGCACCAACCCATTCTGTATTCAACCAGGTGTTCAACGTTGGTAATAATGAAAACAATTTCCAGATACTGGAGGTTGCAGAACTTATCAGGAATATTATAGATGGTGTTGAAATTGTTTTTGCAATAGACGCTGAAAAAGATATTCGCAACTATAATGTCAGCTTTCGAAAATTCATGGAGACGTTCCCCGACTTCCAGAGCACATGTACTCTCGAAAATGCGATAATTGATTTGTATGAATGCTTCAAATCAATTGATTTGATTATGGATGATTTTGAAGGGCCGAAATTTAACCGGATTAAATGTATCAGGAACCTGCAAGACAGAAATATTCTGGATTCCCGATTAAGGTGGAACACGGAACTAAAACTGCAGGCGATGTAATGACTCTATTGCCGCCCTGCCATTTCTCGGGACTGAATGACCTGGAAATGATTATGTCATTTGGCAATACGCCAATTGCTGACAGACTTCTGGAAAAACCTGATCTGCCTGATGATAATTTTTCAGCACCATTGAACCTTGCATTTTCACAAGGCAGCAAGCTCGTCCAGCTGGTTGAAACAGTACCGGCAAACATTCTTTACGACAATCATTATCCATATTTCTCATCTGTTTCACCCCTGCTTTTACGTCACTTTAAAAAAAGCGCTGATAATATAATCGCCAGAAAAAAATTATCACGTAATAGCATGGTGATTGAAGCAGCCAGCAATGATGGCTACATGTTACAAAACTTTATATCCATGGGTATTCCTGTTCTTGGAATCGAACCAGCCGGGCTTCAGGCGAGCACGGCAATTAAAAAAGGAATTCCGACGCTTAATGCTTTTTTTACCTCTGAACTGGCATCAGAACTTGTAACGGCTAATACAAGAGCTGATGTGTTTATAGGAAATAACATACTTGCTCATGCAGAAAACCTCAATGATTTTATCGAGGGTTTGTCGATAATATTAAAACCGGATGGACTTGCCGTGATGGAAGTTCCCTACGTTGTTGAAATGGTAAAAAATTGTGAATTCGACACAATTTATCATCAACATATCTATTATTTTTCACTTATGTCATTGATCGATGTATTTGAAAAATATGATCTATATATTAATAATGTCGAATTAATTGACATTCATGGTGGTTCATTAAGACTTTTTATAGAGAAAAGAAAAAATCCCGGCGAGGAAATTTTCCGTTTACTTGAAGACGAAGAAAAACTCGGCGTCAGTAGTCTCTCCTTCTACAAGTCGTTGAATACCCGGGCTGCAGACCTGAAGCTGGACTTGCTTAAACTGATCTATTCACTGAAAAATAACGGGAAAAAAATCTCTGCATACGGCGCCGCTGCCAAGGCAACTACATTCCTGAGCTATATGAACCTGGGGTCATCAGTTATCGACTATATCGTGGACCGTAACTGCTTCAAGCACGGTAAATACATGCCTGGCAACCATCTTGAAATATTCCCCGTTGATAAGCTTTTCAAGGACATGCCGGACTATACACTTATATTGTCCTGGAATTTTGCCGACGAAATAATCAAGCAAATGAAACCTTATATTGAAGCGGGAGGGAAATTCATAATACCCATTCCCACGCTTGAGATAATTCAGGACTATGATTTCAAATAAACAGGCCTGCCCGGCATGCGGAAAGGATGATTTATATGGTTTTTATTCCGTTGACAAGGTTCCTGTTAACTCCTGCATCATGCTGGAAACTGCCGAGGATGCCCTTGACTATCCTGCAGGTGACATATGTCTGAAATTCTGCAACCAGTGTTGTTTTATTTTTAACAGCCTTTATAACGAAAATCTGATCGAATACTCGTCAAGATATGAAGACCAGCAAGGGTGGTCAGGGACTTTCAACGATTTTCAGAAAACATTGGCAAAAAGTCTGGTTGAAACATACCAACTATATAACAAAATGATACTGGAAATCGGATGTGGCAAGGGTGATTTTCTTGAATTGATATGCAGGGAGGGAAATAATCATGGCATTGGCATTGATCCCGCAATTGACACAGCGCGCATCCCCGAATCATGGAAAACAAGTATTACCTTCATTCCCGAAAGATATTCCGGTAACCATGTAAAAATTAAAAAGGATCTTGTTTGTTGCAGGCATACACTGGAACATATCAGTGATATCGGCAGTTTCATAAAGCTTGTTTATAATTCAGTCCAGGGTAACCCGGACGTAAAGGTCTTTTTTGAAGTGCCTGATACCACAAGAATACTGAAAAACAATTGTTTCCAGGATATATATTACGAGCATTGCTCCTATTTTCTTCCATATTCATTATTATACTTCTTCGCTAATCACGGGTTTTCCATAGAAGAAATATATACCAGATTCAAGCGTCAATATCTTTTTCTGATTGGTAATGCAGACAGTAAAATACCAATAATGCCTGACATTCATGACAAGAAAATTATTAAAAAAAATATTAATACATTTGAGAAAACAGTAAGTAATACAATTAATTACTGGAAAAATATCATGGAAACTCAACAGGCAAATAATAAAAAAACAATAATATGGGGATCGGGTTCAAAATGCATATCTTTTTTACATACCTTGAAAACCGATATTGATGATATTGATATCGTAGACATAAATCCTTATCGGCAGGGGAAATACCTGCCAGGTATTGGCAAGCAGGTGTTGGCTCCGGAATCCATTAACTTTGCATCGATCGACCTGGTGATTGTTATGAACAATATATATCTCAATGAAATAAGAAAAAAAACAGGAAGCGAAGCTTCAGGCACTAAAATTCTTGCGCTTGATTAGTATATACCCGTTATTTTGTATTGATATCAGCAGTCCGTATCGAACCTACGTTGTGATAAATCCAGGGGGATATAAAGAATACCAGGTCGAAAAATAATATCTTCAGATTGCGCCTCGTAAGCGCATATTGCAGTAAATATCCAAAACATCTTCTTTTTTCTCTTCTGTCTGATACATTTTTTTTAATAACCTCTATATATTTCCTGTAGAGTGTTATCAAGCGGTATGATTTTCGGGAACTTCCACGGGTATCAAACCACCTGGCTGCATCGATTCTGTCCGGGTAAATTGTCCTGATAAACCTTTCATCATGTTCCCTGTTCAGAAATAATGGTTCGGCTACTTTTACAAAACTGCCGCGGAGAGCAATCTCGGTCATAAGCACCAAATCGGAGTTCATATAATTCCCGTGTAATTCCGACCCCTTCAACACACTTCTTCTGTATAAGCTGAAAAAACATTCATTATTCACAAAGTATCGCAACATGGCCAGGAACCTTCTGGACTGACTCGATGAAAATATTCCAGGGTAATTAAATTCGTGTTGGTCAATTGTCTTGTTGTTTCCATTGATTCTTAGCACATCTGTAAAACACAACACTGCATCGGGATTGTTTTCCAGTGCGGCCACAGTTTTCTCAAGATAACTTTTATCGATCATGTCATCATGTGCAACCCACTTGAAATATTTGCCTGATGATAATCTGAAACAGTTATCGTAATTAGGGCCAGCCCCCAGGTTTTTTTCATTACGGTAATAACCAATCCGGTTATCCTGACATGTAAATTCCCGGCATATTTCCTGTGTCGCATCTATCGATGCATTGTCCGAAATTATCAGTTCAAAATTACTGTATGTCTGGGCCAATACCGATTCGATTGCATAATGTAAATAATTTTCCCCGTTATATACAGGTATACCAATACTAACCAGCTGCTGTTCTGTTGATCGCATAATTTACATACTGTTTGGTTTATCTGTAAAACAGGTAAAAACCAGGATCAGTCACTATACCACTCCTGTTCCGGCAGACCGGAAAATCGTAGCGCATTATAAACTTCTTTTCTTATAGTTTCGTCACTTCGCATTTTACCAGCGCCTGTAAAAAAGGTCTTGAATCGATAGACTGGATTCAGCTTGTAACGCTGTGCTGAAATATTTGCACGAGGGAACTCCCGGATTCCGAGAGCATCCAGATTTAAAAAAGAAGCTATAAAATCGATCAGATCTTTCTGGTTGGTGCTGTCACAAATATTCACCTTGATAAATGTATCATCCCTGCCTGAAAAATAATTTTGTATTTCCCGGTAATAAACAACCCTCCGGTTTATCCAGTTATTCAGGGCAGTCTCGGGGTTTTGTTCATATTCCCTACGCATCAAACCCGTTTTATTAATACTTCTGCGATACTCCACATGTTTAATTCGACTGACCAACCAATCATCCAGTCTCCGGGTAGTTAAAATAAATTTGCTGCCGGTAAAAGCTTTGTCCAGACCTTTAAAGTCATGAGATTCACCGTCGCAGAAACATTGAAACTCTGAAAATAATTCATCATCAAAAGACAACTCATTGTATAAGCAATGCAAGGACTTCATTCCCCATAACTTGAATAACAAATGTAGCGATGCTGTGCCGGTTTTGTTGAAACCAACGCAGAATATTTTCTGTTCCATATTAAATTGACTGCTACATTAGAATGCCTCTAGTGATTATGATCTGTTCATCATAAAATATGGCCATACAGACAGTAAGCAATTAATCTAAACTTAACTCATAAATTGATCAAACGATAATGCTGATATGACGCTACCATTACTCAAGATTTATGGCGAACGAAACACTGGAACAAGATATTTGAGAAAACTCATTAAACGTAATCTTGATGTCAAAATACTACCAGGCGTGCTTCCTGATGAAATATTGAAGCTAAAGCGTATATTCCGATTGGAGCCGATGCAAAACATATACTTTTATTTAACATTTTACAGGAATCTCGGCTGGAAACATATGCTGGTAAAGAATGCAGAGGAACTCCGTAAATACTCCATTATTTCCAGGAATCTGTCTTTCGTAACAATTACAAAAAACCCGTATTCCTGGCTACTGTCTCTTCATAGAAGGCCATATCATCATAACCAGTCACTAAAGCAGGATTTTGAGACATTTTTAAGTTCACCATGGAAAACCGTTGCTTGTGAGAATGCGCCTGAAGTGATATCCAGTCCTGTGGAATTGTGGAATATCAAAAACCACTCATACCTGCAGATAAAGAGTCATTTACCGACACTTAATATTAAATACGAAAATCTTGTTAATGATCCGGAAAAAATCATGCGATTATTAGGCAAAAGCTTTTCATATAACTGGAAAGTAGAACAATTCGAAAACCATGAACCATCTACCAAATACTATGAACTGCCCGCCAGGGAAAAACACAAGACCCTGGGTTTCTATCGTGACTATTATCTGAATGAGAAATGGAAAGAGAAGTTATCACCCCACTCAATCTCGATAATAAATGATCTCATAGATGATAATTTAATGAATTACTTTGAGTACCGGAAATTGGCCTGACAGGCATGGAAGTAATAACAAATGATAATTTTTTCTGTTGTCCTCGGCCCTCTGAATAACCGTATCGGGAAGTAATGAGACATTGGATCTGACGCAAAACCAGGAA
>Ga0102950_1000398_pt1 | contig 12151 bp, 12 predicted proteins | sample SalPon2A_B_D2_MG_FD_78505 | JGI IMG/M metagenome (GOLD analysis project Ga0102950, IMG submission 78505) | Soil microbial communities from South San Francisco under conditions of wetland restoration - Salt Pond MetaG R2A_B_D2_MG | ecosystem: Environmental > Terrestrial > Soil > Wetlands | place...
AATACCCTGAAGATGGAAAATTATTTTTAGACCTGATGAATGGAAATATTGGTGATGAATGGAAAAAACATCTGCCGTTATTTAAAGATGAGGGAAAAGGAATCTCCACAAGATCATCGTCAGGTAAAACAATTAACGCAATTGCACCGTATCTTACCGGGTTTCTTGGTGGCTCTGCAGATCTCCACCCTTCGACTAATACTTTTATGGATGATTATGGTAGCCTTTCTTCAGATCATTATGAAAACAGGAGTATTCATTACGGAATACGTGAGCACGGAATGGCGAGTATGCTTAACGGTATGGCGATGTACGGCGGAGTAATTCCTTTCGGGGCCACGTTCTTTGTTTTTTCAGATTACCTGCGCCCTGCAATTCGTCTGGGAGCTCTTTCCGGTATACGTCCCATTTATGTCTTCACTCACGACAGTATCGGACTCGGTGAAGATGGCCCGACACACCAGCCTGTTGAACACCTTGCAGCAGTAAGAGCGATCCCTAAGGTTGTGGTTATACGCCCTGCCGATGCAAATGAATCAGCTTACGCTTGGCGGGCAGCGATTGAACATCAGGGAAGCCCGGTTGCATTGATACTAACAAGGCAAAAGCTGCCGGTAATCGACCAGGAAAAATATACATCAGCGGAAAATCTTTTAAAGGGTGCATATATTCTTAAAGATTCCAATGGCACACCTGATATAATTTTAATGGCAACAGGTTCTGAAGTTTCAATTACACTGGAGGCAGCGGAGAAACTCAACTCAGAGGGGATTAAAGCGAGGATGGTTTCATTCCCTAGCTGGGAATTATTTGAGGCTCAACCGGAAGATTATAAGGAAAGTGTTTTTCCCAAAGCAGTTCGCACGAGACTTTCAGTCGAAGCAGGTGTAAGCCAGGGCTGGACAAAATATATTACTGAAGAAGGTGATTCTTTGAGTATAGAACAATTTGGAGCTTCAGCTCCTTTGAAAGATGTAATGAAAGGTTACGGCTACACTGCCGAAAATGTTTATGAAGTATCAAGGAAGTTGTTGGAGAAGAATAAAAAGTAAACAAAAGTCTTGTCATTAATTATAATCTTAATCTTGCTCTTTTGAAATGGAGAGTAAGATTAAGAATTAGTTCACTTTACTTCTTAGTCTCTAGGAGCAAATCATTTTCAATTGGTATAAACACTGATGCCGTATTAATTAAAGAATCTGCTGTTAGTTGAAAGACACCGTAAACTTCAACCGAAACATCAAAATCCTTTCTGATCTTATTTACCAGTAAATCAAAATCACCATCTCCGCTTACCAGCACAACTACATCTGATTGCTTTGCATATTCCATAACGTCAAGCGTTATCCCAACATCCCAGTCTCCCTTTGCTGAACCGTCACTTCTCTGAATAAAGGGTTTTAATTTTATTTCAAACCCTATTCCCCTGAGGATGTTCTGGAATTGTTTCTGTTTTTCATCGCCCTTATCAATTGCATAAGCATTTGCTTTCACTACTTTCCTGTTTGAAGTGGCTTTAGCCCAAAACGCATTATAGTCGAAATGGCAATTATAGAACTCTTTAGTAGTGTAGTAAATGTTCTGAACGTCCACAAACACGGCAACTTTTTGCATTATTATTATCCGAAGGAATAGTTTGGTAAAACATCTGGCTATAAATATTGAATTAATTTAGTGATAACGTAGAGGATTTTTAGATGAAGTACAATGAAAATTACAATCGGCCGCAACAATTTTTATATTTCTTTCCGCTAGCACATGGGCAAGGATCATTTCTCCCCACACCCGCAGTACTGAATCCCAGATCTTTTTCTTTTGTCCATCGCATTACATTTGCCGGGGCACGATTATTTTTAAGTTCATCTGCCATAAATTTCATGTATGGACCTATATGATTAAAAAAACTTTTGTATCCTGTGCACAAATAGTTAAGCCCATATTCTCCGTCTGGTGTTGTGAGAAACCTGTTCTTCGGGCATTCGCCGTTGCAGGCAAACCGAACCTCACAGTTCCTGCAGTAGGCCGGCAGAGTATCGCGTTTGTCATTGCCGAATTTTCCCTGTTGTGCTGATTCTACCATTCCAAGTAATGGGTCTTCCATAATGTTTCCCAGCTTATTTTCGGGAAAAACATAATGATCACAGGAATATAAATCTCCGTTGTGTTCAATAGCCAGGGCATTCCCACAGGTTTCGCTGAAGATACATAGACTCGGATTATACCCGCACCAGGCTTCCAGAGAAACATCAAACATTTGCACGAAATATTTTCCCACATCATTCCTTACCCAGTGATTGAAAATTTCAATCAGGAAATTTCCAAACTGTTCCGGTTCCACCGACCAATCACTTACAACTGCGTTGTTTTTATAAGGAAGTACAAGCGACAAGCCATCCGGTTTTTGGGTAGATATTCTTTCTACAATCGGGATGAATTGCATATACCCGCTTCCGGTTTCTTTTAAAAAATTATATACGTCCATAGGGTGTCCCGAATTATCTTTCTGTACAACCGTGAGTGTGTTAAACACTACTTTGTGCTTTTTTAAAAAATTGATACCGCTCATTACTTTATCGAAGGTTGGCTTTCCTCCTTTGTCAACGCGGTATTTATCGTGAAGATTGCGGGGACCGTCAATAGAGAGGCCGATTAAAAAATTATTTTCGGCAAAGAATTCACACCATTCATCATCGAGCAGAATTCCGTTTGTCTGGAATGCGTTGTTTATTTTTTTGCCGTTGGAATATTTTTTCTGAAGGTTGACTACTTTTTTAAAGTAATCAACGCCGAGCAAAGTAGGCTCGCCGCCCTGCCAGGCAAAGCTTTCTTCCTGCAGTTTGGTCGATTCAATCTTTTCTCTGATGAATTTTTCAAGAGTTTCGTAATCCATTGACCAGCTGCTTTTATCCCGTTTTTCCGGATAGAGATTTTCTTTCTCTAGGTAAAAGCAATATTTGCAGTCAATGTTGCAAATCGGACCAATGGGCTTTGCCATTATGTGAAAAGGAACTGATTTCATATTAGCTTCAGTTTAATCCTTTGGGTCTTGCCGCGCGCCATCCTTCGTGAAGCTGTTCCGCCAGTTTTTTTATTAAATTTTTATTTTCCGGCATAGCAGCTATATTTATGTTTTCCTGCGGATCTGCTTTACGGTCAAAAAGCTCAACATCCGTCAACTTGCCCGGCACGTGTTTGTTGTTATCCCAATAATGCCATTCTACATAATGATAATCTTGTGTCATCATAGAATAGCCCATATATCTTTTATGATCCGCTGAATGCCGCGGCCGTCTGTGGAACTGGCTGAACGCAGCTGATTTCCAGGGACTGTCGGGATCTTTCAGCAGTGGAACAAAGCTTGTACCCTGCAGGTATTCGGGAACCTTAATTCCTGCTAGCTGAAGCAGTGAGGGGTACATATCAACAAGCTCTACTAGTTTGTCACATATCACTCCTTTTTTAAAACCAGGTGCTTTGATAATTAATGGAACGTGTATATCATTATAATAATTAGTCATCTTTCCCCAGCTATTGTGTTCGCCGAGTTTCCACCCGTGGTCGCCCCAGAGTATGATGATTGTGTTATCGTAAATTCCCATTTTTTTCATGGCCGCAATCAACCTGCCAATTTGGGCATCGGTATAGGTTACGCTTGCATAATAACCATGTTTTAACAGACGTGCAGTATCCTGCTGCATATGAAAATCCCATGCGTGCCCGATGTGTCTGAATCCCCAATAGCCGCGTAATTCATACATACCATTTATGGCATACGCGGGTGAGTTTTTTGGCAGGTAGGGATTTTGTGCAAGCGGGATTTCGCCATTTGAGTACATATCCCAGTACATTTTAGGAACTACAAAAGGCAAATGCGGTCTGAAGTATCCAAGACCGTAAAAGAACGGCTGGTCGTAATCTTTTATTCTTTTTAAAACATTTATTGCCAGGTCGGTTTGTGCTGCATCGTAGAAAGCAGTGTCCGGGTTGTCCGTAACTTCAAGCGCAGGGCCAACGTTCCATCCACCCGCATAAGCGTGTGGCCTTTTCTTTATAATTTTATTTCTCTCGATTGTTTGTTCAGCTATTGTCCCATCATCGTGGTAAAAGGTCTCTGCATCACGGTCGAGCATATCCTTCGTGTTGTATTTTGGCGGCCGCAGGTCTGGTTCATCCCAGGAAACTGAATCGGGCATATGGTTGTGAAAAATTTTCCCCGTTGAAACCGTATGGTAACCGTACTTGTGAAAATACTGCGGCATCGTAATTACATTGGGAATAGTCTCCCTGAATTTATCGCCGAGATGCCAAACGTGATCGGAGTCGGGGCGCAGCCCCGTCATTGCGCTTGCCCGGGAAGGTGCGCATACACCAACCTGACAGTAAGCGTTTGTAAAAAGCACACCGTCTTTTGCGAGAGCGTCAATGTTAGGTGATTTAATGATCTTATTGCCGTAACAACCCAGTTCTGTGCGGAGGTCATCTACTACGATGAACATTACATTCGGTTTCTTAACTTCCTGAACTTTCTGTGCAGTGTTACAGCCGGATAGAATAGGCGAGATACCGGCGAGCAGACCAATACCTAACAGGGCGGTATTAATCAACGGTTTGGATTTGTTTTCAAACAACATAATGCTTCTTCTATATTGTTTTTAGATGTGGTTTTATTAAATAAACCATAATAGTCAGATTGGTGTGGTTATCCCTTACAATTTTTTTTCTATGTTTAATTCTACATTTATCTTTTTTAAATCCAGCGACCTCACGGCATCTACGGCGTACTCTATTCTTCCGTCTTCGCAGAGTCCTTTTATTCCAGCTTCCTCGTAAGCGCGGATGAATTCCTTAGCACAGGCTTCCCGGATTTTTTCAGCCTTTATTTTTTCTTCGTCTATCATTTATTATTTAATTCCCGTTCAACCAGATCTTTTACTTTTTTCGAAACTTCATTTGGAATAGTCATTGACAGGTTGTAATGTTTTATTTTCCAGCCATCATTTGTTTTTATTAAAATTCCAGAGCCACGTGCTGGCCCAAAACCTGCAACAAGAACCTCATCAAACCAGGCGTATGTTTTATCTTGAGAAATAAAAATATTTCTTTTAGTCGCATAGATTGTCCAAGCTGATTTTTTCTTAAACCACGGTGCCGCCCATTGCTGAAATTCTGACTTTGTCCAGTATTCCGTTGCGTCTGTGCCCATGTAAACTGCACCCTCTGCGAGGTAGCCAAAATATGTCTCAGCATCTGCAACAGCGGCGGCGTGATGCCAGTTTGTGAGCATCTGATCGAGTTGCTGTTTTAAATTATTATCACTTTTATGGCCGAAACCGATCAGTAAACCTAATAATAATATTATTTGTGGCATCTTTATCCCTAAGCTTTTGTTTTCAAATTAGTTAAACACGCTATAATACGCAAAAATTATTTTTTAAAAACGCTCATCCCATTTGGTTTGAAATGTGTGCCTTCCGTGAGTAAGTTTGGGTAACAAAATCCCCGTGATATTACAGGGGAGCAACTATCAAACGGAGGAGGAAAAAATCATGTCTTTTGACCCTACCAGTAACATACAAGACTATCTTGTGTTCGGCGAATACGGAGATGTAAATCCGTCAATCACCGACTCATCAACCTATACTTTTATGAGTCCTGAAAAAATGGAAGAACTTTTCGATCACGAAATTGAAGGGTGCTTTCTTTATTCAAGACACTGGAATCCAATTAACAAAAATCTATCAGACGCACTGGCAAGACTTGAAGGAAGTGAACTAGCCCAGGTTATGTCATCTGGAATGGGCGCGATTAGCACTACAATTTTTCAGCTTTGCAGCGCTGGTGACGAGGTAATTTCGAGCCACACAATTTACGGTGGTACTTATGCATTCTTTAAAAATCTTTTACCGAGATTTGGAATTACTGTAAACTTTGTAAATATGAACGATGTTGAAGAAGTTAAAAAAGCGATAACTTCAAAGACAAAAGTTATTTATTGTGAGTCAGTCAGTAATCCTTTGCTAGAAGTAGCAGATCTACCGGCATTGAGCAGTATAGCAAAAGAAAAAAATGTTAAGCTTGTTGTAGACAACACATTCAGTCCGCTGACAATTGCACCGATACAGCATGGCGCTGATATTGTAATTCACAGTCTTACAAAATTTATCAACGGAACAAGTGATTGCGTTGCAGGCTGTGTGTGCAGTACTGCCGATTTTGTTCACGAACTTTTGGATATTAACAGCGGGACAAGCATGCTTATGGGACCGGTGCTCGATAGCCACAGGGCTGCAAGCATTCTTAAAAATCTTCATAGTCTGCATATAAGAATTCAGCAGCACAGCAGAAATGCAATGTACCTTGCTGAAAACCTGGAGAAACTGGGCCTCAAAGTATTCTATCCGGGATTAAAATCGCACCCTTTCCACGAACGAATGGACAAGCTGAGAAATCCTGACTTCGGCTTCGGGGGTATGCTGGCCATTGACGTTGGAACATCCGAGATGGCCGATAAGTTAATGACTAAGATGCAGGATGAGAAAGTCGGTTATCTCGCTGTTAGCCTCGGTTATTTCAAAACTCTTTTCAGTTCACCGGGACATAGTACTTCTTCCGAAATTCCTGACGAAGAAAGAAAAGAGATCGGAATAAGCGAAGGACTGGTAAGAATTTCAATCGGACTGGATCATAATATTCAGAGAACTTTAGAGAGAATTAAAATGTGCTTGCAGGATGTTGGGCATTTAAATAAAAGTTAAATTAATTCCCCTTCTTTAATTGAGAAGGGGGAATTTATAACAGGAATTGTTAAGTAAGTTTTAAGTCCATTTTTTAATTTAGAGGACTTTATCTACATTAATGTATAATGAACAATAGAAAAGAATAAATTCAGAATAAAACAGAGAGAATAATGTTTGAGTACTTTAGAAATATTTTAACTGCTGCCCCGGAAAGGGCAAATTCAGGATATGGGATGCAAAAAAAATTACAGGTCGCCACCTGTGCTTTATATTTTGAGATGGCAAAGGCAGATGATAAATTTACAGATGTAGAGCATAAAAAGATAATTTCAATGATGAAAGAAGAATTTGATCTTGGAGAAGAAGATGTTGACGAATTAATACAGCAAACGAAAGAAAGTATCAGGAGGAGTGTCAGTATCTATGAATTTACCACAATAATTGATCAGAATTTACCCAGAGATGAAAAGCTTAAATTAATGAAAAATTTATGGCGCCTGATTTATCTTGATGGAAAGCTTGACAAATATGAAGATAACCTTGTTAAGAGAATCGGCGATATGCTTAAACTTGAGCACAAGGAAGTAATTGAATCTAAACTACTTGTAAAAAATGAACTGAACCTGAATTGAAAAAATTTACCTTGATGGTTTTCTGAAGCCTTCAGGGTTTTTATATTCTATTTATTTAACTCTTCTTCAATTGCGGAAGTTAATTCCTTACTTTCAGGTTTTACCGGACTCTTAAACCTTGCAATTATATTTCCTTTCCTGTCGATTAAGAATTTTTCAAAGTTCCATCCAATGTCTGATTTCTCAGTAATATCATTATCTGTTAACCTCTTATAGAGAGAACATTTCTCATCACCTAATACTTTTATTTTATCGAATAGCTTAAAAGTTACGCTGTATTTGCTTGTACAAAAGCTTTTTATTTCCTCATTGGTTCCTGGTTCCTGTCCACCGAAATCATTGCAGGGGAATGCAAGTATTTCAAACCCTTTGTCCTTATATCTTTTGTAAATCTTTTCCAGTCCCTCATATTGTGGAGTATAGCCACATTCACTTGCTACATTTACAATCAACAAAACCTTGCCGTTATAATCTGAAAGATTTACCTCTTTCCCGTTCATATCTCTGACTGAAATATCATTTATTGTATTACTCATTTTAACACCGGATTTTGTTTGGGGATTTAATTTGTTATTTTTCATTTGTGTCAATGCTGACGATGAAAGGACCAGCACGGAACAAACAAGCATAAATGTAAAATTTTTTCTTCTAAGCATTATAATACCGCTGATTTTCTTTTGAAAGGCTTTATCTAAATATGTTTACAAAAAAGCATTATATCAATGTAATATCCCTTCTTATTTTATTTTTTGTGAATATCAGGTTCCTGATCGATTATTCATCTTCACGAGGATTTTCCCCGATAATTTTAATTTTAGTGTTTGTTGTATTATTTATCGGGGTTATTTATGCACAGGATAGAATTTTTAAGCCTGAGGAACAGATTGTAAACAAAAACTTTGTCTATGTTGTTCTTGTCTTAATTTTAGCAAGCCTGGCTTTTGATTTTGCTGTAAATTCAAACAAGGGGAGCTCATACTTTACGGCTTTCAGCTGGCTTACAAATATGGGCAACGGATTTTATCCCTACAACAACAATTCATATTCTTATAACCTTCCGTTTTTATATTACCTGGATGCACCATTTTACCTGGTGGGCGATATTAGAATTATCGGTTTATTCGGGCTCGCATTATTTTTCCTGTTATTGCCGGGTTACTCGATTAATAAAAAAGAACTTGTTATCAGAACTAGCACAATATTGCTTCTTCCTCTGGTATATTATGAAATTACTGTGGGTGGAGATGCACTTGCTAATATTGTTGTGGTTGTAATAATTATATTCTTAATGGATAAATTTCTTGACCCGGATAAAATTGATATCAGGTTTGTTTTTTTCAGCATTTTCTTTGGTATAATTATTTGTACCAGGTTACTGGTTTTAATTCCATTTTTTCTTTCAATACTTTTCTTTTTCAGATATAATATTAAAAATCTTTTATTGTTTGCTTTGATTTCTCTTCTTATCTGTTTCTCGGTTATAGTTCCGTTTATAAGATGGGATTATACTTCATTTGTTACATTTGGTCCGTTTACCGGTAATCTGGCAACTCTTTCAGCAGGAGTATATGTTTTATTGTTTATTGTAGTTGTCTATACTGGCTGGATGATAAGTGATTTGCAGGAGCTTCTTTTTGCCTCAGGAGTAATACTTTTCTTTGTCTCAATGATTTTCGGGAGAAATGAAACAGGTATTTCTGAACTCGTAGTTGCGATCCCATTTTTGATATTATCTATAAAGGAATACCGGATCGATAAGTTTACAGGAAAACAAATATCAATCCGGTAATTAAAATCAGCTCATCAATACTGCAATTGCCGCTGTGTTAACAATGTCATCAGCGCTGCAACCGCGACTTAAATCAAAAAATGGTTTTTTAAGTCCCTGGACTATCGGACCAATTGCGGCCGCTCCGCCGAGTCTTTCAGCAATTTTGTAACCGATATTTCCTGCATTCAGATCAGGGAAAACCAAAACGTTTGCTCTTCCCGCAACATTGCTGCCGGGTGCTTTCCTTTTTCCGATTGAATCAATAATTGCGGCGTCAAATTGTAATTCCCCGTCTACATTTAATTCAGGTCTTTTTTGCTTTACAATTTCCATCGCACTTAAAACTTTGTCAATCGATTCATGTTTTGCACTCCCTTTAGTTGAGAAAGAAAGCATTGCAACGTAAGGCTCGTCGCCTGTTAATTTTTTATGATTCTCTGCTGTGCTGATTGCAATATCGGCCAATTGTTGTGGATCAGGATCGGGTACAACGGCACAATCAGCAAAGCTGTACGTTTTTTCAGGATATGCCATTAAAAAGAAACTAGACACTATTGATATTCCTTCAGTAACTCCAATACAATGAAAGCCTGCCTTCATTACATCACCTGTTGAAGCAGTGGAACCGGCAACGCTGCCATCTGCCATACCTTCGCGCAGTATCATTGCGCCGAAGAAAATATCACGCTGCATAATTTCGCGTGCTTCCTCAATTGTAATTCCTTTTTTTCTTCGCAGGTTAAAATAGATATTTGTAAAATCGCTAAGCTTATCCGATTTTGCAGGACTGATAACACGAAGTCCTGTTAAATTGAGATTTAGCCTTTTGGCCTCTTCATTAATTTTATTTTCATCACCCAGGGTGATCACTGAAACGATATTTTCCTTTAAGAGTATTTCAGCCGCTTTTAACACCCGCTCATCGTGAGACTCGGGTAGAAGAATAGTTTTTTTCTTTTTTGAAGCATTTACCTTTATATCTTCCAGAAGTTGAATTTTCATTTTTTTCTCCAAAAAAAATTCGATTATGGCCTAAAAATTACAAAAATTAAGCCATATTTATCCCCTTTAATTTTTGATTTATTACAAATAACAGGCTTAAAATTCATGCCGTTTTCGGGAAAAAATATTGATAAATTGTCAATATTAAATATTGTAATATGAAACTGTATTATTAAGAAAATAATACTTATAATCTAAGTTTAAATACTGAAAAATAAGCCTGGAAAGTGCTGTTTTCGTTGATTATTAGGGCAAAAAGCGATAGATTCATTCTCTTAATTTTATTATGATTGCTGAAAATTTAAAGAAAGTTCATAGAAGGATAAATGAAAAATGTCGGTCCGTTAACAGGGATCCGGAAGAAATCACATTGATTGCAGTTTCAAAGTATTTTGGATTGGATGCAATCACCCAGGTTTATAATGAAGGAGTCTTAAATTTTGGCGAAAACAAAGCGCAGGAACTCGATGCAAAATTTAGTGAACTTGGCGATAAAATTTCCTGGCATTTTATAGGTAACCTTCAAAAGAATAAAGTAAAGTACGTAATACAATCTGCAAAATTTATACATTCAGTTACTTCTGTTTCACTCGCTAACGAAATTAATAAAAGAGCAGGGGCAATTGATAAAATTCAAAAAGTTTTAATACAGGTAAAGACCTCAGATGAAGAAACAAAATCAGGGGTTGCAGAGGAAGAAGCAAGTAAATTAGTTCTTGCCTGCCGTGAATATAAAAACCTGTTACCTGTAGGTTTAATGACGATGGCTCCACTTACAGATGACGAGAACTTAATTAGGAAAAGTTTCAGTGATTTACGTAAATTAAGAGATAGATTAAATTCTCAGGGTTTTAACCTGGGAGAGCTTTCGATGGGTATGACTTCTGATTTTGAAATTGCAATTGAAGAAGGCGCAACGATGTTAAGAATTGGCTCGGCAATTTTTGGTGAAAGAGATTATTCAAAAAACTGGAAGGAAATATGAAAGTTTCCCCGTTAAGCATCAAAAAACAGGAATTCAAAAAAGGTCTGCGTGGATATGACCAGGAAGAGGTGCAGGCATTTCTTGAAAAACTCTCAGATGAATTTGAATTGCTTCAAAAAGAAAATGAAATACTGAAAAAAGAGCTTGAAGTATCCAATGATAAGCTGGATGAATTCCGGAAAATTGAAAAGAATTTACAGCTTACTCTTTTAAAGGCACAGGAATCATCTTCCCGCTCAATGGAATCTACTAAAAAGCAGGCGGGACTTATTGTAAAAGAAGCAGAAATTAAAGCCTCACAAATACTTGAAAAGGCAAGGGAAAGTGCCAACGAAATTAGAAATGCTGTCATACACCTAAGGGAAGAACGTGATGTGATTATTTCCAAATTGAAAGCTGTTATTGATACACAATCAAAATTAATGGAAAAGAATGTTAAAGATGCGGGTGCAGAAATGATTAAAACTCAGCCTGCCAAAAAAGAAGAAATTAAAAATATAGAAATTGACGTAAACGATATCGTAAACAGATTATTATAATTATGAGCGACTTAATTTCAGCAATAAACGAAACTCTTGATGTAATCAGGAAAAAGACAAGGGACGACTATCCTGTTGGGATTATTCTCGGTACAGGATTGGGAGGACTAGTAAAAGAAATTAAAATAGAACAAGAAATTGATTATTCCAGTCTTCCTCATTTCCCTCTTTCAACAGTCGAATCGCACAAAGGTAAACTGATTTTTGGTACAATAGGGAAAAAGAAGGTTGTCGCAATGCAGGGACGTTTTCATTATTACGAAGGATATACAATGCAGCAGATCACTTATCCTGTTCGTGTTATGAAATATCTCGGTGTTAAAACATTGCTTGTATCAAACGCGTGTGGTGGAATGAATCCTGTTTACAGGAGAGGCGATGTGATGCTGATGGATGATCACATTAATTTGCTTGGTGATAATCCGCTGATTGGGAAAAATGAAGAAGAACTCGGACCAAGATTTCCTGATATGAGCGAAGCTTAT
>Ga0102950_1000399_pt1 | contig 12138 bp, 10 predicted proteins | sample SalPon2A_B_D2_MG_FD_78505 | JGI IMG/M metagenome (GOLD analysis project Ga0102950, IMG submission 78505) | Soil microbial communities from South San Francisco under conditions of wetland restoration - Salt Pond MetaG R2A_B_D2_MG | ecosystem: Environmental > Terrestrial > Soil > Wetlands | place...
GCAATTATACTATGAATTCCAGTATAAGCACTACAAAAACAAAAACTAATAGCCCTATTTCAATTAAAATTAATATTAGCGGACAGGGGAATATTCAGCTATTAAATATGCCTGAAATTAATCTTCCACCAGGGTTTGATAAATATGAGCCTAAAACTTCTGAGAAAATTAATAGAAACGGAACTATCAATGGCGATAAGACCATTGAGTATCTGGTTGTACCGAGAATGGCCGGTAAACAAAAAATTCCGCCGGTACAATTTTCATATTTTAATCCTGCTAAAAGATCATATACAACTTTAACTACGCAGCCATATACAATTAATGTTGAACAGGGCAAAGGTTCAGGTAATGAATCAGTTGCCGGTTATACAAAAGAAGAAATTAAAATGCTCGGGCAGGATATTAGATACATAAAAACTAATGATGATGATCTTTCAAAGAATGGAAGTATAATTTTATTCCAATTTGGATTTTTGGCTGCTTCAGCTATACCACTTTTATTTTTAGGAGGTTTAATTACCTGGAAAAGAAGAGCAGATAAACTTGCAGGCAACATTCAATTATTAAGGTATCAGCGTGCGGAAAAAATTGCAAGATTAAGATTTAAAACTGCTAAAGGCTTAATGGAATCAAATAATCAAATCGGATTTTATGCTGAAATATCGCAGGCATTATTCGGTTATCTTGAAGATAAACTTCATATACCAAAATCGGAAATATCATTAGAACGCGCAGTTGAAGAATTAGAAAAGAAAAATATTAGCAGTGAATTAATTAGTAATTTAAAAGATTGCACTGAAAAATGTGAATACGCTAGATTCGCACCAAGCGGTGATGGTGCTGCCGCAACGAATGATATGTATAATGAGTTGACTAAAGTAATAATTGAGTTGGAAAAATCTTTATCGGTGAAGAAAAATGTTTAATATTAAAAAAAATGGTTTCAAAAAATTGGTAAGATCATTTTTCTTCCTTTTTTTAATTTCAATTATATTTTTCCCTAATATTACCTTTGGCTCTGAAGTAAATGATTTGATGAAAGCCGGAAATGATTATTACCAGAGGAAGCAATATGAAAAGGCAATTGATGCATACCAAAAAGTAATGCAGATGGGATATGAAGGTGTTTCGCTTTATTATAATTTAGGTGATGCATATTACCGTGAAGGTAAAATCGGTTACGCAATTTTATATTTTGAAAAAGCTCATCGTTTAGCTCCTGGCGACAACGATGTTAACCATAATCTTGCAATTGCCAATACTAAAACAGTTGATAAAATTAATACAATGCCTCAATTCTTTTTGTTTCAATGGTGGGAAAGTTTATTGGCCGTATTTTCATTAACCGGCTGGGTTTATCTTGCTTATATATTTTATATCATTTTATTATTATCAATCGGATTTTACTTCTTCGCAAAAAAACCTGGATTTCAGCGTTATTCATTTTTCACTGGTTTAGCTTCTTTAGTTTTACTGGTGATAACTGCATCGCTTCTAATTATCAAATTAAACAGGGAATTAAATGTTAAAAGTGCGATAATAGTTGAAACCTCTGTAACTGTAAAACAAGCCCCGGATCCTACCAGCAATGATGCATTTGTTATTCATGAAGGCTTAAAAGTAAGAGAAGAAGATCATGTGGATAATTGGGTAAAAATCAGACTTCAGGACGGCAAAGAAGGATGGATGCAGCAGGCAGATTTAAGGACAATTTAGTACAAATATTTATCCCTCAATTTATTTGAAACCTAAGTTTTCATTTATAATTCCAAACAAAATTGTATCTTTACAATTATAATAAATTGGTTAGCGAATCTTTATAAATTATTTTAGTGTATGAATTCTAAAAAATATAATAATATAAAATTAGGCATAAGCATAGGTAAAGGAATAGCAAGCTTTATACTTATATTACTTTTTGTCGCAACAGGATTAAGTTCTACATTACAAAATTTTATTACAGAGTATTTATCCGGCAATTATTTAATCTTTTTAATATTTGTATTTATTTCCGGTTTGGGTGCCGGAATTATTTTCTTCCCGGTAAATTATTATTCTGAATTTTATCTTGAACATAAATATAATTTATCAAATCAAACATTATTTAAATGGCTTTGGGAAGATTTAAAAGGACTTCTTGTCTCTTTGGCAATTGGAATACCAATTCTTTTAATTTTCTTCTATTCATTGAATAAATTTAACTTAATGTGGTGGCTGCCATTTGCAATAATTTTATTTGTTGTTTCAGTTGTATTAGCAAGAATAGTTCCGGTTCTAATTCTCCCGTTATTTTATAAAATTACTCCGATTGAAAACGAAGAATTAAAAGAACGAATACAGAAAAATGCTAAAGAAGCCGGTATCATAGTTGAGAATGTGTACAAATTCAATATGAGTAAAAATACTAAGAAGGCAAATGCGGCATTTACCGGGATAGGAAAATCAAAAAGAATTTTACTCGGCGATACTTTGCTTGAAAATTATTCTATTGATGAAATTGAAACTGTCATTGCACATGAACTCGGACATTATAAAAGGAAGCACATTATTAAAAATATTATTATCGGAACTGCTTCAAGCTTCCTAACTTTATTTTTGATTGCTTATTTCTATAATATTTCATTGGGATGGTTCGGATTTAATTCTATAACACAAATAGCTGCATTACCGCTTTTATCGTTATGGGCAATGCTTGTGGGATTAATTTTAACTCCTTTAACAAATATTCTTTCAAGAAAATTTGAGTATGAAGCTGATGAATATGCAATATCTTCTACCGGTAAAAAAGATGCATTTGTTTCCACACTTGATAAATTGACGGATCAGAATTTAGGTGACAGAGACCCCAACCCGTTTGTTGAATGGTTTTTCTACAGCCATCCGTCTATTAAAAACCGCGTTTCGGCAATAAATAAATTTTATTCGGAAAATTTTAGTAAAGTAAAATCTGTTGAAGATAAACTGAATTTTGAAGGAAGTTAGTTGATATCCTATATAAAAGTTTTTTTTATAATTATCTATACAACGGTTCTTTCGGTTTTAGCATTAATATCAGCCATAGTTGATAAAAGTTTTACAACTTATTTTATTATCAGCAGAATATTTTCAAAAGGAATTTTGGCAATCGGCGGCGTTAAATTAAAGGTAACCGGTATAGAAAATTTAAATCTTAAAGAGACTTATATTTTCGTATCGAACCATAGCAGTCAATTTGATATTCCGGCGCTGCAATACTCAGTGCCTCACAGAGCAAGTATTGTTTATAAAAAAGAATTAGGTAAAATTCCTTTGTTCGGCTGGCAAATGAGGCTAGGCCCATACGTAATGATTGATCGGCAGAATGTAGAAAACGCTCTCAAGAGTATTGAACGTGCAAAAAAGCTGATGTCTGAAAAGAAAGTTTCTGTCCTTTTGTTTGCTGAAGGAACTCGAAGTAAAACGGGTGAGGTTCAGCCATTTAAACGTGGTGCTTTTTATTTAGCTTCCCGGGTTGGATATCCTATTATTCCTGTATCTATAAGCGGCGCGGATAAAATCATGCCCAAAGGTAAATTTAAAATTAAACGGGGGACAATTAAAATTCACTATGATAAACCTGTTTCAACTGAAAATATAAAAAATCGTAAAGATGAACTTGATTTAATGGAAAAGGTAAGAGATATTATAATTCAAAATATTGAGAAAGGGAATTAAACAATGTCCGTAAGCAGAAAAGATGTAGAACATATTGCAGAACTGGCTCGTTTAAAATTTTCTGATAAAGAATTGGATAATTTTACGAATCAGTTGAATGAAATTTTAACTTATGTCGACAAGTTAAACGAACTTGATACTGAAAAGATTGAACCTCTTTCTCATCCCGTTGAAAATAATAACGTGTTTAGAGATGATAAAGTTAGACCTTCGGTATCCAAAGAAGATGCTTTAAAAAATGCACCCGCAAAAGATGAAAACTTCTTCAGAGTTCCTAAAGTTATCGGAGGAGACTAATTTTCTAAATTACTTTGTTTTAATTTTTAAATCATGATAATATAAATGATAGTCGGAATTATTCCTGCCAGATTTGCCTCAACAAGATTATTGGGAAAACCATTAGCTGATATCTGTGGAAAGCCAATGATTCAGCATACATACGAAAGCTCGCTCAAATCAAAATTAATAAACGAAGTTATTATCGCGGTAGATGACGAAAAAGTTGCTCAAGTAGCAGAAAGCTTTGGTGCAAAAGTAATAATCACGCCAAAAGATATAGCAACAGGGTCTGATCGTATTGCTTTTGTTGCAAAAAATTTACCGAATGCAAAAATAATTGTAAACATTCAAGGAGACGAGCCTTTTATAAAAGGCGAAATGATTGATCAGGCAATTGAACCTCTTTTATTTGACCTTAAAGTAAATGTATCTACACTTGCCAAAAAAATCGATAATATTCAGGATTTAAAATCGCCTTCAATTCCCAAAGTCGTTTTCGATTACAACAATTTTGCATTGTATTTCTCCAGATGTACCATTCCTTATGTACGAGATGCACGGACGAACCTGGACCGTTTACAAAAAGCGGAAATTTATAAACATATCGGACTTTATGTCTTTCGCCGTGATTGGCTGTTCAAATTTACCGAGCTTGCTCCTACTGATCTGGAAAAAACTGAAAAACTTGAACAATTAAGAATGCTTGAAAACGGTTTTAAGGTGAAAGTTGTTGTAACCGAATTTGAAAATCTTGCTGTGGATACTCCCGAAGATCTTGAACGAGCAAGATTGTATTATCAAAGGTATTTAAAAGAAAAGGAAGATTTAGATTAATGATTACACCTAAGAAAATACAGTTAGCTAATATCCCGACTCCTCTTCAAAAGATTAATTTTCAAGATAAAAATTTCTTAATTAAAAGAGATGACTTTACCGGAATGGAATTATCCGGAAATAAAGTCAGAAAGCTGGAGTACTTAATTTACCAGGCAAAAAAAGAAAAATCTGATATGGTCTTTACTGATGGAGGCGAGCAATCGAATCATGCTAGGGCTACAGTTATTGCAGCTGCACAGGCAGGCATTAAATCCAAATTATTTTTATGGGGAAAAGATAAGAATAATGCTGATGGTAATTTATTCCTTGATAAGTTTTTAGGTGCAGAAATTTCTTTTCTTAATAAAAAAGAATATGCAAATGTTAACGACATAATGTTTGAGGAAAGAAAGAAATTATTAAAGAAGGATAAAAAAGTTTTTGTAATTCCGGAGGGAGGTTCTACTACTCTTGGAATTTGGGGATATGTATCTTTTGTTTCGGAATTGCAAAAACAAGTTGATTTAAAATCAATAAAAGGAATTTTAGTAGCTGCGGGCAGCGGAGGAACTGCTGCTGGCTTGCTGGTAGGTCTTGCACTCATAAAATCAAATTTAAAAGTATATGCAGTAAATGTTTTGTATCCAAAAAATGTAATCCGGAAAAAGATTATACAATTAGCAGAAGGCTGTAAACTAGATTTTAAATTAAGTTGTAAAAAAAATGAAGGTAACCTAGAAATTCTTGATGGTTATTCTGAAGAAGGTTACAAGAAGATTACAAACGACAAGTTAGAGTTAATAAAAAAATTTGCTAAGTCTACCGGCATTATTTTGGACCCTGCATATACAGGAAAAGCTTTCAAAGCTTATTATGAAAACTTTTTATTGAAAAACCAAGGTATGAAAGTAATTTTTCTTCATACAGGCGGTCTGTACGGTGTATTCGGAAAACGTAAGGAATTTTTGCAAATTAAATAATAAATATCTATTTATATAGAAAAATAACTTTGCCTTACTGAAAAATTAAATTTATTTTTGTCTTATGGATTGCATATTTTGTGATATTATTGAGAAAAAAGAATCGGCAGAAATTCTTTATGAAAATGAAAGAATAATTTCATTTCTTGATATAAGACCGGTAAATTATGGCCATACCTTAGTAATACCTAAAACACATTATGAAAATTTTCTTTCTGTGCCGCAGCAAGATTTGGCTGCTTTAATTGAAGCAACACAAATGTTATCGAGTGCTATTGTAAAAAGCCTTGCCCCTGATGGTTTTAATATAGTTGTGAATAATGGTATTGCTGCCGGGCAGTCTATCTTTCATTTCCATTTTCATATTATTCCGCGGTTTCAGAGTGATGATTTTAAATTCAGACCCAATTTAAAAACCTATGGCGATGGAACAATGAAAGAATTTGCTGAAAAAATTCGATTGGCAGTAACAAGTTAAAGGACTTTTTAATGGATAATAATATTAGAGTATTAATAGCAAAAGCAGGTCTAGACGGCCATGACAGAGGCGCTAAAGTTATTGCTGCTGCATTACGCGATGCAGGTATGGAAGTAATTTACACAGGTCTCCGGCAAACTCCGGAAATGATTGTTGAAGCTGCAATACAGGAAGATGTTGATGTAATTGGTATTAGCATTTTATCCGGCGCGCATATGACGATTTTTCCGAAAATACTTAAACTCATGAAAGAAAAAAGTCTAGACGACGTCCTTCTTACCGGCGGCGGAATAATTCCTGAAGAAGATATTGAGGAACTAAAAAAAATGGGTGTAGGAGAACTTTTTACTCCAGGTGCTCCAACTACAGCAATTGCAGAATATATTAAAAAGTGGCGTAAAGAAAATCCTAGAAATTAGACTAATTATTTTATCCTATAATAAGAAATTAAAATCAGTTTCCTCACAATTCATTTTTATTTTTTTACGTGTAGTTTTTATCCAGTCTATCTTAAAAAAAAACATTATCCTTTATTCTTCCAATAATGATACAGATTTTGAAAAATTAATTTTTAATTGTCTTCATATTTATCGATAATTAAAGAAATTAAATGGCATATTACTTGAAAAATTTTATGCATTATAGCTTTTATTGAGGGAAAAATTTGAAAAAATTTTTATTAATAATATTCATTATTCTGGCCGATTTAACTTTAATTCATGGCCAAATTACATTAAGCCTTCATGATACTACGTTAAACAAGAATTCCGGTACATTAAGTATTCCGGTTTATGTTTCTAATCTTAATAATGCCGGGGCAATAAGTTTAGTTATTGATTACGATTCTACAATGTTAGCTTTTAACGGCATTTCGAATGTCCCTACTCACGGAACTTTTTTAACATCGACCAATAATAACGGTAAAATTATTATCAGCTGGTATGATGATATCCCACTGACAATTAAAGAAGGTTTTCTCCTATCCTTAAATTTTAATTATAAAACAGGCAATTCTTATGTGTATTTTGATTCTTTGAATTGTGAAATTGCAGATACATCCGCAAATATTTTAAATGTTATTTATAAAGATGGAAACATACAAGCTTATTTGCCGGCAACGCTCGCCGGTAATGTTTGGTACGATGCAAATCATAACGGTTTAAAAGATCAAGGTGAAATCGGGGTGCAGTGGGTTACTGCTAATATATATAAATCAGACGGTACATGGTTAAATTGGGTTCTTACTGATGCACAAGGAAATTATTCCTTTGACACATTGGCGCCGGGTGGTTATTTTGTTGAATTCTATCTTGTCGATGATAACAGAGCATATACCTTTACTAAACCTAACATTGGAAATGATTCAACTATAAATTCTTGTGTTACTGCATTAACCGATACTACCGGAAAAACTATAACTATAACTTTAGGGTCAGGTGAAACATATACTTATTTAAATGCCGGATTAATTGATACAAGTGTAGTCGATCTTATTGCAGATAATAAAATAGATATGATACCTAAGAAATTTGATATGGTCCAAAATTATCCTAATCCGTTTAATCCTTCTACAACTATCCAATTTAGTGTCCCCAAAGAGGAAAAGTTAACTTTGACAATTTACAATATATTAGGGCAGAAAATTAAAACTCTTTTAGATAGTGAAATTGCACCAGGAATTCATATTGTTTCTTTTAATGCAGGAAATTTATCAAGCGGAATTTATTTTTATCAACTGGTTGGAGATAATGTAAATATTACAAAAAAGATGATATTAGCAAAGTAACTAGTTTAATAGATATATTATAAAAAAAGCCGGACAAGTTGCCCGGCTTTTTTTTTGAATGATTAGTTTTATATCATTTCAATAAAACCATCTTCTTATTAACAACATTATTACCAGCTTGTAATCTGTAAATATAAGTACCGCTTGCTAAGCGTGAAGCATTAAATTGTACTTCGTGCATTCCAGCACCCATAACCTGATGATTTAATAATACAGCAACTTGTTGACCGAGGATGTTGTATACTATTAAATTAACTGCAATTTGTTTTTGTAATCCGAAACGAATTGTAGTTGTCGGGTTAAACGGATTAGGATAGTTTTGATCTACATAGAATGTATGAGGTACAGTCTTATCCTTAATACCTGTAACAATGTCATTTATAATCATAGTATGGATAGTATCAACACTTGTTACTAAATCTTTATTAGCTAAAACATTAACTATCAAATCGACAGCAACAGTATCTGCACCTTTAAGTACATCTTTTAAGACATCGGTAGCTTTTACCAAAGCAACTGTATCAGCACCATTATTATTAGATTCTACAGTTAACAAGGGAGCAGAACCACCTGGAGCATATATTTGGAATGCGTAAGTCAATGCATCACCATTTAGATCAACAGAAGGTGTCCATCTAACCGTATCAACTTCGGTAGAGTCGGTAATTGTAAGACCATCTTTCATTGCCATAGCTTTGAATGTTGAATCGAAGAAGAAATATGGTGTAGGAGGAACAGCTACTCCCTGTACAAAATCTGAACTAAACATTGGCTGAATCTCATAACCATTGTCTGGAGGAGTTGCAGCTGAGTACTGATTAACAACACCTGTTACGTCAACAGGATAGGTAGGTTCAGTAGTCCCATCAAGTTCTGCATCTTTATCAATATACATTGTACCCATATTGTAGCCGTCCCAAATTTTAATGCCGGCGTTACTATTTGCTGCTGGCCATGAAACTGTATTAGAAGGTGCTGGTGCAACTCCTTTAATAGTAGCTAGCATACTTTCGTAGGATTCTCCATTTTTATTTAGTTCGGCTAAAGTAATAACTTTTGGTGTTAAAGTTCTTCCAGTATCAAGAATTGTTAAATCGGTTGTGAAATTACCTAATGATAATTCCGTAAGTCCGTTATATTGCGTAACTGTACCTTTAGCAAGGACACGATCTCCAACATGTAAAGTATCTCCTACACCGCCTGATTTGTAAAGATCAATTCCAGCAGAACCATCTTGAATTGTATAACTGAAATAGTTGCTGCTAGTGCCCCAGTTAACTGAATTAACAACGCCAATAACTTTAAATGTTTTACCTAAGCTATCTGGAACAAAATCATGATTAGCATCAACTCTTGCATTAGCTATTGTAGACAAGCTATCGACTTTCATTGAACTAAGTACACCAATAGGTACAGGACCTCCGGTTCTGGGAAGGCCTGAGTAAACGATTTGTTGAGGTGAAGATACAGAATCGGTGGTTAACATCTCCCATTGTTTATCTCCTACAGCAAGTCCGGAATCAGCAATAGCAGTTGAGTAACTTGACATACTTGTTATATCACCGCCATTGTAATATAATACATAAATTGATGCATTAGGTGTAGCATAGCGTGATCCAAAAGCGAAATCCAGATGCCCATCGCCATTGAAATCTCCTACAGTACTTCCGTCAATAAGGTTTGCTCCAAGAGGGGTAAAGTCGGCAATTTCAGTGGTAGATAAGGAATCTCCTAAAGGCTGCAAAAGATATATTTTCTTGTTGTTCCAACTACCAACTACGATTTCTTTATGACCGTCTCCAGCCAAGTCAACTACCTGAGCTGATTTCCAGTCACCTCCCGGTACAACATTAGAATATAATTTACCGATAGTAAATTTACCGTTCGCATAATATACAGGCTGCATATCACCACTGAGGTTAATTAAATAAATTGTACTATCAATAACAGCTACATCTTTATAGCTCTGTCCAATTGCCATTGCTGTATCGACACCCGATGTGTCCATTTTCCAGGTTTCTCCGCCGCCGCCGTTATCCGGAATGTTATCAACAGAAATAACGCCAAAAATATATGGGCCGGTTCTTGTAACGAAAACTAATTCTTGCTTTCCGTTATTGTAAAGATTTGCAGTAACCCATCTGAAAGGACGAGAATTAATAGCTACAGTATCTTCCATGGACCATGTAGCATTTGGTGCATAGCCGCCGCTGCCATCTGGCACACCTAATGCATCACCGCCGGTACCATCAGCTTCATAATCAATTAGACGAATTTGATCAGCAGTGTATGGAGAAGCATTAACTGGACCCCAGACAATTTCTTTTCTACCGTCACCATCTAAATCTGCAATGGCTAGAGGGCACCATGTATTTTGATCTGTTAAACCTGGAACAGCAGCCCAAACAGAATCCCATTTAGTTCCATCCCATTTAAATTCATAGATCCTTGGTACAATTGGATTAGTATTTAATTCCCCGCTTACGGCATAAATCTGCGGAGCACCGCTTCCGGTTACATCACCGCTCACTAAATTTCCGTAACCTTCTGGATCTGCAGCTCTTGGAGGAATAACAGCCGTACGTTTAAAAATCGTGGTCTGTCCGAAAATAGGTGCAGTCAGTAAAGCGAAGCATAGTATTACTACCATCTCACTAATAAGTGACCTTTTTTTCATTTGAACTCCTTTTTTAGTTTGTTGATATTATTTTAGTAAAGTCATCTTTTTTGACAACTCTTTATTCCCGTATTTAAAAATATATAAGTTTCAGAAACTTATTTTGAAACTTTGAATTTTATTTTATTTCCACTAATAGTCTGACTGCTTTAACATTATAGATAAAAGGAATTTCCAAATTTATTATATATTCCAACCTTTTTCTAACTTGCTAATTAAAATGAATTAGGATAATCTTTATTGAAATTAAATTGATTTGAACTATCCGAATAATTCTTACTTTATAAAAAAGTTCAATACATTGTCAATAATGTATTATAAAAGAACAAGATGTCTAAAAACTAAAGTATGCCCGGTTTTATTTAGAAATTTTTGTAGACATTTATAATTATGGTCTAGTAACTATTTTTTTAATAATTTTTATTATCAAAAACTAAGAAAGTTTTTATCTAAGCTTTTTAAAATTAATTTTTATTCTTTTAAAAATATAAATTAATTTTTTGCAAAACCGAATCTTTGGTTCTTAATTTAACGAATAAATTTATAAAAGTTAATATCCAAATATTATTTTTTTATTAATTAAATTTTTACGATTCCAATTATCAATTTAATAAATTAGCTTCTTATTATTCAAATTTTACTCCCTATTGAAATTTATTTTGATTATATAGACTTAAAATATATTTTTTATTTTAAAAATATTTATCATCTCTAAATGAATTTATTACCGGTTAACAGTTATTATAAAAAAATATTGAGAATTGCCTTACCTGCAATTGCCGGTCTTTCAACACAAATGATAGTTTCGTTAGTCGATGCTGCGATGGTTGGCAGATTGGAAGAAGCAACTTATGCATTGGCGGCAATGGGAATAGGTGTTTTGGCTACATGGGCATTGGTAAGTTTTTTTTCAAGCTTAGCTACCGGTACTCATGTTTTAGTTGCAAGAAATTTTGGTTCTATGGATTATAATGAATGCGGAAGAGTTCTTAATAATTCACTAATAATCGGATTTCTTATCGGTTTAGTAATGACATCTGCAGCAACTTTGGCATCATACCCGGTTACACATTTTTTTGCGGCAGATCCTACCGTCGGTAAGTTAGCAGGTCAATATATATTTTTTAGATTTTTAGGAATTCCCTTTTTTTTAGTTGCTGTCTCATACAGAGGTTTCTTTTTCGGGATTGGTAAAACCAAAATATTTATGTACTCCGGTATTTTTATCAATTTATTAAATATAATATTCAATTATATTTTTATTTACGGCACCTTTGGTGCACCAAGAATGGGATTGGCAGGGGCAGGGTTAGCGTCATCTTTAGCAACTGCCTTTGATTTTGTATTTTATTTTTCCATCATGCTTTTACCATCATACAGACATAAATACTATAGCATAAAGAATTTTCGAATTGATAAAGACATA
>Ga0102950_1000400_pt1 | contig 12130 bp, 10 predicted proteins | sample SalPon2A_B_D2_MG_FD_78505 | JGI IMG/M metagenome (GOLD analysis project Ga0102950, IMG submission 78505) | Soil microbial communities from South San Francisco under conditions of wetland restoration - Salt Pond MetaG R2A_B_D2_MG | ecosystem: Environmental > Terrestrial > Soil > Wetlands | place...
CAGTTGTAATATCAAATTCAATTTCGTCGTCAAATTCCTCGTGAATTAAAATATCTATCTCAGTCTCTTTACAAATAAGCGTTCCACAGGCAAATACAGGATTTGAGGGAACGGACAAATCCGGTTTATTTCCTTCTTTGCCAAGCAATAAATTTTTCCGGTCAAATCTTCCCTGTCCAATAACCAGTAATGAATCAATCTTGTCCCGGTAATATTTGTAACCGCTTTTATTTTCCGGGAGAACAGAGAACAAAATTGTTTCTTCTTTCTCAGTAAGTTTTCTCGGGAATTCATTCATCATCAATTAATATCTTTTTAACAGCTGATCTATTTCTTTTATCTGAATCAGCAGTTCCTTTAATTCACCCAAAGGAAGCTGGCTTTCTGCATCACTTTTTGCATTTTTCGGATCGGGATGTACTTCAAGAAATAAAATATCTATTCCAACTGCTGCGGCAGCCCGTGCAAGTGGCTTTATGAATTTCGGCTGACCCCCGCTTTCACCTCCACGGCTCGGAATCTGTACAGAATGTGTTGCATCCATTACAACCGGGTAACCGAGCTCTTTCATAATTATTAAAGAACGCATATCAACCACAAGATTGTGATATCCGAAAGTTGTTCCTCTCTCAGTTAACAAAATATTTTTATTCCCGGTAGATGCAACTTTATCCGCAGCGTGTTTCATATCTTCCGGTGCGAGAAACTGTCCTTTTTTAATATTTACAATTTTACCGGTTTCACCAGCCGCCAGGAGTAAATCAGTTTGCCTGCATAGAAATGCTGGTATCTGCAAAACATCAACTACCTCTGCCGCGTTTTTTACTTCTTCAGCACTGTGAACGTCAGTCAGTACTGGCAGATCAAACTCCTTTTTCACCTTTCCCAGAATCGACAGGGCTTTTTTATCACCAATCCCTTTAAAAGATTTTCCGCTCGTTCTGTTTGCTTTTTTATAGCTTGCCTTAAAAATAAACGGGATTTCCAATTCTGTCGTAATTTTTTTTATTTCTCCGGCAGTGTGCATTAGCATTTTTTCGTCTTCCACTACACAGGGTCCAGCAATCAACGCAAATGGGCTATTTTCACCAATTTGATAATTTTTAATTTTTACCATTTATTTGAATTTTCTAATGATTAATACGTTTTTAAAATTTACATTATTAGTTAAAATTAAGGAATACCACTTTAATAATTATGATAAATGGTTTTAAGTAATTATTCTTAAGGCATATTTTACTTTTGATACTTAAAACTGCATTTCTTTAATCTAATTATGCATTAAATATAAAGAAATCATAATATTTATTGAACTTTATTTTAATTTAGATTCGGTTTTAGCCTGAATAGATAAATACCTTTAATAAAAACAAAGCCATTTTATGATAAAACGCAGATTTCCAGCCCAAATTTTATTTTTAATATTACTCCTGCTAATTCCAAATTCGGAAATAAATTCACAGCCTAGGCCCGTAAAAAACGCCGCAGAGATTAAACTAGCGCTTGAAAAGCTAAATGTTCTGGGCAGTGTTTTATACATTGCTGCTCACCCGGACGATGAAAATACGGCGTTCCTGGCTTATTGCACATCCGGAAAATTATACAGAACCGGGTATCTTGCTCTAACCCGTGGTGATGGTGGACAAAATCTTTTAGGAAGTGAGCAGGGCGAAGAATTGAGCGTCATCAGAACACAGGAACTTTTGGCCGCCAGAAGAACCGACGGAGCTGAACAGTTTTTCAGCCGGGCAATCGATTTTGGATATTCTAAAAATTCTGAAGAAACTCTTAACATCTGGAACAGACAAAAAATTCTTTCTGATGTTGTATGGATTATAAGAAAATTCAGACCCGATATTATTGTTTTGCGTTTCCCGGGTGATGGATCCGGAGGGCACGGAAATCATACTGCCTCGGCAATACTGGCAAAAAAAGCTTTTAAAATTTCAAATAATCCGAATGTTTTTCCTGAACAATTGAAATATGTAAAACCATGGCAACCAAAGCGGCTATTCTGGAATGCCTGGACCTGGCGTAATGCTAAAATTCCTGCCAATGCAATAAGAATCGATCTCGGCGGTTACAACTCCCTGCTCGGGAAATCATATACAGAAATTGCTGCTAAAAGCAGAAGCATGCACAAAAGTCAGGGCTTCGGCTCTTCCGGCCGGCGGGGTGAAAGTATTAATTATTTTGTACAGTACGATGGTACCCCGGCAAAAGATGATCTTTTTGATGACATAAACACGAGCTGGTCAAGAATTCCGGGTGGTGAAAAAGTTGGTAAACTTTTGAGTGATGCAGATAAGAAATTCGATCCTGAAAAACCGGCAAAAATAATCCCGGTTCTTTTAAATGCCTTTTCTGAGATGAAAAAATTAAAAGAAGGTTACTGGATTAAACAAAAAGAGAAAGAATTACTTGATGTTATTCGTTCAGCTTCCGGTTTATGGCTGGAAGCAATTGCATCAGATTATTCATCTGTGCCGGGTGGATCGGTTAAGATTAAAGCGGGAGTTGTCAACAGATCAGATTACCCGATAGAATTAAAAAAAGTTGAATTTGAGTACGGAGAAAATATATCTAAGAACACCCCACTTAAGTTTAATAAATTTATAAACATAGAATCCGCTGTAACACTTCCTAAAAATATTGATTATACGCAGCCATACTGGTTAAAAAATGAACACGGCAAAGGGACCTATAAAGTAAAAAAACAGAGCCTTATTGGTAAACCTGATGATGATTCTCCTCTGAATGTAAATTTCATTCTAAAATTTGGTGATAATGATCTTACATATAATGTTCCTGTAATTTACAGGTGGACAGACCCTGTAACAGGCGAAAATTACAGGCCTTTTGAAATTCGCCCGGCCTTATCAATAAACATGGAAAATAAAATTTACGTTTTCCCGAGCAATAAAGAGAAAGGAATTAAAATTACATTAAAGAGTAACGCAAAGAATGTAACAGGCAAATTAAAATTCAATCTTGCAAGTGAATGGAATATTGAACCTTCAGAAATACCGCTTAGTCTTATAAATAAAAATGACGAACAGCAGTTTTTGATAAAAATTAAGCCTCCTCTTAAAAGTTCGGACGTAAAATTGTCAGCTTACGCTGAGACTAATTATGGCACTGTTAATAAAAGCATTGAGACAATTGATTATCAGCATATCCCGATTCAGACTTTATTTCCACCGGCAGAAACAAAACTAATCCGTCTGGATATTAATAAAGTGATATCAAAGGTTGGTTATATTATGGGGGCCGGCGATGTAATACCGGGAGAATTAAAAGAACTCGGATACAATGTGCATTTGCTAAGTGATGATGAATTAGACAATGCCGATCTGTCAAAATACGATGTAATTGTTGCTGGCGTAAGGGCATATAATACAAGAAAACGGCTGGTAGTTAATCAGCAAAGATTGATGGAATATGTGAAAAATGGAGGGACTTATTTTGTTCAGTACAATAAAAGTTTTAATCTTGTCACAAATGACATTGGCCCGTATCCTCTTGAACTTTCACACGACAGGGTGACTGTAGAAGAAGCTCCGGTTGAATTTATAGACAGGAATAGTCCTCTCTTAAATTTTCCAAATAAAATTTCTAAAAGTGATTTTGAAGGATGGACACAGGAAAGAGGGTTATATTTTGCGGATAAATGGGACCCAAGATATAAAACTGTAATTTCCTCACACGATCCGGGCGAAATGCCATTAAAGGGCGGACTTCTGTATACAAATTACGGGAAAGGGCTTTTTATTTATTCTGGTTATTCCTGGTTCCGCCAGCTTCCCGCCGGTGTACCGGGTGCATTCAGAATTTTCATCAACCTAATTTCCGCGGGTAAGAAATCAACACCCGCAAACTGACAAAGGATAAAGTGGAAGAAACTAAAAAGAAAAATATATCGGAAGATCCTCCGATATTCAAAAAATGGCGTAGCTGGTATATCCTTGTCCTGGCAAATCTTGTTGGACTGATAATCCTTTTTTATTCATTTACAAAAATATTCGAATGAGAAATCTAGACTGGATTGTATTAATCGGATCATTATTGCTGATTGTACTCTACGGCTTGTGGAAAAGCCGCGGCAGTAAAGATATGAGAGGGTATCTCCTTTCCAATAATGATATGAAATGGTATACAATTGCCTTTTCTATTATGGCAACCCAAGCTAGTGCTATTACATTTCTTTCAACCCCCGGGCAGGCTTATGTTGACGGGATGAGATTTGTGCAATTTTATCTCGGACTTCCGGTCGCAATGGTAATTCTTTCCATTACAGCCGTTCCTCTCTATCACAAACTTAAAGTTTACACGGCATATGAATATCTCGAAAGTAAATTTGATCTTAAGACACGGGCACTTGCTGCATTTCTTTTTCTCATACAGAGAGGACTTGCCGCAGGGCTCACAATTTATGCCCCTTCAATAATTTTGTCCATATTACTGGGATGGAATATTTATATCACTAACCTTGTGATTGGAGGAGTTGTAATAATATATACAACTACCGGTGGTTCAAAAGCCGTCGGCTGGACACAGTTTCACCAGATGATAATTATCACGATCGGAATGTTTGCAGCATTTTATATGATAATTCACCTGCTTCCCGATAATGTTTCATTTCTCGATTCCGTAAAAGTTGCCGGCAAACTTGGCAGATTAAACGCCATTGATTTTTCTTTTGATCTGAATAACAGGTATAGTTTCTGGTCAGGTATAATAGGCGGATTGTTTTTGCAGCTATCATATTTCGGAACTGACCAGTCCCAGGTACAGAGATATTTAACCGGAGAATCAGTAAAACAAAGCAGATTGGGTTTACTTTTTAACGGGATAGTAAAAATACCAATGCAGTTCAGCATATTATTTATCGGTGCTATGCTATTTGTTTTTTATCAATTTGTTGCTCCCCCGCTCTTTTTTAATCCTGTTGAAACTGCAAAGGTTAAAAGCGGCGTTCACGCTGAAGCTTATAATAATTTAGAATCTGATTATAACCGGGTTTTTAAGCAAAAGAAAGAAAAACTGAATGACCTTGTAGCATCAATTCATAACGATGATGAAGCAAAAACAAATGAGATACAGGATGATATTTTCAAAGATAACAATCGGATCAAAGAATTAAGGACTCAGGCAGCCGATGTTATTTCCCAAAATGACCCGGCCTCCGATACCAACGATACAAATTACATTTTCCTTACTTTTGTTTTGACCTATCTTCCTGCCGGGCTGGTGGGTCTTGTGCTTGCAGCAATACTCGCAGCTTCTATGTCTTCCACTTCTTCGGAAATAAATGCGCTTGCTTCCACAACTATTGTGGATATATATAAACGAATGATGAATAAAAATGCAGAAGATAAACACTATTTGTGGGTTACAAAAACAGCAACGGTTTTATGGGGAATATTTGCGATATTATTCGCCAATTTTGCAAATAAATTAGGTTCGTTAATTGAAGCTGTAAATATTCTTGGTTCTCTTTTTTATGGAACTATTCTAGGAATATTCCTCCTGGCTTTTTATTTCAAAAAAATAAATGCCACACCCACATTTCTTTCAGCTATAATAGCAGAGATTATTGTGTTCCTTTGTTTCGCATTCACTGATATTTCTTATTTATGGTACAATGTAATTGGCTGCCTCCTGGTTATAATTCTGTCTCACTTTATTAATCCATTTTTTAAGGAAGAGAAATTGGCATAATTGAAAAACTAGTGACTTCTCTTAAATAATTTTAATCATTATCTTCAGTCAGATATTTTTTTCACTTTAATAATGAAATAGTGGAACCGGACAGAAAGAAACAAATATTAAAAGCTGCGATTAAAAGATTTGCAAGACACGGTTTACACAAAACCACCCTTGATGAAATAGCACGCGACCTCAGAATCGGTAAAGCCACTCTCTACCATTACTTTGAATCCAAAGATGCGTTGTTTTTTGCCACACTTGAATATGACTCCAATTTAATCTTGGAAGAGATAAGGACTATCTTTAATCACCATGAGCTGTCTTTAAAAGAAAAATTCACCGAATATTTTGTTTATAAAGAGAATATTTTCGAAAAATATAAATTGATTTATGACCTTGTTACAATGTTGTTAAGCGAGGAGGGGCTTGAAAAAGAGATCAATGTTCTGACGAATTTGCTTAGAGGTGAAGAAAATATTTTGAAGAAAGCGCTTTCAAAGACTTATTCAAATAAAGGGACAAAAATGAACCCACAACTTCCGGCATTTTTTGTACACGCAAGCTGGGGAATTTTATTCAGTGGAAGACTAAACTTTATAACTAATCCGGAGAAGCCGCTGCCGACAAAAGATTTCTTTTTAAGGAGCTTCGAAAATTTCCTTAAATAGTAATTTTAATTTTCCTGATTTTCTGTCTCTGCATCATCGTCATTGTCATCGTCCAGCATTATTTTTTCGTATTTATGTTTTATGAGCTGCGCTTCTACGATAAAATAAACGTCTTCTGCAATATTTGTTGCGTGATCACCCATTCTTTCCATTTGTCTTGAAGTAACGAGCAAAGTAACTGCTTCTTCAATAACAGCAGGATCGGCTTTCATAAGTTCTATCAATATTTTATGATTTTCCCTGTTTAGTTCATCAAGTATATCATCTGTTTTTAGAACTTTCTGAGCTAATTTTGCATCGTTTTCTATAAATGCGTCTATAGAATCTTTGACCATTTCTTTGGTAACTTTTGCCATTTCAGAAAATTTTGTTTTATCAATAAATGAAGGTTTCTTTTTCAAGATTAAAAAAGCTTCTGCAATATTTACAGCTATGTCACCAATTCTCTCAAGATTATTGTTTATAGTAAGCGAAGACATAATAAGCCTGAGATCCATGGCAACGGGCTGATTCAGTGCAAAAATTTTCTGGCAGACTTTTTCAATTTTCACATCATACTTATCTACTTTTTTATCCCTATCCAGCACTACTTGTGCAAGATCGGCATCTTCTTCTTCCATTGCTTTTATAGCAAAATCAACCTGTTCATCCACGAGGCTACACATTTTGATGAGCCTTGTTTTTAACTTTTCAATTTGTATATCAAATAATCTTTCCATTAAGTCCTCTTAATGTTTTACATTTTTAACCGAATCTGCCGGTTACATAATCTTCAGTCTGTTTTACTTTTGGCTTAGTAAATATTTTTTTAGTTTTATCAAATTCTATTAGTTCGCCAAGATAAAAGAAAGCAGTTAAATCGCTAACCCTTGCAGCCTGCTGCATATTATGCGTTACAATTACAATTGTATATTGTTTTTTCAAATCGTGTATCAATTCTTCAATTTTTGCAGTTGAAATCGGGTCCAGTGCGCTTGCAGGTTCATCCATTAAAACAATTTCCGGCTCTACGGCAAGGGTGCGGGCAATGCAAAGTCTTTGCTGCTGTCCTCCTGATAGTCCCAGTCCTGGTTCGTGAAGCCTGTCTTTTACTTCATCCCAAAGTGCTGCCTGGTTCAAAGATTTTTCAACGATCTCATCCAGTTTTTTCCTGCTTCTTATACCATTAAGTCTTGTACCATAGATAACATTATCATAAGTACTCATTGGAAACAGGTTTGGTTTTTGGAAAACCATTCCCACTCTTCTTCTAAGATCAACCACATCAAGTTTTTTATCGTAAATGTCCCGATTATCAACATAAACTTTACCTGTAATTTTAACTTTATCAATCAGGTCGTTCATCCTATTAAGTGTTCTCAAAAAAGTTGACTTACCACAACCGGACGGGCCAATAAGCGCAGTAACTTTTTGAGATGGAACTTCAAGACTTATTTTATTTAAAGCCTGCTTGGGCCCATAAAACAAGCTAAGGTTTTCAGTCTTTATTTTACAATCTTTAATTTCTTTCATTAATCCAAAATTAGAAGAAAGAGCATATCAATCAATATTATCCGATAAATATACAACTTACAGGATGTGTTTTTAATACCGGTAGATTAAATTTGTGTTAATTTTTAATAAATAGCTTCGCGTATTTTAGCACTTATATAGTCCATTACCCAGACTACAAAAGCGATCATCAGGATTATCATCCCTACTTCGTGCCAGCGGGCAAGCCCTTGATACTGCATCAGCATTGTACCGATACCGCCACCTCCAACCAAGCCAATAATAGTAGCCATCCTTACGTTGATATCCCAGCGATAAATTGTAAAAGAAAGGAAGGGCAATACTATTTGAGGAACAACTGCGTACCATACAACCTGAAATTTATTTGCCCCGGTAGCTGTAATAGCTTCCACTGGTCCGACTTCAATATTCTCAATAGCCTCTGAATATAATTTTGCGTTACCTGCAATTGTATGCACAAGAAGCGCAACCATTCCTGCAAACGGGCCAATTCCAACCCAAACAGAAAAAATAATTGCCCAGATCAAAGGCTCAATTGATCTGACAAAATTCAGTAATATTCTTAAAATATAATACAAGACAAAAGTAATTTTGTTATCCTTCATCAGATTACGAGCAGTAACAAAACTAAGAAGTAATGTTGGTGGAATAGAGATTAATGTTGCCAGAAGAGCAATGTAGATTGTCTCTATCATTGCAAACATTGCTTCATCAAATATTCCAAGTTCGGGTTTAAAAAGAGCGCCAAATATTCTCTCCGCACCGTGAATTCCTTCACTGCTGAAAAGATCAACCAGGGAAAGGCGTGTAATTATCCAGCCCGCAATAAAAGTAATATTAAAAAGGAACCAGCCGAAAATTTCGACAGTCCATTTTGTAGTTTTGTTATCTTTCGCAATACCAAAAAGTTTGCAGGAAAGTGAAGTCTTTGTAAGTGCCCAAAAAGTTCCGATAAAAATTGAAATGATAAACAGAACACCTATTTCTGTCCAGGAGAATGGAAGATCTTTAAGATCAAGGATAAATTTGTAATAAATTGCCCGCTGAAGAACCAGTATGCTGTAAAAAACGAAAAAGATATCGAGAAAAATTGCTTTGTAAAGATTTGCTTTATCTTCTTTATCTTTGTTTTGCTGGATGATTTTTGTAGGGTGTAAATCTAGTTCGGGATTAGTTATCATCTTATTTCAACCTCTTCAGCTTCGTCCCCGTAAATTGTTTTGAACCAGTTTTCATCAATACTTTTTGGCTGGCCCTCGTAAATTATTTCCCCCGCTTTAAGTGCAATAACCCGGGTTGCGTATCTTCTTACAAGACTAAGGAAATGCAGGTTACAAATTACAGTAGTTCCTAATTCCTTATTAATTTTTTCGAAATATTGCATTACCGAATTTGAAGTTGCGGGATCAAGTGAAGCAACAGGTTCATCAGCCAGTAATAATTTTGGATTCTGCATTAGGCTTCTTGCAATAGCAACACGCTGCTGCTGGCCTCCACTCAATGAATCAGCACGGATGTCGGCTTTCTCGCTAATACCTACTGTTTCAAGACTTTTATAAGCCTCATCATAAACTTCTTTCGGAAATTTTTCAAAAATAGACGGAAGGGTTCTTAACTGACCAAGCCGGCCTGCAATAACATTCGTCAAAACAGATCTTCTTTTAATAAGATTAAATTGCTGGAATACCATTCCAATATTTGACTTTACTTTTCTGAGCTCCTCACCTTTTACGTGCGTTACATCTTTCCCTAAAAAATGAACAGCCCCTGCCGTAGGTTCGATTAGCCTGTTTATACATCGCAGCAGTGTTGATTTACCAGATCCGCTCAGCCCTATTATAACTAAAAATTCACCTTCTTTAACTTCAAATGAAACACCTTTCAAAGCGTGCGTACCGTTTTTATAAATTTTATGAAGGTTCTGAACTTTTAGAATCATTTTTTCTTAACCAGTTTATCGAATGAAATGTGCTGTTGTTCTAATAATTTTCTCAGACCGTCGTAATCACTGTCATTCGTCGGAATCAGGCCACGGATATCATAGATTTCATACATCGATTTTCCACCAGCCGGCGTGTTCACATATTTTATCAGGGCCTTGATAATTTTTTCCTTCATGTCTTCATTCATGTCTTTCCTGAAAACCCAGGGATCATTTGGAATATCCTGTGTAAAGCCGATAATTTTTATTTTTTTTGCTACATCGGGAAACTGCTGTTCCACACGCATTCTTGCATCAAGAATTTGTCCTGTTTGGGGATCAGGTGGAGCATAATAAGCAGCACCTGCGTCGACTTGTTTCTGGTAAACCATTGTAACAGCATTATCATGACGCATTGAAAAAACAGTTTCGCCCAGTTTTATCCCGAGTTTTTCCAGTTTTGCTTTAGGCAATATATAACCGGATGTAGAGGAAGGATCAACGTAGGCAAATGATCTGCCTTCAAGATCTTTCAGACTATCAATTCCGCTGCCTACCCTGCTGAATATCATTCCTTTATAGCTTGTTTCATTATTATCGCGTACAATTCTCAGTTTTGCTTCAGCGCCATACTTTGCATTTGCCATCAGGTATGAAAAAGTATTAATGCTTGCAATGTCTGCTTTTCTTGTACCAAAAGCTTCAACAACAGCAATGTAACTAGCCGGTACAGCAGTAGAAAAATAATAACCAGTCTCCATGTGCAGATAATCCGTCAGTTCACGCGCGTTAAAAGAAATTCTTTTGGAATCGACAGAGGGGGTAAAAAATATTTTAACCGGGTTATTGCGGGTACCCAGCGCACCTTCGTTCAGTTCCCTGTTCGAAGAAAAAATGATGAATAATATTAATGGTGATAGATATAGTAAGTATTTCATAAAAACAATAATTTCGGAATAGTAATATGCGAATAAGTTTCTTTTCCGACAAACCAAAAACTGAATTTTCGCTTGTAAAAATTATTGGCACATTGATTTTTGCCAATTTTTTAAAAACTTAACAATTTCTTAACATTATATTTCAGGATTGAATAAAATCCCTGTAAGATTTTTTCAGCAGTGACTGAAAATGATATACTCCTTCTTCACATTCTACTGAAAACCTACCTTTATTATAAGCAGAAGATTCCAGCCCTCTCTGAACGTATTCGCAAATTTCAATATCTTCCTGCTGAACCTTTTCACTGTAATCAAGGTCATCGTTTATTATTTCCGAAGCTTTTTCTGACGCGATTTCTTCGTAAAAATAATCAAAGATCACTTTTGTTTTATTGTGCGATACCGGTTGAACAATATTTGTCTGAATTCTTCCCGGCAGAATGTTCAACATAATATTCGGATAAATAAAATAATAAAAAGCGTCACCATCTTGCATCAAATAATTCCCGTCTTTTTTTACCGGGCTATACTGAAGCGAATATTTCTCAAATACTTCAGTTTTATAGTCTTTATAATCCAGAAAATTCGCCAACTCAGGATGAATATAAGGCACGTGATATCCTTCAAGATAATTATCTACATAAACTTTCCAGTTACACTTTAAGTCGTAAACAACTCTTTTGTAAAATTTCATCTTTGAAATATTTGCCGGTTTTATTCTCTCTTTTATGCCCAAAAGACTATCCTTAAATGAAGTAGCTTTTTCTGAAAGATTAACAAAAACAAATCCCTCCCAGGTTTCTATATTTACCGGAACAAGCCCATAGTCTTTCTTATCAAACAAATCTACCCTGTCGAATCTTGGAACTCCCCGAAGCATTCCCGATAGTGTGTAAGTCCAGCCATGATATTTGCACTGCAGCATTTTTGCGCAACCGTTTTCCATAGCAAGTGGTCCGCCTCTGTGTCGGCAAACATTATAAAATGCGTTAAGTTTCTCCTGATCTTCTCTTACGACAATTATCGGATTTCCCGCAGCTTTTCCAAGAATAAAATCATTTACATTTTGTAGCTGGCTTTCGTGCCCTATCAATTGCCATTCATTAGAAAATATTGCTTGCTTATCGAAATTGAAAAAGTCTTCGCTAGTATACCATTCTGATGAAATAGTTTCAGACTCATTGAGTGGCAGGATTTTAAAATCTTCAGAATTAAATTGCGGAATTTTTACTTTCACTTTTCTCCGAATATTATAATTTAATTATTCGAACAATGACTGGTCTTTAAATTTATTTTTGCCGAATCTCTTATATGCAAGCTCTGTCACTTCCCTTCCTCGGGGTGTTCTTTGTATAAATCCCTGTTGAATCAAAAAAGGCTCG
>Ga0102950_1000401_pt1 | contig 12119 bp, 7 predicted proteins | sample SalPon2A_B_D2_MG_FD_78505 | JGI IMG/M metagenome (GOLD analysis project Ga0102950, IMG submission 78505) | Soil microbial communities from South San Francisco under conditions of wetland restoration - Salt Pond MetaG R2A_B_D2_MG | ecosystem: Environmental > Terrestrial > Soil > Wetlands | place...
AATTCAGGCACGGGCTACCCGATTCAGATCTTCAGTTTGTTAAAAACTGTATGATCCGATCCAACGCACTAAGGTTTGAAACAAACCGTGCCCTGCTGGGAATGCTTTCCACTATGGCAAAATATGATTTTCCGGCTGACTATGTCAAAACAGAGGAATCAACAATTAAAAATATTTCTGCAGAAGAAGCAAAAACAATTATCGACAAGTATATAATACCTGATAGAATGATATATGTTGTTGTTGGTGATGCTGCCACTCAGCTGAAGCCTCTTGAAAAAATTGGTTTCGGCAAGCCTGTAACTGTAGAACAATAATAAATTCTCTTATTATTCATAACAACGCAATCATCAGTAAATGAAGCAATTATTGTTGATTGCGTTTTCTTAAACTTTGATAATTAGTGAAATCAGGTTATCTTTATAAACCAAGTCAGAATCTCATTTGTTTTTATTCATAATAGTAACCCTAATCCAGTATCAATGAAATCCTCTTGTTTCAACAATCAGCCAACAATGATTCTTAAAAAACATGAGTGGTTCCTGTTCGTCAACAGGCGGACATGTGATATTTAAAATCTAAATTATCTACACATGAAAAAAACAGTATTATCTTTCATTATTAGTCTGATCATCGGACAAATAAGCATCATGGCTCAGGAAGAAGCCAGGTTATTAAGATTCCCTGCAATCTATGATAACCAGATTGTATTTACCTATGCCGGAAATCTTTACACAGTTCCGGCCGATGGCGGTACAGCACGGAAGCTAACAAATCACGACGGGTTTGAGATGTTTGCAAGGTTCTCTCCTGATGGGAAGACCATCGCTTTTACAGCTCAATACGATGGCAATACTGAAGTATATACAATGAATTCACAGGGAGGAGTGCCAAAAAGGATAACATATACGGCAACCCTGGGCAGAGACGATGTGGCCGACAGGATGGGGCCGAACAATATCGTTTTCGGCTGGAAACATGATAACAAAACAATTATTTTCAGGTCGAGAAAAAACTCCTTTAATGATTTTAATGGTGCACTTTTCACTGTTGACACAGCCGGTAGCTTACCTGAACAGATTCCTGTTCCGAGGGGAGGCTTCTGCTCCTATTCCCCTGATGATCAGAAACTGGCTTACAACAGGGTCTTCAGGGAATTCCGTACGTGGAAAAGATACCGTGGAGGAATGGCAGATGACATTTGGATCTTCGATCTGAATACCCATAAGATTGAAAATATCACAAATAACCCCGCTCAGGACATTATCCCTATGTGGACCGGAAATAAAATATATTTTCTTTCAGACAGGGATGAAAACAAACGGATGAACCTTTATGTGTACGATCTTGATTCAAAAGAGACAAAAAAATTAACAGAGTATAAAGATTTCGATATCAAATTTCCATCCCTTGGAAACAAGGCAATAGTGTACGAGAATGGAGGCTATATATACAGGATGGACCTTGCAACGGAGAAACCTGTGAAAGTTAATATTGTTATTGCAGAAGACATGTTATCAGGAAGAACAGCTATTGAAGATGTGAACAAATTCATTACAAATTATGAAATTTCACCTGATGGCAAACGTGCATTGTTTGGAGCCCATGGTGATGTATTCACTGTCCCTGAAAAATATGGTCAAACCCGTAACCTCACACATTCCTCGGGCATACATGAGAGAGATTCAAAATGGTCACCCGACGGGAAATGGATTTCATATAACTCAGACAAAACGGGCGAGGTTGAGATCTTTATTCAGGCACAGGATGGTAATGAACCACCGGTACAGGTTACATCGGGCAGTCATAACTACAAATACCAGCCTTTATGGTCGCCCGACAGCAAAAAGCTTATGTGGTCAGACAGGAACCAGATGCTCCATTATGTCGATATAGATACAAAAGCAATAACAGATGTTGATATAGACTCAATATTCGAGATACGGCAGTACGACTGGTCGCCTGACAGTAAATGGATCGTTTACACCAAAAACAGCAATAACAGGTACCAGCAGATCTACCTCTATTCTCTCGAACAGAAGAAGTCTTTCCCTGTGACATCCAACTGGTATAATGCATACAGTGGAACATTCAGCGACGACGGGAAATATCTCTTCTTTGTGTCATCCCGTGATTTCAATCCTACTTTCAGTGAAGTTGGTCCCACAATAAGCTATTCTGACATGGGAGGAATCTATTTCGTCACACTAAGCAAGAAAACTCCTTCACTGTTCAAGCTGAAGAGCGATGAGGTTGAAATTGCCAAACCCGACACTAAAAGTGTTTCAACAGATAAGAAGAAAGAATCCAAAAAGGCAGGTAAAGAAGAGCCAAAGACAGAATCTTCCTCTGATATTGAAATAGATACAGATGGAATTGTAGGACGTATAGGCAAGCTGCCTTTGAAAGCTTCAAACTACGGTAATCTAACCTCCGTAGGCAGCAGGCTGTATTATCAAAGAATGGGAGAGACTGACAGAAGACCGGTGTTGGCTATGTATGATTTTGATTCCAGGGAAGAAAAAGATCTCGGTCAGGCAAACGGATATGAGATATCGAGGGATAAGAAGAAAATGATTGTATCGCAAAACGGTCATTATGCAATAATAAATCTCCCTTTCGCAGAACTGCGACTGACTGATAATCTTGATCTCTCAGGTCTTCAGTTAGACCTTAACAAGCACAAGGAGTGGAACCAGATCTACTGGGAGTCGTGGAGACAGATGAGAGACTTCTTCTACTCACCAACGATGAACGGCGTCGACTGGAAAGCTGAAGGTGACAAATACCACCAGCTTGTTCCTTATGTCAACCAGAGAAAAGACCTTACATACATAATCGGAGAACTGATAGGAGAACTCAATATCGGACATGCCTATGTAGGCGGCGGAGAGCAACCTCAACCAAAAAGAATTAAAACAGGACTGTTAGGTGCACAGCTTTCTAAAGACAAAGAAAGCGGCTACTTCAAAATAGACAGGATACTGCAGGGACAAGACTGGACAGGCGATGTAAAATCACCTCTCACATCTATTGGTGTAAACGCAAAAGAAGGCGATTACATTCTTGCTGTTGATGGTGTTCCTACAAATAATGTGGAAAACATCTACGAAATGCTTGTAGACAAGGCAGGCAAGCAGGTAAGGCTTACAATAAGCTCAACTCCGACAAAACAGGGCGAACATGTAGAAACTGTTATGCCTATAGATGATGAAGCACCGCTCTATTACCACGATTGGGTCAGCAGTAATATTGAGAAGGTAAATAAAGCTACCAATGGAAAGGTTGGTTATATCCATATTCCTGATATGGGTGTTGACGGATTAAATGACTTCATTAAATACTACTACCCTCAGCTAGAAAAAGAAGCCCTTATCATTGATGTCAGGGGTAATGGCGGTGGCTTTGTCTCTCCAATTATTATTGAGGCGTTAAGAAGGGTGGCATCACAGATAACAATAACAAGGAACTCAAAGCCCGAGGTTGACCCCGATGGTACACTATATGGGCCGATGGTTCTTCTTTGTGATGAATTCTCAGCTTCTGACGGGGACATAGTTACTTACCGCTTCAAACACTATAACCTTGGCAAGGTGATAGGAAAACGTACCTGGGGAGGTGTTACTGGAATAAGAGGTACACTTCCCTTCCAGGATGGTGGCTTCCTTAACAGGCCTGAATTTTCAAGATACAGTCTCGACGGTAAGAAATGGATTATTGAAGGTAAAGGCGTTGAACCGGATATTGTTGTTGATAATGATCCGTACCTTGAATATACAGGAGTTGATCAGCAATTGAACAAAGGTATTGAAGTACTTCTTGAAGAACTGAAAACACAACGTAAAACGATTCCGAATCATCCACCCTACCCGGTGAAATAGTGAACGGTTAGAAGTTCAAGTACGTTGTGCGGCATGAGGTTTAAAGTTGAGGGTGAAAGGTAAACGGCAATCGGTAATCGGTGATCAGAACTGAATGCCGGTTACCGATCACCATATACCTTGTCTCCTATACCCTATTTCCCTGTTACATTAAACGCTGCCACATAATAACCTGGATCTACCTTGATTGTGGCCCCTTCAGTGTCAAGTTTAACAGTTGTCTGTCTTGTTAACGGGGAGATGTTCATTGGTTTTCCCGACACATATATCTTAAGTGGCATATTAAATCCAGTGACACAATTGTTCCAGCGGAAAGTCAGCTCGTTGCCCTTAACAAAGTATTCAAATACAGGTATTCTTACATCCCTGAGGTACTGATCGAAGAATTTCTGCAGGTTGATGCCTGTCTTCTCACTGAGGTAATTTTCTACCTGTGCTCCTGTAACTACCTTGTGAAAAAAATCCTTATTAAGACCTCTCAGTATACCTCTCCATTTTTCATCATCATTTACAATCTGTCGAAGGGTATTAAGCATATTTCCGCCTTTGTAATACATGTCCCCCGAACCCTCATAGTTCATGTTGTAAATACCAATTATGGGCCGGTCATTTCTGATAAGGCTCCTTGTCCCGAGAACATAGTCGCTGCCGGCTTCCTTACCGTAATAATACTCCACATACAGACTCTCGGCATAATTTCCAAAACTCTCATGTATCCACATATCGGCAGGATCAGCATCAGTAATATTGTTTGCAAACCACTCATGTGCCGACTCATGAATGATAATGAAATCAAATTTTAGTCCCCAGCCCGAATTACTGAGATCAGTACCTCGGTACCCATTTTTAAAGCCGTTTCCATATGTAACAGAGCTCTGATGCTCCATGCCCAGGTAAGGGGCTTCAACAAGCTTGTATCCATCTTCATAGAAAGGATATGGCCCGAACCAGTGCTCAAAAGCTTTCAGCATCATTGATGCCTGCCGGAATTGAACCTTTGCTTTTTCAAGGTCCTCTTTAAGTACATAATAATCACAGTCGAGAGGACCTTTTTCCCCGTCGAACACTTCTGAGAAATGGGCATAATCTGCAATATTAATGTTAACACAGTAATTGCTGATAGGATTTGCTACAAACCAGTTGTATGTTTTAGTCCTGGTTTTCCTGTTCTTTACAACGCTGCGCAGGCGTCCGTTTGAAACATCCATAAGACCGGACGGTACGTTAACGCTTATCAGCATACTATCCGGCTCATCATACATGTGATCCTTACACGGCCACCAAAGACTTGCACCAGAACCTTCGCATGAAGAAGCTACGAAAGGCAGACCCTTTGAATCGGTCTTCCAGGTAATACCACCATCCCATGGAGGACGCCTTGCTACCTTTGGTCTTCCGCTATATGAAAGAATAACTGAATATATCTTTCCTTTTTCCTGTTTCTCGTCCATAGTTATCCAGTAAACATTTCCATCCCTCCTGAAAGACAGGTTTTTTCCATCCTGTATTGCAGAAGTCAGTTTTAAAGGTTCCTGGAGGTCAATCTGCATCACGGCAGCAGGTTGAAGAACCCTGTAGGTAACAGTATTTGTTCCATGAATTGTGCTGTCGGCCGGATTAACAACTATATCAAGATGATAATAGGTAAGATCCCACCAGGCACGTTCAGGGGTAACAGATCCCCTCAGCGTATCCTGACGAGTAAAAGGTCTGTGTGGAAAGATAAAGTGCTGAGCCTTAACCGGTAATGCTGCAGCCAGTAAAGCCAGCACAGCAAGGAAAGTAATTTTCTTATACATTTTATTGGGTTTATTAATCGATAAAGAACAAAAGTAAACAGATATTGCAAAAATAAAAGATGAAGTGTGATGCTTATATGCTTCAAAAAAAAATCTACTATCGCATGTCTGATTAATTATCGCAAATCTATTTAGTTTTCATAACTTAGTTAAAATTTCAAAACCTGAAAAAAATGAGAAAAACCGTCATTTCATTAATGTCAATGATTACCTTAACCATCTGTCTAACAGGCATCGTAATGGCACAGGAATCACCTCGTTTCAGGGAGTCCTTCGACCAGGGATGGAAATTCATCAGGTATTTCAATTCTTTTGATGAAGATGCTTCTGTAAGTAAAGAGCCTGGAAACCTTCAGATGCCATCAGTAGATGACAATAACTGGCAGAATGTTGACCTGCCTCACGACTGGGCTATTACAGGGCCGTTCAGTGATACCCTGGAGAATAATACAGGTTTATTGCCATGGAAGGGTATCGGGTGGTACAGGAAGCACTTTTTCATAAGCAAGAATGACAGCGATAAACGTATCTACATCGATTTCGACGGAGCAATGGCTTATGCCAGGGTATGGCTTAATGGGAAATATGTAGGTGGCTGGCCCTATGGCTATACCTCCTTCAGGCTTGATCTTACACCCTATATCATACCGGGTGGAGAAAACACAATAGCAGTCCGGCTCGACACAAAAATCTGGGATTCAAGATGGTATCCGGGTGCGGGAATATACAGAAATGTATGGCTTATCAAGACATCACCACTTCATATAGCATATAACGGAGTTTTCTGCACGACACCTGATATTACAAAAGACCGGGGTATGTTGAGCGTGGAAGCTGAAGTTGAAAATCATTATGACAATGACGTCCCGGTAACAATCAGGGTATCTGTTTACAAGCTTAATTCAAAATTTGAAAAGGACGGGAAAGCTGTAGCGAGGTCGGTTGATGTTAGTGCCTCAATTCCTGGTAGGGGCAATCATGACTTCAGACTTGATATCCCTGTAAAGGATCCTGTATTGTGGGATGTTTATACACCCGAATTATACAGGGTTCATGTAACGGTATTGAAAGACGGCGCAGTGTCGGATGAGTATGAGACAAATTTCGGATTCAGGACTCTTGATTTTACTCCGCGTGACGGATTACTTTTAAATGGTAAAAGAGTTGAGATAAAGGGTGTTTGTAATCATCATGATCTGGGAGCACTTGGTGCAGCATTCAACACCAGGGCAGCAGAGAGGCAGCTTGAGCTCCTCAAGGAGATGGGATGCAATGCCATAAGAACAAGTCATAACCCTCCTGCCCCTGAACTGGTGGATCTTTGCGATAAAATGGGCTTTTTGATGGAGGTGGAAGCTTTTGACACATGGAGGATTGGTAAAAAGAAAAATGATTACAACCTTCTTTTCAATGCCTGGCATGTGGAGGATCTTAAAGCCATGGTTCGTCGCGATAGGAACCATCCCTCCGTTATAATATGGAGCATCGGCAACGAAGTACCCGATCAGAGGAACCCTTACCTGTCGCAGGAACTAAATGATATAGTTAAGTCTGAAGATAATACAAGACCTGTAACTTCAGGCTGTAATGATCCGGACTCAGGTACAGACGGGTTTCAGAAAACCCTGGACCTTTTTGGTATCAATTATCATCTGAATGATTATCAAAGGTTTTTTGACGATAAAGACAATGCCAATGAGCCGATGCATTCAAGTGAATCAGCTTCAACAGTAAGCTCCAGGGGGGAGTACTTTTTCCCGGTGGTGACAGGTGATCTGATGGACAACCTGCCGGGTAACGGCATCTGCCAGGTCACATCCTATGATGTGGCATATCCGGCCTGGGCCAGTACGCCTGACCAGCAGTGGGAAGTGCTTGATAAATTTCCTGCAGTGCTCGGAGAATTTGTATGGACGGGATTCGATTACCTTGGAGAGCCTACCCCCTATTCGGGAGATCTGTCGGGTTTAAAACCGGGTACCAGGTGGTATGAACAGACAAAAAAGATGCTTGATGAAATCGGATTAAAGGAAGTACCATCAAGAAGCAGCTATTTCGGAATATTTGACCTGGCAGGCTTTAAGAAAGATCGTTTTTATCTTTACCAGTCGCGATGGAGACCTGATCTGCCTATGGCTCATATACTGCCACACTGGAACTGGCCTGACAGGAAAGGGAAGGTTACTCCTGTATTTGTTTATACTTCCGGTGATGAAGCAGAGTTGTTCCTTAACGGGAAATCGCTGGGGAGGAAGACAAAAGGCAGGTATGAATATCGTCTCAGGTGGGACGATGTGGTTTATCAGCCTGGTGAATTAAAAGTCGTTGCCTACAAAGATGGCCAGGAATGGGCAGAAGATGTGATGAAAACGACAGGTAAAGCGGATGTCCTTTACGCAACGGCGGACAGCTCAACAATTAAGGCTGATGGCCGGGACCTTGTTTTCATAACTGTTAAGATAGAAGACCGGGACAAGCTGCTAGTTCCGGGGTCTGACAACAATATAATATTTACTGTGGAGGGGCCTGGCAGGATTGTCGCTACTGATAATGGAGACGCTACAAGTCATGTGCCATTCCAATCGCATAACAGGGATGCTTTTAACGGGATGTGTCTTGTCATTGTTTCGGCTGACCAGGGTGCTTCAGGATCTTTCACAGTAAAGGCAAGTTCCAAAGGACTTAAAAATGCCTCAGTCACAATAAATATTAATAATTAATATATAATAGAATATTAATTATATAAGTAATTTATACATATTTCATCTCTACGCATATATTAATCCGTAACCATTCTAAACCAGCCGCCTGGTATAGAAAAGTTTGTCATCGCCAAAGGCATAAAAATCTTTCAAACGAGCCTCCAGGATGAAACCATTGTTTTCATAAAAACCCCTTGTCGAAGCATAATGGTCCATGCCTGATGTCTCTGCAATAAGTATACTGCAGCCCATAAGAGTAGCTTCCCTGCATGTCTCATTAAGGAGCTCCTTCCCTATTCCCCTGCCCCTGAAATCATTATGAGTAACAATCCAGTAAAGATCAAATGAAGTCCGTGAAATAGATATGGGACCATAACATGAATAAGCTACTGTTATACCATCAACTTCAGCAAATACAAAATAATATTCGCTTGATATTCCTGCATCCAGTCTTTCGACTATCAGTTCTACCGCTATTTCAACCTCATGATCATAAAAAAAACCGGTCGACTTAACTATTTCCCTGATGCGTTCAACATCCTCTTCAACAGGTATAGTTCTGAAAAATACGTTCATATTGCACCTTTTTAATTAGTAAACTTTCTGTAATTAAGGATTGTGGATTCTAAAGGTTATCGACAAATGCGGCGAATGAAAATAGAAGTCAGTTTTGTCTGAACCTAAAATTACAATTAAAATTCCCGGTGAAGATAAATAAAGTTATGTAAGGAAATACCGTAAAAAAAATTAACATCCGTTCCCATATAAAAAAAACCGTCTCAAATTTGAGACGGTTTTTGGTGTTAACTTAAAACCTAAAACCAGGATTGGCCGGGCGGCCAAAAAAGATGATTACTTCTCTGCCACAACGTCATCGTTGATAAGCATTGGGAAATAAGCTGCAATCATCTGTGTATTTTCAAGTTCACTATTCTGACCATGAGTCAGTTTTTTCTGATGGAAATATTCACTCCTGTTAAGAAGATCATCAGAGGTGGAAAAACCTTCGCACACAACGGATTTGTCGAGTTTCTGAACCCCAAAATAATCTTTGTTACAAGTATACTGTACCGAAAGTTTATCAGACAGTACAATATAATCATTGCACTTTTTCCCTTTTTTAATAGCAACTGTTACTTCCAGTGGGGAGTTCTGATAACTGATAACAAAAGATTTAAGCTCTTCCCCGTTAATTGTTAACGGATTGTCTGCCATTGTAATAGTGTAATCTCCCATAGGAGTATGTGATTTTCCTGTGGCGACAACTTCTCTGGCAAACGATGCAGTACTAAAAGCTACTATTAGTAATCCTGCGAATAATAATTTTTTCATGGCTTTGTTTTTTTGGTTTTTAATAAATTCTTTTCAATTACTTTTTACTGTCTTCCCTTTACTGTCTCATATTATCAGGGTGAAGTAATTATCTTAATGTCCAAAACGAAATTATACTATTAAGTAAAGCAGAAAAAGAGACATTCAACGGATAGCAGTTCCGGTCAAACGAATGGTCCAAAACGCAGCACATTCAGTTTTTAAAAACACGGAAAATTTACTGTTTTTATAAAAAGATACCGGGAGATAATCTTATGAAAGACCCTGTGCCATGTTTAAACAGGTAACCGAAAGACCAGGCACGACTCATTTTCAGTTTTGCTTACATACAAGGAGACAATAAAATTACGGGAAGAATAGAGACCCCGATTTGTTCGCCAAAAAGTAAGAATTTTACCGGTCTTTTTTTAATTGAGTGAAATGTCAGAGCCTGCTTTTGACGTTTTTCCAGTAAAGGTCGGTCTGCTCACCGGAACCGTTCCATCTTTTTGCAATTTCTTCAAAATTATAAGGCCCTATACCGGAAGCATAAAACAGGAATATCTTTTCAGATATCTTATAATTATACAAATCTTTCATCGTATAATGACTGTCTGTTCTGATGTTATAATCATGCAACCGAATCGGTCTTATCTGGAAATAACCAACTGCATGCTCCTCCGGATTGTATGCAAAAGTATCCAGCTTAGTTTCGACCATTCCAATAGCATGAATCAACCTGGTGAATGGTTGTACAGGTGTTCCTTCAGTAATCATCAGCGCCCTGTTTACAGGTGCCAGCACCCTTAAGGCAATGAAAAGCATCAGGGCAAGGAAAATTGTCTTTTTTATAACGGAAGACATAACTAAGTAATAATTTTTCAGTTCTTATTCATGATCGGGAAAAGACATAATAAAGCTGCAACAGTATTCATATTACATGTCGCGGTACATTAGTCTTTTCATTGTTAACTGTCCATAATTCATTCATTTACTGCTAACAACTATATAATTAAATTGTTTGCAGCATCAGACCAGTTAACAATACTTAATTGCGAACTTCTTAGCTATGATATTGATTTTATGATAAATATACCAGGGGGATAGCTCCCGGTATATTAATGAATAACAACTACCCGGCTGAAAGTTTAACATTGATTGCCATTGGACCTTTAGGACCCTTGCCAATCTCAAAAGTGACAAGGTCTTCCTCTGAAATCTCATCAATGAGGCTGTTATGATGAACAAATATTTTATCGGATGTGGCAAGGTCCCTGATAAATCCGAATCCCTTTGATGAATTATAAAATGTTACTTTACCTCTTCTTACGGGATCTTCATTTTCCGAAGATTCAGTCCTGGCTGCACCAAGTTCAATACTATCCACATCCACTTCTGTCTTCTTATCAGGATCAGGCGGAGTATCGGATATCATTCCGAACTCATCTACATAAGCGATCATATCATCAAAACTGCTTTTACCTGCCTCTTTTTTTAACAACCGCTTTTTTTCCTTCTCTTTGCGCTTTTTGTCTTTCTTCTTTTTGATTTCTTTTTTACTAAATGACTCTTGTGATCTTCCCATTAAATAAAATTAAATAAATTAAAATTCACCCGACAAGGGCAAGAATTTACAAACTATTCAGACTTATATTGTGCAAGTAGAATCACCATCGATTTTTCGAAATAGCACTCCTTTAGCCTGTGTGTTGCTGAATATACCACAAATATACCAAAATTTTCCGTGTAAAGCGAATTAACTGCCCGGGTGCCAGAGAACAGAACAATGATTACAACATTCCATCCGGGCATGAATTCCCCTGCAACATTTACTATTCGATTATGGCCCGGGTTCAATGGATTACCTGCAATAAGGACTGAATTAAGCTACTGACTGAACCTGAAGTTTTGAATGACACTCCTGAAAACTGAACACTATTCATATTCAGATGTTTATTATGAAAGCTGTTACGGTATGGTACTAAATTTAAACTATTGCTAAGCCTTAATTGAATATACGTAACCTGAAAATATTTATTGTACTGCTTCTGCTGGCAACGGCAACAGTCAGACCTTGCTATTCCGGTCCTCCTTTCGATACAGACGATCCGGTTCCGGTAATGTTCAGGCACTGGGAATATTACATTTCATCAATAAATACCTACCAGGCCGGTGTATGGTCGGGCACCTCACCACATCTTGAATTTAATTATGGCATAGTACCGAATGTACAGGTTCACCTGCTTCTTCCATTTAACTATATGTCAGTGATGCATAGTCATGCCCGTTTTGGTTATGCTGATACTGAATTTGGTTTCAAATTCCGTTTTATACAGGAAACTGCCAACAGGCCACAAGCCGGGATATTCCCGATTATTGAGGTTCCTACAATACAGAACAGTGAATTCAGTGACGGAAAGACAAAG
>Ga0102950_1000402_pt1 | contig 12106 bp, 7 predicted proteins | sample SalPon2A_B_D2_MG_FD_78505 | JGI IMG/M metagenome (GOLD analysis project Ga0102950, IMG submission 78505) | Soil microbial communities from South San Francisco under conditions of wetland restoration - Salt Pond MetaG R2A_B_D2_MG | ecosystem: Environmental > Terrestrial > Soil > Wetlands | place...
AAAATGTAATTTTGTTAATTCTTTTAGCTTTTCAATACCATAATTTTTTTTGATTTCAGCTGCAACTTTTTCAACAGCCGAAGAAGCACCTTTGGGTAATACTAATCCAAATTCTTTTTTTTGATAATCAAACCAGTCGCAGAATTTGTCTCTTGCCAAAATTGAGGCTGCAGCAACAGCAGTATATTTCTCTGCTTTTGTAAATTGATGCAGGTTAATTTGCTTACCTTTGGCCTGAAGTGCATCATTTATTAATCTTTCATCTCCAAACTTATCACTAATTGCTTCATTTGAATAATTATTTTCTAAAATATTTTCCAGAACTTTTGCATGCGCCCAGCCTAATATCCGGTTAACATTCTTCATTTTTTCAAATAGCTTATTATACTTATCAGGGCTAATAACAATTATATTATATTTATTTTCGATTATATTTTTTATTTCTTTAGCTAATTTTTTTATTGAAGTGTCCGCTAACTGCTTGCTATCTTTAACACCTATTCGCCTTAACGATTCCAATTTTTCTTTACCGGCAAAGACACCTGCTATTACCAAAGGGCCAAAGTAATCTCCTTTACCCGATTCATCTGTTCCAATATATTCTTCCGGTTCTTTAAATTCACTCTCATTATCATTAAATAGAGATTCACCAAAAATTATATTATTTACTTTTACAAATAACTTACTTGATTTATCTCCCTGCAGTACCGCTTTATTTCCTTTTTTACCGAAATATACTTGTAATTTAACAGCTTCTCGATCTTTTGTAATATTAACTTCAAAATTATATTGTTTTTTAATTAATGATGAAACACTCAAATTTTCATCATTTAGGAGCATATTATAATTTGAAATTAAATTATAAGCCTTTTCTTCTAATAAATTCACAATTATTAATTTTTTTAAATTTTAAATTTACTTAAATCACACATAATTATAAAATTATTTTTGTGTAAACCTATAATTTATAAATATCAGCACTTGTAGCTGTAATAAATTTGAATAAAAATTCGATGATAAATTATATTTATATAGTCTTTGATTTATGTTATTGACATTCAAAGTATATCATAGTAGTTTTATCAAAGTAACATTTACTAAATAGGAAAGAAATAAAATGAAATCCCTATTAACAATATTAATACTTTCTTCTTTTCTTTTAACTACAATTAATATTAATGCTACCACAAATGATTCCTCAAAAACCTCCCAAAAAGAAAATCTTACTAAAGTAATGGCAAATAAGTTACAAGAAAAAATTCTGCTTTCAGACGGACAGACCTCTCAAGTGGAAGCACTTTTAAATTCTTATTTATTATTAAAAGTTAAATCAGACAAAGATGCCGATAATACATTGACAAAGATTGAATCACTCCTTGATAAAAGACAAAAAGCTAAATTTTCAATTGTTAAAGATGATTGGTGGGGTTATTTTATTAAACATTTAAATAATTAATCAAATCTATTTGATCTTTTGTTATTCAAAATTGAGAACGCAGCCTAAGAATAAAGAAAGCTTTCAATCTTCATTTTAAGATCACTGACTTTAAATGGTTTAATTAAATAATCATAATTAAATGAGGGTTTAATTTCATCCTTTAATGTGCTGTCATCAAAATATGATGTTATATAAATAATCGGCACTTTTAAATTTTCCCATATTACCTGCCCTGCTTCCAAACCGCTTAGATTACCTCTCAGCATTATATCCATTAATATTAAATCCGGTTTAAATTTATCAGCAGCTTCAATTGCTTCTTCACCGGAATGCACTACTGCAGGCACTGAATATCCAAAACCGCTTACACTTTTTTTAATATCCAAAGCAATTATGTAATCATCTTCCACAACCATAATATTCTTTACTGTCATATATTCCTTTACAGCATTCCATAATACAAAGCAAAATTAACTTAATTATAGAAATTTTATTGTGATTAAAGATTTAGAATAAAGGTTTGTAAAAATTTATGTGATTTAGATATATATCCTATACAGTAAATACTATTTTAAATTCTGTATATCCATTTCGGTTTAATTCAATGGTACCGCCGAGTTGTTCGGTTAAAGTTGTAACTAATTGAAGACCTAAAGAATCGGTTTTTCTGAAATCTACTGTGGAGGGAAAGCCTATACCATTATCCTTCAGGATTAAAGTATAATTATTCTTGTCATCTTTATTTAATCCTATAAAGACCTCACCCTTCCTGCTGGCTGGGAATGCATGTTTTAAAGAATTGGAAACAAGTTCATTAATTATCAATCCGCACAAAATTGCTGTATCTATTTCAAAGTAAATTCCTTCTAATTTACTTTTTAATTTAATTCTATTAGAATCAACATTATAAGATTGGAATAAATCTTTAATTAAAGATTCAATATACTCGGAAAATTCTATCTTATTTAAATCTTTAGATTGATATAATTTTTCATGAATAAGCGCCATTGATCGTACACGTGTTTGACTCTCTCTAAATATCTCTAGTGATTTTTTATCTTCAATATAACCGGATTGTAAATTGAGCAGACTTGAAATAACCTGTAAATTATTTTTCACTCTATGATGAATTTCTCTTAATAAAACTACTTTTTCCTGAAGTGAAGTATTTATTGTTTCTTCTGCTCTTTTTCTTTCACCTATCTCGTTTCGAAGATCTTCATTTACTTTGGAAAGCGCCGCAGTCCTTTCCATTACTCTTCTTTCTAAATCTTCTTTAGCACGTTCAAGAGCTTCTAATCCGTATTTTCGCTGCGTACTATCTCTTATTATTGCAATTCCGCCTACCACTTTTTTGCTTTCATCAAATATTGGAGAATAATAAGCTTCAAAATAACCTTCCTTTCCTGTCTCGGGAATATAAAACCACCTGTCTTTTGCTATTACAAAATTTCCTTTTAAGGTTTCGTAAAAATATTTGTCTTCGCCAATCTCTTTTAAAAATGGTAAAACTTCGAATGCATTTTTCCCCAATGCTTTTGATTTGTTAAAACCGGTCATCGCTTCCATTCCGGGATTCCAGAGTGTGTATTTACAATCGCTGTCAAAAGCTACAATTCCGTCAATACTGCTGTTCAGTAATCTATCTGAAAATTCCATTTCCCGCCGAATGGCATGTTCAACTCTTTTCCTTTCACCGATTTCCCTGTCAAGAATATAAAACACAGTTAAAAAAATTATACAGCTTACTAACGTTCCTACAATTATAGTGATGAAAGTATTTTTTACATTGGTAACTAATAAACGATCTCTGCTTTGTAGAAGATTATATTCTTCTGCTTCCATGCTTGCAGTAAGTTCGTAAATTTTATCCATAAACCTTCTGCCGATCTTCAATCTCAGCCTCATAGCTGCACCGGCAAAGTCTCCTTTTTTCCTGATATTAATTGTAGTCTGCAAACTGTTAAATCTATAAACTAATAACGTATCATACTGCTGTAATTTATTTAATTGAGATTTGCTGTCTTTTAACATGGATTTTAGATTGGACAGGTCTCCTTTCGCATTATTAAAACCTTTATTGTAAGAATCAAGATATTCTTCGTCGCCGGTTATTATAAAACTTCTTTGACTTTCTTCAGCAGTTACTATTTGCGATAAAACATCTTCTAAAGAGTTTAGAACATTATATGAATTTGTTCTTAATTCAGCAGACTCAAAGACTTCATTAATATTTCTATAAGAAGCAACCCCTATCCCGATGATAAGAATTAGAATAAATATTAGGCCGGCTTTTACAGATTTGATCTCACTAAAAAAAGTCATATAATTTTATAATTAGGAATAATATCTATTTAGGAACTAATATTACAAACTATTAAAATAAAATTTTGTGATGAATAAGTTTGTTTCTTCCCTCTTCAGTTAAAAGATACTTAAATATCTTATATCCTTTTGTATAAAGTAATAAAAATCATAATTAATATTGTGAAATATTATCATTTGTTAAATAACAATTAAAATGTTACAACAATTAATTAGAATATTTTTGAACACTAAAAAATTTTAAATGATTGAATAAATAGAAAAATTATAGATATTTATTAATTAAATTTTATTCGAAAATCAAGTATTAAAAAAGTTTGTTACACTAATCCTAAATTTTTGTTGCCTCGATTATAAAAATTTGATAATTTGACAAGTGATTAATTGATTGAATTTTACCTAATGCTTTTTACTATTTTCTGTTCAAGAATTAATTTCAAGTTTTAACAATCCTTATGCTGAAAGTGGAAAAAATTGTCAAATAAATTTTATTCAGTATTATGAAATTGTTAATAGTCTTACATACCTTGGAAATCATCTTTGAAGAGTAGATATTTGAAACCTGAAAAATGCACATATTATAAAGATATTGCTTTTCTGCTAAATCAACATGTACCTAATAAACAAATAACAAAAATCATCAAGGAGAACGTATGAAATTATCTTTTACTAAAGTTCTTTTCCTTATCATTGCGGCTTTGTTATATATATCATCTACCACTACCACTTATGCTCAAGGTGTAACAACAGCTTCAATAAATGGTAGAGTAACAGATGATAAAGGAGAACCATTACCCTCCGCTACTATTATGGCGGTGCATGTCCCTTCCGGAACTCCATACGGGACAACAACAAGAAATGACGGAAGATACAATTTAATTGGTCTAAGAGTCGGCGGACCTTATACAATTGCTGTATCTTTTGTAGGTTATGAAACTCAGAAAAAAGAAAATGTTTACCTTCAATTAGGTCAAGCATTAACATTGAATTTTAGAATGGCTACTACTGCTGTAAAAATGTCTGAAGTGACAGTTGTCGGTACTAGAAATGCTGTAATTAGCAGTGATCATACCGGTGCTGCCATGAACGTTAGTGCTAGAGAGATACAAGAGATTCCTACTGTTAGTAGAAGCCTTACAGATCTGACAAAAATGTCACCATTTTTCAGTGGAGCTAGTTATTCTGCAGCCGGAAGATCAGGCAGATATAACAACATACAACTAAACGGAACTCAATTTAATGATTTATTTGGCTTAGGCTCAGGTGCGCCTGGAACCGGTCAAGGTGCAAATGCAATAAGCCTTGATGAAATCCAGGAATTCCAGATTGTTGTGGCCCCGTTTGATGTTAGATATGGTGGCTTTACCGGCGGCGGTATAAATGCTATTACACGCAGCGGTACCAACATCTGGGAAGGTTCTGTATATGGCTATGGAAGAAATCAAGGCTTGGCCGGAGTCAGCCCGGATGTTAATAAAACAAAGCTAGCTAATTTTAGTAACTATCAAGAAGGATTAAGATTAGGCGGTCCAATTATAAAAGATAAATTATTTTTCTTCGTAAACGGTGAATTAGTTCAATATAATTATCCTTGGGAAAATTTATCTCTTTCTCCGCAAGGACCTGCAAATGCAGCATCATTAGCCTCACAAATGCAGAATATTCTACAATCTAAATATGGATTTAATCCTGGATCAGATCAGAGTTTTAATGCTTCTAATCCAAATGGTAAGTTTTTTGCACGTTTGGATTGGAACATTAATGAACAAAATAAATTAACATTTACCTACAGCTATTTAAATGCTAAATCTGATAATGACTATAGCCATACGAGGGATGGAAATAATACCCTGAGTTTCGATAGTTACCTTTATCTATATCAAAACAGAACTAGCAACGGCGTTTTGCAGTTAAACAGCCAGATAGGTAATAACATGTCCAATGAATTAACATTAGGCTACACTACTATTTTAGATAATAGAGTTCCTTTTGGAAACGCGTATCCGCTTATAGAAGTTGATGAAGGCAGCTTTAAAATGTATGCCGGTCCTGACAGATATTCATCTGCAAATATGCTGAACCAGGCTACTGTAGAATTAACAGATAACTTTACCTATTCAACCGGGGATCATTTATTTACTTTCGGTACCCATAATGAATTCTTTGCATTCAAGAATTTGTTCATGCGTTCATTTTATGGATATTACATATTCCCTGGTCTTGTAGCCTTACAAGAGGGACAAATGTCTTACTTCCAAAAAGTATCTTCACGAACAAGTGATCCTTTACAGGCTGCATCATTTCATGCTAACCAGTATGGATTATATGCACAAGATGAATGGTCAGGTATTCAAAATATGAAAATAACTTTGGGTATTAGAATGGATGTTCCTACATTCCCGACAGCTATTCCAAATAATGATTCCGTAAGTAAATATTTCCCTGGTTATTCTACTACAAATACACCAAAAGGAAATATTTTATTTTCTCCTCGATTAGGTATTAACTATGATGTAAACGGTGATCGTGTAACACAAATTAGAGGCGGGATTGGAATTTTCACCGGTCGTGTACCTTACGTATGGATGTCAAATAATTACGGGAATAATGGAACGTATTATGCTGAAGTATCCGGTACTCCGGCATCAACAGCAGTATTCCAGGCTTCATATATAAATCCTTATAATCAGCCAAACGCAGCTCAACTAGGTTTGCCAACCAATTTACGCTCAGAAATTGATATGGTTGATCCGAATCTTAAGATGCCACAGCTTTTAAGATTTGATGCAGCAGTTGACCGTGTATTACCATATAATTTAATTGGAACATTAGAATTCTTATATGGAAAGACATTAAATGATATGACTTATCAATTGGTAAATTTAAAGCCCCAGCCCCAAGTAAGGGTAAATACATATGAAGCTGACAGACCAGTATTTGGCGGATATAATAGCGGCAACGGAAACTTCTATCAAATGTTATATTTGAAAAACACAACTTCTGGTTATCAATATAATTTTGTAGCTCAGATTCAAAGAAATGTTGCCAGAGGTATTAGCGTAAATGCAAGTTATACACTTGGCAGGGCATTGGATGTAAATAGCGTATCATCTTCACAAGCTAACTCTCAATTGGCCTATAATCCGGTCGCTGGTAATCCAAATAATCCGCCTTTGGAAACTTCTGATTATGAAGTACGCAACAGAATTGCTCTCTCTGTAGCATATACTCATGAATTTTTCGAAAATGCACCTACTTCAATAGCGATTTTCTATAACGGTCAATCGGGCAGACCATATTCTTTAACCGTTTATGGTGATGTTAATGGTGACGGTTATAATCAAAATGATTTATTCTATATACCTAAGAATGATGCTGATATTGAGCTCGGAACCGTATCATCCGGAGTATATACTCCAGCAAGTTCGCAAATGTACCAAGAACTAGATAGTTTCATTGCTAATAATAGCTACCTTAGCTCTCATCGCGGACAAATGTTCCAGAGAAATGCTACTACGGCTCCCTGGAACAACTCATTAGATTTAAGATTAGTACAGACCATCCCAGCAATGGATCACAGATTTGAAGTTAGTTTAGATATACTGAATATTCTTAATTTAATAAATAATAGTTGGGGTTATTATTATACATTAGTAAATCCCACTTATACTATTGTTACACTTAAGGGTGTTGATGCTAATACTGGTAGAAATGTTTATAGTTTTACACAGCCTAAAAACAATACCCCATGGAGTGCTGACAATTTATTATCAAGATGGTATATGCAGTTAGGAATTAGATTCACATTATAATCTAATTAACAATACTGTTATTCATAAAAAAGCCTTTAGAGAAATCTAAAGGCTTTTTTAATTAATATTTATTTGAAATTTTATAACTAATCTTGAATCATATAGTCGTAAATCATTTTAGAAATATTTGCTTCAGCTTCAACTCCCTTTTGCATATCTGTTAAATTTTTTGCAAGCATGACTAAGATATAGGTTTTCCCATTCGGTAAATAAATAATTCCGGAATCATGTTCCACTCCGGATATTGAACCTGTCTTGTGAGCAATCTTAATTCCTATGGGCAGTTTAGCAGGAATTTTTGTATTTAATTTTTGGTCGCATAATATTTTAATCATTTCTTTACAAGCTTCTTTAGAAACTACAGTCCCTTCGGCAATTCTTTTAAAAATAATCATCAAATCATACGCAGTGGTTGTATTATTTAAGCCTTTATCAAACGCTTTCAAATCTTCAACACCTCTTAGTACCCGAATATCGTCAGCGCCGATATTTTTCATTGTAGCCATTACATTTTTGGCACCAACTAAGTCAATTAATATATTTGTTGCTAAATTGCTGCTGACAGTAATCATATTATAAACTAGGTCACGAATACTCATTTTCTGACCAATAAATTTATATAAACCTTCACCGGAATCGTCTGATAAGCTTAACGAAAACTCAGACGAATCAACAATACTTTTAAACCGGTTTTTAACTATTAACGAGTCATCAAGACTGAATTTCCCTTCATCGGCTTGTTTAAACACTTCTATCATAACAGGCGTTTTCATTGTACTTGCAGCGTGGAAATTTTCCTTTTCATTTATATAAATATGTTCTCCCTTTTGATCGAGTTCCAGGAATGCTAAAGCAAAATTCCCCTCAACTGAGCTGAATTGTTTTAGAATATCATTTTTTAAAGTTGTAAGATTTTCTTGTGCCATTGTATAACTCCCGCAAAGCATCAAAATTATTATAAGAATTTTTTTCATAGTAATTGAAACTTAGATTGTAAATATAGAATAGATTTGAAATTCAAAATATGCACTTCCCTTCTTTTAAATTTTTACTGTTAAAATTACGCATCAATATTTTTACTATCAATTATTTTCTTTAACTTCAGCGTTGTTATTTTAAATAATATTTTACAAAGACTTAACGAAGCACAAATAAGGTTAAAGTTGGATAAAAAACTGGCTAACTATTTCGATAAGATAATAGTTAAAAATTCAAGTATACATGGTAAAGGAATTTTTACAACCGTAGATATTCCGGGAAATAGTTTAATAATGACTATCATTGGTGAAGTAATTTCAGGCGATGAATGCGAAAGACGCGAAGAAGAAGAGGACAATGTCTATATTTTTTGGAACGGTGATAATTGTTTTATCGATACTGCTATGACCGAGAGAATAAAATATATTAATCATAAATGCGATTTTAATTGTGACGTTGTTGACCGGGATAATAAAAGTTTATCATTGATTGCATTTAGAGATATTAAAGCCGGTGAAGAATTAACTATTGATTACGGATATGAAGAAATTTATGAAGATTGCAGATGTGCACTTTGTAATTTATAAAAAGATTAAACTTCCCTTAGATAATTTTAAGAGAAGTTTAACCAAAAGCCAAAATCAATTTTTTGATTGAACGGCGATTTTCTTTAATATTGCCTTAAGCAGGTTATAAAATTTATCAACTGTTTCAATGTTTACTCTTTCGTCCGGAGAATGAGCGCCTTGAATAGTTGGTCCAAACGAAACCATATCTAATCCAGGATTTTTATCACCTAATATCCCGCACTCTAAACCGGCATGAATTGCCTTAATTTCCGGTTCTTTTCCGTAAAGTTCTTTATAAACATTCTTTGACATTTTAAGAACATTTGAGTCCAAATCAGGCTTCCATCCCGGATATCCGTCTCCGCTTTCAATTTTTGCTCCGGCTAATTTGAAAACCGAAGCTACATTTTGAGCTACATATATTTTAGCACTATCAATTGAACTTCGCTGGCTAGTTCCAATTACTAATTCATCCTTAGAAGTCGATATAGTAGCTATGTTGGTTGATGTTTCAACCAAATCCGGAATATCCTGACTCATAGAAACAACTCCATGAGGTAAAGCTAAAAGTGTATTTGTAATTTTTTCCTTAAATGAATTTGAAAAAACCTTGCTGTTGCCAGATGACGATTTTTTGAATTCAATATTCACTCCTTTATCAGATACCTTATATTCTATTTTTAATTTCTTTTCAAATTCTTTAATAATTTTCTCTGCTTTATCAACATCTGATTTGTCTAAATAAATAATTGATTCTGCTTCTCTAGGAATAGCATTCCTTTTGCTTCCGCCATTAATAGAAGAAATGTAAAATTGAATCTTATTAAACGCTTCAAAGATTCTTGCTAAAATTTTAATAGCATTTCCTCTATTTTGATGAATATCTAACCCGGAATGGCCGCCTTTTAAGCCTGTAACTAAAAGTTCAAATGTCTCCAAGCCTTTAGGTGTATCTTCTAATTCAAGATTAAAACGAGCTACTGTATCCTGTCCGCCTGAACAGCCGACGTAAAATGCACCATCTTCTTCCGAATCCAAATTCAACAAAATCTTTCCATTAATAAATCCTGGGGCAAGGTTGTTCGCACCGGTAAGCCCGGTTTCCTCATCAATAGTTAAAAGTACTTCCAAAGGACCGTGAGTAGATTCTTTATCTGAAATTATAGCTAATGCTGCTGCTACACCTATACCATTATCACTTCCAAGAGTTGTCCCATCTGCCTTAATCCACCCGTCTTCTCTTTTCAATTTGATAGGATCATTATCAAAGTCGTGAACTGTGGTTTTATTTTTTTCACAAACCATATCAACATGACCCTGAAGAATAACTGTCGGAGAATTTTCAAACCCGGGTGTTGCCTTAATTTTTGCAACTAAATTACCAACCTTATCTTCTTTAAATTCAACACCAAGATCATTAAATAGTTTTTTCATATGTTCTACGATTTTACTCTCTTTTTTTGAGGGGCGAGGAACTTGTGAAATTTCATAAAATCTTTTCCAGAGTGTTTCTGGTTTTAATCCAGCGATTACACTTTCAGACATTTTTTACCTCCTTAAATAATACCGGTTAAATTTTAATAACTTGTAGTTACATTATCGCTGCAGTTTCTTTTTGTTTTGCAGCTAATCTCGCGTTCTTTTTATCCATATCTGTTAGATACTTTTTACGCATTCTAATATTTTCCGGAGTTACTTCAACGTATTCGTCTTCAGTAATCCATTCAATAGCTTGTTCCAATGTTAAGATTGTAGGCGGTTCCAGCCTAATAGCTTCATCTGCGCCAGAGGCACGCATGTTAGTCAGCTGTTTAGTTTTAGTTACATTAACACTCATATCGTTATTTCTTGAGTTTTCACCTACAACCATTCCTTCATAAACTTTAGTTCCGGGTTCAATAAAAAACACAGAACGTTCTTGAAGTTTAAACATTGCATACGCAGATGATAATCCCGTTTCCATGGCCACCAAAGCACCTCTTTGCCGGTGAGTAATTTCACCTTTAAATGGTTCGTAGCCTTCAAAGTTATGATGTAAAATTCCTGTGCCTTTCGTATCAGTCATAAACTCAGCCCGATAACCAATCAATCCTCTAGATGGAATTATAAATTCAAGACGGGTATTCTCATTAAAAGTCAGCATATTTCTCATTTCGGCTTTTCTTTTACCGAGCTTTTCTATTACTGTTCCTACAAATTCTTCAGGAACATCTATAATAACATGTTCCATAGGTTCGGACCAGACATCATCAATCTTCTTCATTATAACTTGGGGCTTACTTAACTGAAGTTCATATCCTTCTCGGCGCATGTTTTCAATAAGAATTGCAAGATGTAATTCACCGCGACCGCTAACTTTGAAAGAGTCAGGAGAATCTGTCATTTCAACTTTTAAACTAACATTAGACTTTAATTCTTTTGATAATCTTTCACTCAAATTCCTTGTTGTTACATATTTCCCTTCTGTGCCGGCAAATGGTGAATTGTTAACCATAAAGTTCATAGTAATTGTTGGCTCATCAATAGCAACAAAAGGAAGAGCTTCCGGTTTTTGCGGACTCGCAATTGTATCACCAATATCTACATCTTCCAAACCTGCAACCGCACAAATATCACCTGCATTTACCTCTTCAGTATCAACTCTCTTTATGTTTTCGAATGAATATAGCTTTGTAATTTTCGCGTTAACTTTTTTATCGTCTTTTGTAATTAGTACAATATTATCGCCAAGTTTAACAGAACCGCTGCTTACTCTTCCGATTCCGATTCTTCCCAAATAATCATTATAATCTATAGCAGAAATAAGCATTTGGAAAGGTTCTTCTGGATCACACAGCGGAGCGGGGACTTTATTAATAATAACATCAAACAATGGTTCAAGAGAGAGGTTTTCATCTTCCAAATTTAATTTAGCTTTACCTTCTTTTGCAACTGCATAAACGAAAGGAAAATCCAGTTGATCTTCAGTTGCACCCAAAGAAATA
>Ga0102950_1000404_pt1 | contig 12095 bp, 17 predicted proteins | sample SalPon2A_B_D2_MG_FD_78505 | JGI IMG/M metagenome (GOLD analysis project Ga0102950, IMG submission 78505) | Soil microbial communities from South San Francisco under conditions of wetland restoration - Salt Pond MetaG R2A_B_D2_MG | ecosystem: Environmental > Terrestrial > Soil > Wetlands | place...
GACAATGCTCCGGCGGATTTCATTTCCTTTTGAGGTTATGCGTATGCGCTATTCCCAGTACCTGCTTCCCACGCTCAAAGAGACGCCGTCCGATGCCGAGGTGGTCAGCCACCAGCTGATGTTGCGGGCCGGTATGATCCGCAAGGCCGCCGCCGGTGTTTATAGTTATCTGCCGCTCGGTTTGCGTTCGATCCGCAAAGTCGAAGAGATCGTACGGCAGGAGATGAACCGCGCCGGCGCCATCGAAGTGCTGATGCCGATGGCCAATCCCGCCGAGCTCTGGCAGGAGTCGGGACGCTGGGAGAAGTACGGCAAGGAGTTGTTGCGTTTCAAGGACCGCAAAAATGCCGATTTCTGCATGGGGCCGACCCACGAGGAGGTGGTGACGGATATCGTGCGCAACACCGTGCGCTCCTACCGTCAGCTCCCTTTGAATCTCTACCAGATCCAGACCAAGTTCCGCGACGAGATCCGTCCCCGTTTCGGTCTGATGCGCGGACGCGAATTCATCATGAAGGACGCCTATTCCTTCGATCTGGAGGATGCCGGCGCGGACCAGTCCTACGACAAGATGTATCAGGCCTATCGTCGCATCTTCACCCGCTGCGGCCTGAAGTTCCGGGCGGTCGAGGCCGACTCGGGAGCGATCGGCGGCTCTTTCTCCCACGAATTCATGGTTCTTGCCGGATCGGGGGAGGACGCCATCGTCTCCTGCGACAGCTGCGAATACGCCGCCAATGTCGAGAAGGCCGAACTGAGCGCTTCGGCCGGCTCGCCGCCGGCGCCGTCGGCGCCGCTCGCCAAGGTGGCGACCCCCGCCCGCCGCACCATCGAGGACGTCGCGCTCTTTCTCGATCTGCCCGCCAGCCGCCTGGTCAAGACCCTGATCGTCCAGACCGACGCCGGCGAGACGGTCGCGGTGCTCCTGCGCGGCGACCGTGAGCTCAATGCCATCAAACTGAGCCATCTGCTCGGCTGCAACCATATCGAACTTGCCGCCGAGGAACTGGTCCAGAAAGTCACCGGCGCGCCGACCGGCTTTGCCGGACCGGTGGGGCTCGATTTGCGCATCCTCGCCGACTATGAAGTGGCGGCGATGACCGACTTCGTCACCGGGGCCAACGAGAAAGACGCCCACTACACCGGCGTCAACCACGGCAGGGATTTCACGGTCGCCACTTTTGCGGATCTGCGTCAGGCGGTCACCGGCGACCCCTGCCCGCGTTGTGGAGGACATCTGGAGAGCTGGCGCGGCATCGAGGTCGGCCACGTCTTCAAGCTCGGCGCCAAGTATTCGGAAGCAATGGAGGCGACCGTCCTCGACGATCAGGGCCAGGAGCGTACTTTGATCATGGGCTGCTACGGCATCGGTATCGGCCGGACGGTGGCGGCGGCCATCGAGCAGAACCACGACGAAAACGGTATTATCTGGCCGCTGCCGATCGCTCCGTTCCAGGTCCTGGTGACGATGGTCAACCCCAATGACGCCGAAGTCAAGGCGTCCGCCGAAACTCTCTACGAGCAGCTGACGGTGCGTGGGGTGGAGGTGCTGCTCGACGACCGGGACGAGCGCCCCGGCAGCAAGTTCAAGGATGCCGACCTGATCGGTATCCCGCTGCGGATCACCGTCGGCGCCCGCGGCCTCAAGGACGGGGCGTTTGAACTGCAGCAGCGGCGCGGCGGTCAGCGCAGCATGGTGCCGGTCGCGGAGGCGGTCGAGACCGTTGCCGAGTGGATTCGGCGGGAGCTGGCCTGATGCCTTCGGACAGACCTGACGAGGGGAGAGCGGATGGGTGAGCTGACCATAGACAACAGCGGGCGCCTGCTCGTACCGCAGCCGGCGGCCCGCGACCTCGGCGCGAAGCCCCTTGAGCTTGTCTCCTCATCGTCCGAACATCTGCTGTTGAGAGCAAGTGAAGGCAAGGGGCAGGTGATCCTGGCGGGGACTCTGGGGGACCTGGGCGTCGCCGATCTGCTCTCCTTCTGCAACATGTTCCGAAAGACCGGCATTCTACGCTTCGGCCTCAGCGGCGGCGTCAAGGAGTTGTACTTTCAGCAGGGGGAGATCGTCTTTGCCGCCAGTACCTTCCCCGAGGAAGACTTGGGCGAGATCCTCTGCGAGTTGGGAAAACTTACCCCGGAACGTCTCCAGAAAATCCGTCAGGCCGCTTTCGGCCGGGCGTCTCTCGGCAAGACTCTCGTCGATACGGGGATCGCGACACCAAAGGATCTCTGGCTTGCCACCCGTTATCAGGTCGAGACGATCGTCTACCACCTGTTTACTTTTCACCAGGGGCATTTTTCGTTTTTGGCCAAATCCCTGGAGAAAGAAGAAATCGTCCGGCTCTCGATGAGCACCCAGAACCTCATCATGGAGGGGCTGCAACGGGTTGACGAACGGGCTCTCTTCATGCGCAGTGTTGGCTCGCTCGATGCCGTGCCGGTGCCCACCGGGAAGAGCACCGAGCTTGATGCCAGCGAAGAGCGTCTCATGACGTTGGTGCGCGACGGCAAGCTGATGGTCAGGGAGGTGCTGCGCCGCAGCGGACTTGGCGAATTTGCCGGGCTCAGGCTGCTGTATCAGTTGATTGACAAAAAAGTTCTGAAGATGGAAGACGCCCCGATTGTCCGTCTCGAAGGGGTGATCGGCGAGATTCTTACCATTTTCAACGGCGCCCTGGTTGTCCTTTACCGACGGATCGCCGAGAAAAATCCGCATTTCGATCAGGAAGTCCGCCGGTTCCTGCGTGATCTGCCCCAGCCGTTTTCCTATGTGTTCCGGGATGTTCATCTTCTTGCCGACGGTTCCCTGGACGGCGGTCGCATCCTGATGAATCTTTCGGGGCTTGAAGAGTCGGATCAGAAACGGTTGCTGGCCGATGCGCTGAGTGAAGTGGTTTATATGGAATGCGTCGCTGCCAGGCGCGACCTGGGCGAGGCGGCCGGAGCGGAACTGATTCAAAGGGTCCAGGAGATATCCCGCCGGATCAAGACTCTTATCGGGAGGACTGCATGAAAGATCAGGCCAGAGAGCGACTCATCTTCGCGCTCGATGTCGATGAATTTGAAGAAGCCGAGCGCTGGGTGAAGCTGCTGCACGACAGGGTCGGTGTTTTCAAGGTCGGGAAGCAGCTTTTTACCCGTTGCGGTCCCGAGGTTGTGCATATGGTTCGCGGCGAAGGCGCAGACGTCTTTCTCGATCTCAAGTATCACGATATCCCCAACACCGTGGCAATGTCCGGGGTGGAGGCCGCTCGCCTGGGAGTGCGGATGTTTAATCTGCACGCACTGGGGGGACGCCAGATGATGGAGCGGGCGGTGGCCGAGCTCGACCGCCGCTGGCCGAAAGGAAGTCCGGAACGGCCGCTGCTGCTGGCTGTGACGATTCTGACTTCGGCCACGTCTGAGACCCTTCACGAGGTGGGGATCGATCAGCCTGTCGAGGAGCTGGTGCCTCGGCTGGCTCGACTGGCCCAGCAGGCGGGCTTGGACGGCGTTGTTGCGTCACCGAAAGAGGTGGAGGCGATCAGGGCTGTCTGCGGTCGGGATTTTGCCGTGGTGACGCCGGGAGTTCGTCCCTCGTTCGCCGCACTTGACGATCAGAAGCGGGTGACGACCCCCGCCGAGGCGATTGCGGCCGGAGCCGACTATCTGGTCATCGGCCGGCCCATTTCGGCGGCCACGGATCCGGTGGCGGCTGCCGAAAAGATCCTTGAAGAGATCGCCGGGGCACTGGAGCGGCATTAGACGATGGCCGATTGGATCTATGGCGTCAATCCCGTGCAGGAGGCCTTGTCCGGCAGCCGCCGTCGACCTCTGGAGGTTCTGGTCGTGCGCGATGGCCGTTCAGCACGGCTGGAAGGGGTGCTTCGCACCGCACGGAGTGCCGGTATTCCGGTTCGGGAGGCGGAGCGAGCCGAGTTGACCCGGATGGCGGGGCATCCTCACCATCAGGGTGTTTTGCTGCGCGTCGCCCCCTTTGACTATATCCCCCTCGAAGACCTTCTTGCCCGGTGGCGCGAAACAGGGCGTCCCGGGCTTTTTCTGGTTCTCGACGGCATCACCGATCCTCATAACTTCGGTGCCCTTTTGCGCGACGCCGATGCCGCCGGCTGCCAGGGCGTCATTGTTCCAAAAGACCGTGCCTGCCCCGTCACCGCCGTGGTTGAAAAATCCGCCGCCGGGGCACTGTCGCACCTTCCTCTCTGCCAGGTGACCAATATCTCCCGCACTCTCGACACCCTGAAAGCAGAAGGGATCTGGGTTTACGGACTGGCCGGGGACGAGGGGGCGACGGATCTCTATCAGGCGGACCTGCAAGGCGATGTCGCTTTGGTCATCGGCAGCGAGGGGGGCGGATTGCGCCTCAACAGCCGCCGCCACAGCGACCTGTTGCTGAGCATCCCGATGTCCGGAGGGGTCACCTCCCTGAACGCGTCGGCCGCTGCCGCGGTGGCGCTCTTTGAGGCCGTGCGGCAGCGGCGTTCAATATAAAAAAATGGGGTGCCTCCAGGAGGGAGAAAGGCACCCCAAAAAGGTAGTGATTGATGTGATTCAAATATAACCCCAGCGGTCGTAATTGTCAAATGTGCCCCCGTCAGACGTGGCGGAAGAAGTGTGCAACGGCGCAACCCGGGGCTCAGGACCTGCCAAGAGACTGCGCGCGGAATACGCGTGAAAAAAGACAAACAGGTTGACACCGGGCTGCGAATGGATTATAAGTCTTTCTTCGTCAGCGTGCCCCCGGCATATAAATAGATGGAAATAGATGGCAAAATTTTTTCTTGCATTTTGTCTGGTGCTGATGTATAACCCGCCACCTGTGCTGGCGTAGCTCAATCGGTAGAGCAGCTGATTTGTAATCAGCAGGTTGCGGGTTCAATTCCTGTCGCCAGCTCCAGTGGGCACCCGGCATTCGTGAGCGTGCCGTTAACAAGATAAAAAGGTCCCCATGGAGGGGTTCCCGAGCGGTCAAAGGGAGCAGACTGTAAATCTGCCGCCGTAGGCTTCGGAGGTTCGAATCCTCCCCCCTCCACCACTTAAACGCATGCCGGACGAGTTTCGGGCGGCGTCCCCCAGGAGGCAAGAGCCGATAAGACTGGGGCCGACGGACGAAATGGCGTCCAAAACGCTTCAAGGGTGATAGAGTTTGGGCGGGAGTAGCTCAGTTGGCTAGAGCATCAGCCTTCCAAGCTGAGGGTCGCGGGTTCGAGTCCCGTTTCCCGCTCCAAATTTATAACTCTCCGCAGGTCGATCAGGATATAGGCCCACATAGCTCAGCAGGTAGAGCACTTCCTTGGTAAGGAAGAGGTCACCGGTTCAAGTCCGGTTGTGGGCTCCATCCGTCGATATGGGGGGATTTTTCTGCTTTAGTTTTCGTTACCAGCGGCCCCGATCGAGCTTTGAATCATTGGGTGGCCATCGTTATCAACTGATTCGTAAAGTTTGAGAGCGCAAAGAGACAAAGGGAGGTTGACGCAATGTCCAAAGCCAAATTTGAAAGAACCAAGCCCCATGTCAATATTGGGACGATCGGTCACGTTGACCATGGCAAAACGACCCTGACAGCGGCCATCACCAAGGTGCTGGCAGAAGTCGGTGGCGCCGAGTTCAAGGCCTTTGACCAGATTGACAACGCTCCTGAGGAGCGTGAGCGTGGCATCACCATCGCCACCGCCCACGTCGAATATCAGACTGAAAATCGTCACTACGCGCACGTTGACTGCCCCGGCCATGCCGACTACGTCAAGAACATGATCACCGGCGCGGCGCAGATGGATGGAGCAATCCTGGTGGTGTCGGCCGCCGACGGCCCGATGCCTCAGACCCGCGAGCACATCCTGCTTGCCCGTCAGGTCGGTGTGCCGGCGATCGTTGTGTTCCTCAACAAGGCCGACATGGTCGACGATGAGGAGCTGATGGAGCTGGTCGAGCTCGAGGTCCGTGAGCTTCTCAGTGCCTACGACTTCCCCGGTGATGATATTCCGATCATTGCCGGCAGCGCCCTGGCCGCCCTTGAAGGCCGTGACGACGAAATCGGCAAGAACAAGGTTCTTGAGCTGATGGCCGCCGTCGATAGCTATGTTCCCGAACCGGAGCGTGCCATAGACCGCCCGTTCCTGATGCCCGTCGAGGACGTGTTCTCGATCTCGGGTCGCGGAACTGTTGCCACCGGTCGTGTCGAGCGCGGAGTCGTCAAGGTCGGTGAAGAGGTCGAGATCGTCGGGATGAAGGAGACGAGCAAGACCGTTGTGACCGGTGTCGAGATGTTCCGCAAGCTTCTCGATCAGGGGCAGGCCGGCGACAATGTCGGAGTTCTGCTTCGCGGCGTGAAGCGCGAGGACATCGAGCGTGGCCAGGTTCTGGCGAAGCCGGGCTCGATCACCCCGCACACCAAGTTCAAGGCCGAGGCCTATGTTCTGACCAAGGAAGAAGGCGGCCGTCACACTCCGTTCTTCAAAGGTTATCGTCCGCAGTTCTACTTCCGCACCACCGACGTGACGGGGATTGTGGAGCTGCCTGAAGGGGTCGAGATGGTTATGCCCGGCGACAACATCGCCATGAGCGTGAGCCTGATCACCCCGATTGCGATGGACAAGGAGCTGCGGTTCGCGATTCGCGAAGGTGGTCGGACCGTTGGTGCCGGTGTCGTCAGCGAGATTATCGAGTAATAGAGGATATTCCCATGCCGAGCCAGAAAATCAGAATCCGTTTGAAAGCGTATGATCATAAATTGCTTGATTTGTCCGTGAATGAGATTGTGGACACCGCCAAGCGGACCGGAGCCCGGATTGCCGGTCCGGTACCGTTGCCGACTGTCATCAATCGCTATACCGTGTTGCGTGGCCCGCATGTCGACAAAAAGAGCCGTGAGCAGTTTGAAATGCGCACTCATAAGCGCCTGCTTGATATTCTTGACCCGACCCAGCAGACTGTTGATGCTCTTATGAAGCTCGATCTGTCGGCAGGTGTCGATGTGGAGATCAGGCTCTAGGGATTTTCATTCAACGAAGGTAAGGGTACCTGCAATGATAAAAGGAATCTTGGGTAAGAAGCTTGGGATGACCCAGGTCTTCACGACAGAGGGCAAACGGGTTCCGGTGACTGTTGTGGAAGCCGGTCCTTGCACGGTTGTGCAAAAGAAGACGGTCGAGACTGACGGATATAATGCCCTTCAGCTCGGCTTTGGCAGCAAGAAGGCCCATCGTGTGAACAAGCCGATGATGGGACACTTCAAGAAGGTCGGCCAGGGGGCGTTTGTCGCCCTGCGTGAGTTGCGGGTCGAAAATGTCGATGAGGTCCAGATCGGTGACCAGGTCAGCTGCGATTCGGTTCTCTCGATCGGCGACATTGTCGACGTGACCGGAACCAGCAAGGGGAAGGGTTTCCAGGGGGTTATCAAGCGCTGGAATTTTTCCGGCGGGCGTTCGACCCACGGTTCGATGTTTCACCGCGCTCCGGGTGCCATCGGCGCCAGTGCATGGCCGTCACGTGTCTTTAAGGGCAAGAAGATGGCTGGCCAGATGGGTAATGTGCGCGTGACAACTCAGAATCTTGAGATTGTCGATGTTCGTCCTGAACAGAACCTGGTTTTGGTCAAGGGGGCCATCCCCGGTCCGAAAAATGCCCTGGTTGTTATCACACGGGGCGTCAAGGCCAAATAATAGGTCCCGTTTAGAAATAGGACTTGGGAGATTACCATGGCGAAGATTGCAGTCTACGACATAAATAAAAATCAGGTCTCTGAACGTGAGCTGGCAGACGGCGTTTTTAATGCCGACGTCAAGGGCTATCTGATTCACGATATGGTTCGCTATCAGCTCGCTGCGCGGCGTCAAGGAACTGCCGACAGTAAAACCCGCAGCGAAGTCGCCGGCGGCGGCAAGAAGCCTTACAAGCAAAAGGGGACAGGTAACGCCCGTCAGGGTTGCATTCGTGCACCACACTATGTGGGTGGCGGTGCGGCTTTTGGTCCGAGCCCCCGCAACTATGCCTTCAAGTTGAACCGAAAGGTTAAAAAGGCCGCGCTCTGCAGCGCCTTGTCTGTTCGCTTTAAGGAGGAGAAGCTGACGGTTCTCAATGTGATCGAACTGGAGAAGGTCAGCACAAAGGGATTTGCCGAGGTGCTGAAACGTTTCGACCTGGCGAACACTTTGGTTGTTACCGGCAACGCGAACCCCAGCCTTGAGTTGTCGGCTCGCAACCTTCCTCATGTGAAAGTCTTGCGGGCTGAGGGGGTTAATGTCTATGACCTGATGAAGTATGCGAATCTGGTCATTACGGAAGAGGCCGTCTCCCAGTTGGAAGGAGCGCTAGCACAATGAAACCTCTGCATCAAATTATCAAAAAGCCTCTGATTACCGAAAAATCGAGTCTGCAGAAGGAGACCAGCCGCCAGGTCGCATTTGAGGTGGCTCTCGACAGCAATAAGATCGAGATCAAGCAGGCGGTCGAAAAGGCTTTCGATGTCAAGGTCGAAAACGTCAATACCGTTCTGGTTGCCGGCAAGGTTAAGCGCGTCGGCCGTCAATTCGGTAAACGTTCCAACCGCAAGAAGGCCTATGTGACCCTCGCTGAGGGGCACGATATCGATTTCTTCGGCGTCTAACGGACTGCATACTTAGCGATACGGAGTTAGGATAATGGCGATCAAAAAGTTTAAGCCGACCTCGGCCGGCCGTCGTCACATGACCTCGTCCAATTTCGAGGAAGTCACGACGTCCACCCCGGAGAAATCCCTGGTTGGTCCGTTGAAGTCTACTGGTGGCCGGAATAATTATGGCCGGATTACAAAGCGCCATACTGGTGGTGGCCACAAGCGCAAATACCGCATTATTGATTTCAGGCGGGACAAAAAGGAGATTCCGGCCAAGGTCGTTTCCGTTGAATATGACCCGAACCGCTCCGCCCGCATTGCGCTGCTCAATTACGTAGACGGCGAAAAGCGTTACATCCTTGCTCCGGCCGGCCTGAGTGTCGGTGACTTGGTCATTGCGAGTGATCAGGCTGATATCAAGCCGGGTAATGCCCTTTCGATTCGGGCGATCCCTCTTGGAACCTGGGTCCATAATGTCGAGTTGAAGGTCGGCAAAGGTGGACAGATGGCCCGTAGTGCCGGGACCTACGCGATGATTGCAGCCAAGGAAGGCAAATATGCCCAGCTGCGGCTGCCTTCCGGCGAGGTTCGCCTTGTCCTGCAGGATTGCTGTGCGACTGTCGGGCAGGTCGGTAATCTCGATCACGAAAACGTCAAGATCGGTAAGGCGGGCCGTAACCGTTGGCTTGGCAAGCGCCCGCAGTCCCGCGGCGTAGCGATGAACCCGGTCGACCATCCCCATGGTGGTGGTGAGGGGAAAAGCTCTGGTGGGCGCCATCCTGTAACCCCGTGGGGTGTGCCGACGAAGGGTTACAAGACGCGCGTGAACAAGCGTACCGACCGTTTCATCGTACGGCGGCGTACCAAATAACCACCTTTTGCGATAGAGGAGACGGCAGTGGCAAGATCGATCAAAAAAGGGCCGTATATCGAAGGGAGCCTGATGCGGAAAATCGAAGGCGACCAGGGGGCCAATTCAAAGAAGGTGATCAAGACCTGGTCCCGGCGTTCGACCATTATCCCCGAATTTGTAGGGTTGACTTTCGCCGTGCATAATGGCAAAAAGTTCATCCCCGTATTTGTTACGGAGAATATGGTTGGGCATAAGCTCGGTGAATTCGCTCCGACCCGGACCTATTACGGGCACGGCGCTGATAAAAAGAGCAAGGTCCGGAAAAAGTAACGATTCCGCTTAAGGAGTTTTAGCTCATGGAAGCCAGAGCAAAGTTGAGTTATGCACGCCTTTCGCCTCAGAAGACACGTCTTGTTGTCGATATGGTGCGCGGCAAAGGGGTGCAGGATGCCCTGAATATTCTCAAATTCTCTCCGCAGAAAGCTGCTGCCATTGTTTCAAAGCTGGTCAGTTCCGCAGTTGCTAATGCTGAGCAGAAGGGTGTCTCGGATGTTGACCACCTGTTTGTCAAGGCGATCACCGTCGATCAGGGACCGGCGCTGAAGCGATTTCTGCCTCGTGCGCAGGGACGTGCCACGAAAATTCGCAAGCCGACCAGCCACATCCTGGTCATCCTTGATGAAAAATAATCTAACAGCCTGTTAGGGAGGTGAGAGTTTGGGCCAGAAAGTACATCCCATTGGATTTCGTCTCGGGGTCATCAGAACCTGGGACTCGAAATGGTACGCCGAAGCTGATTACGCCAAATTGCTGCATGAGGACATCAAGCTTCGCGATTATCTGAAGAAGCGCCTGTTTCATGCGGGAATTTCCAAGATCGAGATCGAGCGTGCGGCCAGCAAGGCAAAGGTGAATATTTACGCTGCGCGCCCCGGAATCATCATCGGCAAAAAGGGGTCAGAGGTTGAGGCTCTGAAAAAAGAGCTGGCCAAACTCACCGATAAAGAGGTCTTCATCAATATTCAGGAAGTCCGCAAGCCTGAAATTGATGCTCAACTGCTGGCCGAGAATGTCGCCCTTCAGCTCGAACGTCGTGTTGCCTTCCGTCGGGCGATGAAGAAAGGTGTGAGCCAGGCGCTCAAGTTCGGTGCGCTCGGCGTTAAGATCCACTGCGGCGGCCGTCTCGGCGGCGCTGAAATTGCCAGGACGGAGTGGTACCGCGAGGGCCGGGTACCGTTGCACACTCTGCGTGCGGACATTGACTACGGTTTCGCCGAAGCCAAGACGACCTATGGGATCATCGGGGTCAAGGTGCTTATCTTCAAGGGTGAAGTCCTCTCGCGGGAACAGTAAAAAGCATAGGAGTCATTGATCATGTTAATGCCCAAGAAGGTTAAACATAGGAAACAATTCAAGGGGCGCATGAAAGGTGCTGCTGCTGGAGGGACCGAACTTAACTTCGGGGATTTCGGGCTCCAGGCGACCGAATGCAGCTTTCTTTCGTCCCGTCAAATCGAGGCGGCCCGTCGTGCTATGACCCGTTACATCAAACGTGGCGGCAAGATCTGGATTCGCACGTTTCCCGACAAGCCCTTGACCCGCAAGCCGGCAGAGACCCGTATGGGCAAAGGGAAGGGTTCGCCCGACAGCTGGGTTGCTGTCATTCGGCCAGGCATGATGCTGTATGAGATGCAAGGAGTCGAAGAGGACGTGGCTCGTGAGGCCTTTCGCCTTGCCGCTCACAAGCTCCCCATGAAGACCAGGTTTGTGTGCAGGGAGGAGGCGTCTCATGAAGGCTAATGAACTTATGGATCTCAGCGTTGAGGAACTGGGGAAAAAAGGCCAGGAGCTCAACCAGGAACTTTTCAACCTGAAGTTCCAGCTGCATACCGGGCACCTTGAAAACAATGCCCGGATCCCCCAGATAAGAAAAGACATCGCACGGGTCAAAACCGTTTTGCGGCAGAAGCTGGGATAATGAGGACTGATATGACGAGCGAGCGTGGAAATCGGAAAACCCGTATCGGGGTAGTGGTCAGCGACAAGATGGACAAGACCGTGGTTGTCAAGGTCGACCAGCTTGTGCTGCACCCCGTTTATAAGAAATACATCAAGCGCAGAGTGACCTGCAAAGCTCATGACGAGCAGAATGTCTGTGCGGTTGGTGACAAGGTGCTGATCGTGGAGACCAGACCGCTGTCCCGTGGCAAGCGGTGGAGAGTCCGCGAGATTCTTGAAAAGAACCCAACCGTCTAGGAGATACATGTCATGATTCAGATGCAGACGATGCTTGATGTTGCAGACAACTCCGGAGCCCGGAAGCTTTGCTGCATCAAAGTGATCGGCGGCTCCAAACGCAAATATGCGGGCCTAGGAGACATCATCATCTGTTCCGTCAAGGAGGCCCTTCCGAACTCAAAGGTGAAGAAGGGGGATGTGGTGCGTGCCGTCATCGTCCGGACGGCCAAAGAAGTCCCACGGCCCGACGGTTCTTATATTCGTTTCGACAACAATTCGGCTGTGGTGGTGAATGCTGCCGGAGAGCCGGTCGGTACTCGTATTTTCGGACCCGTTGCCCGTGAACTTCGGGCGCGGCGCTTCATGAAGATTGTATCGTTGGCGCCGGAAGTCCTTTAATACAGCCAC
>Ga0102950_1000405_pt1 | contig 12091 bp, 11 predicted proteins | sample SalPon2A_B_D2_MG_FD_78505 | JGI IMG/M metagenome (GOLD analysis project Ga0102950, IMG submission 78505) | Soil microbial communities from South San Francisco under conditions of wetland restoration - Salt Pond MetaG R2A_B_D2_MG | ecosystem: Environmental > Terrestrial > Soil > Wetlands | place...
CATATCTATCCTTGCATCCGGATCGTTAGGAACTAACGCCAAGTATTCTTTATAATTGACGATAGCCTGTTCAAACATGCGAGAATCATTTTTTAAATGTGCTAGCTGTAATATTGAGGCGGTATCTTTGGGATTACTTTTTAATTTTGCTTCAAGGTCATTTATCTGCTGTATATTATTTAAATTAACTCCTGAGTTTTGACCCTGATTGAAACTCTGATTATCATTTGGTATCTCGGTAGAATTGAAAACTCCTGATAAAAATAAAATGATTACTGCTATTCCAAGTCCGACAGAAATAATTGTAATTGTCCTAATATTATTTAATTTCTTCCTTGCTTCTGTTTGAGCAGAGGATTTTACATTAGAAGATTTTTGAAGATTTTTTTTATTCGATTTAGACTTTGATTTATGGGGACTGTTAACCCCAGGCTTATTCTCTTTTGGTAATTCTTGCTTCTTAGTAGTTTTAGTATTTTTTAGCTTTATACCGCACCCTGAACAAACATCATTTGAAGGATCATTCTCTTCACCGCAATTCTCACAAATCAGAATGTTTTTAAAATTATTTTCCTCCTCTTGGGAGTTTGCTTTTTCTTTTACGTTCTCTTCCTTAGGATTTTCTATTTTTAAAAGATTAAAACCGCACTCAGGACAAAATTTAAAATTATCTTCTATTTTCGAACCGCAATCAGGACAATACTTAGCCATTTGATTTCAACTCTTTCATTCCTGAATTAACTAATTCTTTGAAATCCTTAGAAAATTTGAATGTAGGGACAAAATGTTCCGGAACGAAAACTGATTCTCCGGTTTTCGGATTACGCGCTTGACGAGAATTTTTTTTCTTTACTTTATAACTACCAAAGCCGCGTATTTCAATTCCTTTTCCTTCTTTTAAAGCTTCAATAACGGTTTTAAAAAAACCTTCAATTATAGCTTCTGTTTCTAGTTTCGTAAGTCCAGTTCCTGCTGCAACTTTATCAACTATATCTGCCTTAGTCATATCATTACCCTATTCATTTAATTTTATAAACTATTGTAAATTAACTATTTAAATTATCAAACATTTAAGGGAAAATCAATTATTACAAATTCATTTGGCCATTTAATCACTACAAAATATTCAATTAAATTTATAAAAAAAGTCTCAAAATGAAATGAAAAAATTTATTGAGACATCATATTTTATAAAATATGCAGAGAAGAAATAATTTATTAAATGGTATAAAAATTGTTAAAAATTGTTAAAAAACGAAGTTTTATGGATCTTCTTGATATTATAATATTTTCACTAAAATTATTTGCCTTAACGTCACTCATCATTGTGTCTATTTCGTATTTTATTTTCAAACTTAAAGATAGGTCAAGAGTTAAACCATATATGGAGAAAAATACCATAGAAACTTCAGGCACAGTATTAAGAGTGGAAAAAGTACCTGTCCAAAATACAAACCAAAGGTATCAAATTTTAAATGATGAGTCTTTAAATTTCAATAAAAAACGTATAAGAATAGAAAAGCCAGTAGTTATAAATAAATTTTTAACTCAGCCAATCGGTAACTCAAAAGAAGCTGAAGAAGAACGAAAGATATTTAATATTTTTCGTCATTACTCAAAAAATTCAATTGAACCAATGCACAAAATAAAACTTTAAAATTTCTGACTAATACTCTTTTCTAATATCTATTTTCATTACTCAATTTAATTTGTCGATTCCTTAAAAACCATATTTTTTGCCATCTCATTTACATCGTAAGGCGCTGGTGCACCGCCTAGGTATTTATGAAACCAATCTAAATGAGCATCATAATAAAGCGGCATTGACTTAATATAATTTGGCCAATGTCCATCATTTTTAAAAATTATTAGTCTCGAATCAATGCCAAGGGTTTGCAATGTAGTAAAGTATTGTATGCTTTGCGTATAAGGAACTCTATAATCTTTTTGGCCGGTAATAATTAATGTTGGAGTTGAAAAATTTCTTACATAGGTAGAAGGAGACCATTTGGTATATAGATCCGAATTCCAAGGCTGGCCTTTTAAATCCCAGTTTGGGAACCATAGTTCTTCAGTAGAGCCCCAAAAGGATTTTAAATCATAAATTCCCATCATTGAAGCGAGACATTTAAAACGTTTGGTTTTCGCCTGAAACCAATTCATCATATATCCGCCAAATGACCAGCCCATAGCACCTACTCTATTCTTATCAACATAAGGAAGCTTTTCCAAAGCGTCAGTAACTTTCATTAAATCTTCAAAAACTTTCCCCCCCCAATCACCAGATATTTCAGAAGTAAATTTTTGTCCGTATCCTGTAGAGCCGTGAGGATTAGGAAATGCAACTACATATCCGGCACCGGGATAAACCTGCCAATCACCTCTAAATGAATCCATCCATTGCCCTTGAGGTCCTCCATGAACATTTAAAATAAGCGGATATTTTTTACCGGGATCAAAATTATGAGGCTTGACAATAAATACTTCTATATTACTTCCATCTGCTCCATTTACCCACATTTTTTCTGCCGGCCGGACATCAACATCTTTAAGAAATTTTTTATTAAACGATGTTTGTTCTACATATAATCTATTGGACAAATTAATCATATATAATTCTCTCGGCTTACCAACTTCACTCGCAGCATAGTAAATAAATTTATTATCCGGGGAAACATCAAAACCTGTAATAGATTGACTGACAGTAACGGGTGAAATTTGTTCAGATTGAATATCAATATTAAATATAGGAGAATATCCTTCAACTTCACCTGTAAAATATATAGTTTTAGAATCGGGGCTCCATTTGAAATCGTCAATCCAATTATCAAAACTATTTGTAATAATTTTTGTTGTTTTGGTTTTACGGTCATAAAGTGCAATTCTAAAACGATCGGATTCATATTTGGGAATTACCTGAGTTCTATAGGCAATATATCTGCCGTCAGGTGAATATATCGGCCAGCCATCCCATGCTTTATTATCTTTTGTAATATCAACTGCGTCACCGCCTGTAACCGGAACAGACCAAAGATCAGCATTGGTTGAAGCTTCCGGATCATAATCATGATTCGATACATAACAAAGCTCTTTACTATCCGGTGAAAAATTATAACCGATTCCTCCACCTAACATGAAAGTAGGTGAAACATAAGTTCCTGGAGTCAAGTCGGTGTATGATTTTTTTGTTAAATCATAAACGAAAACATGAGTGTATTTACCATTTGAATATTGAGTCCAATGTCTAAACAATAAATGATCGGTAACATAAGCTTGAATTGGTCCTTTAGCCGAAGTTGAGTCCAATTCTTTATTACAATTATCATCAGATCCGCATTGAGGATACACGTCCGTAGAAAATGCTATCAGATTTCCATTGGGAGATAAAACCGGTGCATCAATACCGGTTGATAAATAAGTAATTTGATTAGTGCTTTTATTTCCAAACATATACTGAAACAGTTCCGGAGTGCCTGTTCTTGTTGAAACAAAATAAATACTTTTACTATCATTTGACCAAACCGGATCGTAATCAGCTTTGGGATTATTCGTAATATTTGTTGTATCGGAACCGTTAAAATTCATTACATAAACTTCTGTATTAGAAGTACCTTTAGGCAGATCATAACTGGCTAATGTAAATGCAACCATTTTCCCATCCGGAGATATTACCGGAGAACCAATATTTTTTATTTTATATAAATCGGCAATGGTGAAAGCTTTTTTTTGCGGAAGGATTTTAATACTAACAATTAGAAAAGCTGCTATCAAAAATTGTAAAAAGTATTTCATTTTACTCAACTTATTTTGTTTTGAAAAATATCTTTTAATAAATTATATAAAAATTAATTTAAATACTTATTTTAAATTCAAATTAAAATCTGTACAAATTGTTTAAATTTTAGGTAATCTTTCCAAAAAAGAACTATTAGAAAGGATTGCAAAGGTATCGGTTTTTCTCAATTCATCTAAATTAAAGCAATTCATATAACTCATGGAACTTCTCAAACCATCAGAAATACTGTCTATCACATTCTTAACTACTCCCTTATATCCGACCATTGTTTCTTCACCTTCGATAAATTCATTTCTCATTTTAACGCCGAACGATGCTGAACCTCTATATTTTTTCCAGAGCTGACCATTATATTTTATAACCTCACCTGGAGTTTCTCTTGTACCGGAAAGCATTCTTCCAAGCATAACTGCATCAGCACCTAAAGAGATTGCTTTTGCAATATCTCCAGAACTTTTAATTCCGCCGTCAGCAATTATACTTATTTTTAATTTTTGATCATTCCTGTAAAACAAAACATTTAATAAGGAGGATACTTGTCCGATTCCGATTCCCGTTTGGATTGAAGTAGTACAAACACTTCCGCTGCCTATACCGACTCTTACTGCATCGGCACCCGAATCTTGTAAACGTTTTAAACTGGCACCATGCGCAATATTACCGACAATAATTTTTACATCAAATTTTTTCTTTATTTCTTCCGTCTTTTGGAGCACAGCATTATTGTTAGCATTCGCAGTATCAATACAAATAATATTTTGATATTCTACAAGTTTTTCAACAACCTCAATAGGCGTATTTATAGCAACCGAAACTGCCTTTACAGATCCATTATTTTTTTCATCTTTTAATACTTCTTCAAGCGAAGAATCGAAACGATTGAGAATACCTAAACAACCGAGCTTAGTTAATTCTTTAGCCATCTCTGGGCCAGTAACTGTATCCATCGGACTCGAAAGTACAGGTAAAGAAAGATGTAAATCTAAAAAATTACAAACCGTTGTAGCCTCTGTTCTTGAACGAATCCTCGATACTTCTGTCGGAATTAAACTTATATCATCATAGGTTAAAGATTGATTAAATTCATTCATCTCTCTTTTTGAATATATTTTCATAGAATTCCCTTTAATAAAGACTTTCTAATTTTTAATAATTTATTTACAAGTGAAATATTAACGAAAGGAAAAGTATTTATCATGATTCTAATAATGTTTCCATTTCATCCAAAAGTTCATTCATTTTGCGGGTTACCGCTATCACGGGTTCGGGTGAGTTCATATCTACACCGGCAGTTTTTAAAATATTGATCGGATAATCCGAATTGCCTGACTTGAGAAAGTTAAGATATTTTTCAATGGCAGGTTGTCCTTCTTTTTTAACTTTTTTTGTTAAAACTTCAGATGCTGCAAATCCGGTGGCATATTGATAAACATAAAAATTGTAATAAAAATGAGGAACTCTTGACCAGGTATATTCTTCCTCTTTATTTATTATCATTTCAGGTCCCCAATATTTTTGATATAAATCTTTATACAGTGAACACAAAACATCAGGTGTTAACGCTTCTCCTTTTTCTGTTTTCTCATAAACTGTAGATTCAAATTCGGCAAACATCGTCTGGCGGTAAAAAGTAGAAGCAATATTGCTTAAATATTTTTCAATTAAATATAATTTTTCGGATTTTTTTTCGGCATGTTCAATTAAATAATCCAAAAGTAAAGATTCATTAAATGTAGAAGCAACTTCGGCAACAAAAATGGAATAATTTGCATAAATAAACGGCTGAGTTTTACCTGTATAATACGAATGCATATTATGTCCCATCTCGTGAGCAAGGGTGAAAACGTCATTTAAATTTTCAGACCAGTTTAATAATACATACGGATGAACTCCAAAAGTTGTTCCAGAAGAATAAGCGCCGCTTCTTTTTGCTTGAGTCTCAAATACATCGATCCACCTATTGTTAAAAGCAGTATTTAATGTCGACAAATAATCTTGCCCTAAAGGTTGAAGAGCATTTAGAACTATTTCTTTACCTTCTTCAAATAAATATTTTTTTTCGGTTTCCTCCTGGAATAATGTAACATAAACGTCAAAGGGATGAAGTTCATCCAGCTTCAGCAATTTCTTTTTTAAAGAAGCCCATCTGTGCATGGGAGTTAAATTTTTATTTGCAGATTTAATCAAATTATCATAAACAGAAGTCGGAATATTGTTACCATCTAATGCAGCTTCTCTTGCAGAATTGTATTTACGTGTTTTGGAATTAAAAATATTAGCTTTTAAATTACCGTTAAACAAAACAGAAAATGTATTTGCATAATCTATATATTTGCCGTAATAATTTTTAAATACCCTTTTCCGGAAGTCTCTATTTTTAGAATACATAGCTGAATAATACCTTGCATGAGATACTTCATAATCATTTCCGCTCTCATCTTTAATTAATGGGAATTTTAATTCAGCATTTGTAAAAATTGAAAATGCATTATAAGGTATTTGATGTATTTCTGCTGAGAGTGCAAGAATTTCTTCCTGTTCTTTACTTAAAGTATGAACTTTCGTCCTGAGTATATCTTCAATATGATGCCGGTATATTTTCAACTCATTGTTTGATTCAATCATTTGAATAAGTTTATCGTCTGGAATTTCAAGTAATTCAGGCTTTATAAAGGAAGAAGCAGAAAATACTTTTGAAAAAAGATTCTTTATACGATCATGCATTGCTTGATATTTTTGCACTCTCATATCGCTGTCGAAAGAAAGAGAAGAGTATAGATACAATCTCTCTAATTTAGTTCCCATAGAATCATCAAATTGAAAACACTTAAGGAGAGTGTTAGTATCTTTTGAGAGTTGACCTTCAAACTTTTTATAATTGATAATATTATTCTCTACCCATTTAAAATCCGCTTCCCATAATTCATCGCTTTTAAAAATCGGAGAAATATCCCATTTAAAATTATCTTCTATTTCATTCCTGGTTGGTAAAACTGCTTGCTCACTTTCGGAAAAAAATTTTCCGATAGAATTATTTGAAAAAGGCATACTGAGAGAATTCCCTGTATATTAATAATAAAAAGTTTTCTAAAAGGACGTTTTAATTTATAAAATAATAAATTAAAGATGAACAATTATTTGAAATTATTGAGGTGAAATTAAATGGACTTTTTCGGTCAAAATCTCAATAAAATTTATTGAGGGATAATTTATTTATCATGAATTAATATGCAGTAGCCAGTTCAACTCTTAAATTTCCTGTAAAATTATAAAATTGAATTACCAATCTATCAGGTACATAACCTGATATATTTTCATATTTACCAGCAGTTTTTTTTGTAAACCGTTCAGCATATAAAGATTTATAATTATTGCTGGATACTATAACTTCAACATACCCGGATTTATAATTATCAACCGAAACAAAAATTACTGATTCAGCTTCACTTAAATTTGTCTGTTCAACCAAATCGTATGTTATTTCATCGGCATTTATATAAAAAGAAAATGAATCGAAGTAGCTTAGTATGATCGGTTCATTTACATTACCGCCCTTATTATTAGGGTCAGTGATATCATCTCGGCATCCGGACAATATAAATATTACTAAAGTAATTGGAACAGCAAGAATTTTAATTATTTTTTTAATTCTTGGCATTTTAAATATTATTTTAAAACAAGAACGCTGTCAATTCCTTTGCAATAGTTAGCATAACTTTGTATGCCTAGAATAAATATCTCCCTTTTACCATTTTTATCAAAAAGGAATGTGGCGGGGATACCACCATTCCATCTTGGACTTAACATTTTCATTATTTGTATTCCGCTTTTTTCTTGAACAACATAGACGGGATGTTCAAATTTCTCCTTTGTCAAAAAGGGAATAACAACGGAATCAATCTTGGATGTAAGATCGACACTTAAACTGAGAAAGTCAACATCTTTATCATTATAAGCTCCATATAATTCACTGATATCAGGTAACTCTTTTACACTCGGCTTTGCCCATGTAGCCCAAACATTTATAAAAAGAATTTTCCCTTTTCTATTTTCAATAATATTGTTAAGCTCATTCGCAGTTATAATGCCGACTTGAGGTTTATAACTTTCGTTTTGTGTTTTTTTATTTTGTTGAATTGTTTTATCCGAAGTTTTATTATTTGTGCAGCCTATAAATAATATTAGATATGATAAAAGAGTGAATGATATAATTTTGGATAGCTTCATTTGTCTGTTCTTTCAGTATTTAATATAAATTAAGTTGAAATTCATTCTATAGAAAAGAAATAATAATAGAATTCAATTTCAATAAATAATTTTAATTTATGTTTGAATAGAAATAATTAGAAATGAATCATAAAATCAAACGGATTAAATTGTTTCCAAAACTGTTCTGGCCGCGGTTACTTTCCCAACAAACCTGGATGCATAATCTGCCTGTAATCTTGGGGCTTCATGTTCGGCATAAGTTAAATAGTCATCAATCGATGAACATTCATATTGAATAACGTATGTCGATTCACCTTCAAGACTTGTAGGTATTTTTATTTTAAACATTCTGTGATTATTAAAATATCCAGTTCGTAATATTTCCGGAATGTGTGTATCTTTCATCCACTTAAACCATTCTGTCTCAACTTCTTTTTTGACAATAGTTGTAATGCTGTAAACAATCATTTTATTTCTTCTTCTTCCTAAAAAAATTCATTTAAGATTTTTATATAACATTATGCTATAAAAAATAACAGATAAATTTAATTATATATTAAGTATTAAAGAAAAATCAAATACTTTATTAATTAAAATTTAAATTGAATTGGAGATAATAGAGTGATTTTCCGCACTTATATTTTAAGTCACTGGCAAAATTAAAATCGGTCTATTATATTTCTATCGGCTCTTTCAAAAGGTTCTCCCCTGCCTTTTGAAGTTAAGGAGCTAAAGCCCAGTAATCGCCCGGTTACAGGGCTTTTTTATTTTAAAAAAAAGAATTTATTTGTGATTGGATTTGTAATCTTCAACGGTAAGTCCATAAATAAATAAATCTACGAGTTCCCCATTATAAGTTCTATGGTCGTTTCTCAATTTCCCTTCTTTATTAAATCCGAATTTCTCCGCGAGTTTAATACTTCTATTATTATCTGTCATTACACGTATAAAAAGACGGTTCATAAATAACTCATTAAAACAAAATGTAATTAAAACATTTAAAACTTCACTCATCAAACCTTTGCCTTCGAAATCCTTAGTAATTAAATATGCTAATTCAGCTTTTGGAATGACCCAATCAATATTTTTTATGCTAATATGACCGATATATTTTGAATCATTTTTACTCCAGATTCCAAATGAAAAAGATACTTGTTCATACCACTCAGCTATTTTAGTCTGGATATAAAGTTCGGTTGTTTTTTCATCGGTAGTATTAGCTAATGTTAAAGGGAAACTATCGAGAAGCCTATCTTTATTTTCCTGGATCAGTTCAAAAAAAGCTAATCCGTCGCCTTCGGTATATTTTTTAATTATCGTTCTGTCGGTTTCCAGTTGGTGAGATATGTTTAGAAGATTTTCCTGCATAAGTTTAATTTAAAATTATTTTACTCATTCATAATAATTTACTTTACAGCCGCATCCATCCCACATTCTTTCATAAGATTCCATTCTTTCACTTATAAATTTATTTGCTTGTTCGGTTGAATCGGCAACTCTAATTACTAATTCATTTTTTGAGCTTATTTCCTGAATAAGAATAATACCTTTCCAATCAAGCAACCTAATATGATCACTCATTAATGTATCCTTGTCTTTTAGAACCGAGACTTGACTTAATATCTCATTCAAATTTTCTTTAGGGAGAATTAAAAAATTTTGATCATTTAATTTTTCAATAATTTCTTCAATTTTCATTATCTGTATAATTTATTTTTATTATAGATTAAAATTAATAATTGGCAGAATTTTAAACAACGGCGGATTATTTTTTGCAAAGTTCAAAATTCCTATTTGAATACCTTTTAACTTATCAGCGAAATTTAATAATCCGATTGATATTCCATATTGATTTGTATATTCATTGTAACTTGCAACCGAAATGCCTCTCATATTTTCAGCAATAGACATTATTACAGAAGAATTAATACCGCTCATAGTATTTGTTTTCAACTTATAACCTGCGAAGCTAATTCCTTTAATAAAACTAGAATTTTCTATTACTCCTGCCGTAAAATTAATTCCGAATATTCCGTTTTCTTTTCCGGAAACTATAGCTAAACCGCTGAATGTTATTCCCTTAATATAATTTTGTGATACTATTGCTAATCCGCTTACATTTATTCCGCTTATTCCATCATTACCGACTAACGCTAAGCCGCCAAAATTTATGCCCTGCAATTTGCCCTTGGATGAAACATTTGCCAGACCACCGATGTTTATACCTGTTATGTACTTTTCAGAAACAAGAGCCAAGCCGCCAATGTTTAATCCTCCAATACCGCCATTTGCAACAGCAGCAAGACCTCCTAAATTGATTCCTGTAACTGAGCCATGAGAAGAAACTATTGCCAAACCGCCGATATTAATTCCGCTTATTTCTTTTTGAGCAACAATAGAAAGAGTACCGAATTGTATTCCTTTTAATGAACCTTGAGAGACTACAGCTAATCCCCCAAAACTAAAGCCTTGAGTTTTCTCTTCTGTAACTACGGCAGCTAATCCAAAACTGATTCCATTAATTGTACCGGCTTCCGGAGCTAATCCAAAGGCGAATCCATTTATAACAGAATTAGGATTATGTCTTGGAGTCCAGAAGGTAAAATTAATACCATTTATTTTTTCTATCCCGCAGTCAACTGTATTAAACCTTAAGCCGTTGCATCTTTTTGAATTTCCTATGCTGATTCCATTATGATTAGCTCCTAGATCTAAGCTCCAATCGCTGCAAACTTCTGTAGAATCTGAATTACTCCAAAGATTGAAATCTTGGGCATTAACATTTAAAGAGAAAATAATTATAGACAAGAAGAAAACGAAATTATTATTTTTCATAACAACCCCTTTTAATTAATTTTAGTTACTAACCTAAAATTCCCCAAAAACAAAGGCTGGAAATAAAATAATTAAAATAAATCCTCTTATTTAATTTCAAATACTAAAGAATCGATATTTCTATCTTATAGTTTTTTCTTTCTTTTTTTCTTCTTTTTTGGTTTTGTCTTTAGCCGCCTTTTCTTTTTGAACAGCCTTCTCTTCTTTTTTCTTTAGTTCCTGTTTTACTTCTTTATTTGACTGTTTCGGCTCAGGTCTTTTCTTCTCAACTTTTTTTGTTTCACTTTTTTTAGGTTCAGGCCTTGGATTATTTACATTTCTGCCGTTTACCTCCCTCGATTTTACACTATCATTAACACGTTCCTTTGGTACAGGATTATGTTTTGGAGGTTCAACAATTTTCGGAGGTTCAACAGGTTTTGGCGGCTCAACTCTTTTGGGAGGTTCAACCTGTTTTGGAGGTTTAGGAGGATTTGAAGGCGGTTTAATATTTGGGTTTCCTTCCCTTCCTGAATTATTTCGTACATTTCCTGTATCGTTAACATTTCTGCCGTTTGTATTTCTAAGATTATTATTGTTACGTTCTTTTTCATTATTATTTGGTTTCTGCGGCTCTTCCCGCTTTACCGGTGGATTAACATTTTGATTTCCGTTTCTATTTGGATTATTTGGTTCAGTTCTTCTATTGATTTCTGCCGGTGGTTTTGTACTAACAGGCTCTTCCCGGCCTGTATTACTTCGTACTTTTTCACTTTGATTGGATTCATTATTAGGAACTCTATATCTAACTAATTGTCTATGCCCGGCTTTCATTTCTTCTCTGACTGGTTTAACTGGTTCAATTCTTCTATGTGATGCATTTTCAATATTTCTTAATTCAGGTCCGCGTTCTCCGTCCCTTGATCTCAAAATTCTTGTATCAGGCGAAAGATCTCTTGTTCTATAATGCCCTACTTGTTTATCATAAAAATTTCGCTCTGGGACAAAAACCCAGGTTTTATTTACATATTGATTTTCATAAATAATTGTTGCAGTAGATGAACCCGGAGGAGGCACAGGTGCCCATCCTACATAACCATTTTGATGATACCATCTAACACGTGCTGGCTGCCAAACATAATTGGGCAGCCATACCCAGCCGTAAGCATTAGTATAATCCCAATTCCCATAATGATAGACAACCCATCCATATGGTTCGTCGCTTTGCCACATCCATCCTTGATCTGTCCAGATCCATTGACCGTTGTAATA